>JAABUH010004671.1_pt1 | contig 10992 bp, 21 predicted proteins | sample 5559121 | NCBI WGS metagenome assembly JAABUH01 (sample SAMN10711871, study PRJNA513364) | rock metagenome | isolation source: Antarctica rocks | place: Antarctica: Victoria Land, Battleship Promontory nord | collected 2015-12-28 | reverse complement strand
CTGCAGCGACTGCCCAGTTTAGGATTTTGTGAATGCTTCAGAACTGTAACAACACATGGTGCCCTGCACAGCATTGTTCACAAGGTATGGCATACCTGGAAGGCATCATCATGCATGAGGCAAGACAACCCATCATCAGTCATGGGCAGGTCCATCCACTTATTGGCAGATGCACCTTGAGCAGCACTCCCTGCATCAGTGTGTCATGGCTACTTTTGGATCAAAATCTGTTTTGGGGTTCATGTCTGGCAAGTGACTGTTGCATGTCAGTTGTGGAGTATCAAAGCAGCACAGATGCCTCAGCAGATACATGCAAATACATTTTCCGATGCACACAACTGCCGGCAGATGGGCATGTGATCATGGCAAAGCAACATGATCGAATTTGCAAAGTGCCTCACATCACGACACACAGGTTGTTGCCATGTTCTTTGACTGCTTATAAAGGCCACACCTGGTGCAAGAACAGTCACTCTGCTGATAGGGGATGGTACTTTGTTGCTCTGCTCAACCCTTCTTCGAGGAGCACCCTTCCTGTGCTGGCTACTGGATGGATGCCTGCTGGCGAGTGCTGGCAGAGGAAGCGGCGGCTTTTGACACATAGGTGTAGCATTCTGCTCAGCAGCAGTACTTGCCACTCGAGCCATGGGCTGCTGACATGCCTGGACATCTGCTGTGCCAATGACGGCATCCTCTTGTCTGCTTGTGGCAACAGTTTGATGCGACTGCTGCTTACGCTGTGCTTCAGCTGGAAGTAGCGTCTCATTGGGTTGACTGGCTGACTGGCCTACATGCCGGTCTATGACTGCCAGCAAATCATTCACCAAAGGATTTGCATCTGCAAACTGCTTTCTCTTGATTTCAGCCTCTTTTATCTGGACATACTCATTGAGAATAGTGTCCAATGACTTCACACTCGGAGGAGTGACAATTGATGCCAACAATTTTCTTGCCTCTCTGCAGCAAGGTCTGCAAGCTCAGTTTCTTGACTGCTAGGGCTGAATGCAGTGCTTCAGGACGTGTGATATGTCATGTGTGGTGGCCTGCCAGCTACAGGTTGGACCTGACGACGTTGCAACCACAATAGCTAAGTTGTACCTTCTAAAAGTGCCAGCTGTCTTGCAGAAGCCACTGCCCTCAAGATAGTGCAAGACCAGTGCTGCTGATTCTGCCAAGCTTACACTAGACATTTAGGGTTGCTTAGAGTGCACATGCAATTGCTCAATGTACCATTTTGCCTGTTCGCAAGGCTGTCCTCACAGGTGCTTTGATCAGGTGAAGCTACAGAAGCAGCGTAACAGGGCAATATCTTGTTGCTCTCGAGATGTGACAGAGAGCTGTTGTCAACCTCAAGGTGGAATTGAATCGAAGTTGCAAACACACAGGAGATCACGGCGATGTGAGTCGCAAAACTATGAAACTGGTTTGACTTTGCAAGACGCATGCAAATCTGGTCTTCTTCTTGCTGCACTTGTTAGCACTTTTGCCATGCAAAACCTTGCGACTCATCGCCACGATGTGTGCAACCACATCTGCAGGGTGGTACGACTATCCAGAAAGACGGCGGATTTGCCCAGCACCATCCAGCTGCCCTTGATCCTGATTTTCCGGCATGCATGACTGTGTAATGTTGTCCTGACGCTCGCATTAGCGATAAGGTAAACGGTGTCGCACATGTTTCTACCCCCGGTGGCCGACACGTTGTTGCTGCAGTTCAAGACCCTTGCGAAAGCCAGGGTCGACGCTGCTACACCCCTGGTAAGTGTGTGCCTGATCACTGTATATGTCGCACACAATGGCTGTGTGGCGCCTCAACCTCTGCTCTGTCAAGCAAAACCACCGATCTGTTGTACACGAATGTCTTGACATAAATCGAAGCCTGACTTGATAACAGGACCGAGGCGACAGTCCCTACGATCCGGTATACGAGAAGGTGTTAACCGGCCTGAACTTGGTGGCTCAGCATGCTGCCATGCCACTCCTGGATGCTCTGCTTGCCTGGCGAAAAGATGCAGAAAGTCAGGCTCAAAGGTCGGGGGGGGAGCTGGTGGTCCTCAGGAAAAAGGTGCACTTGTGCAGCAAGACTACTTGGCATAGTCCCTTTGTCATGCATGCATGATGTACATGTGCATGCGCTTCGTGTATAACATCTGAGATGTTTGGCAAATTAAAGATGCAGTTGTGCCATCATTTTGTCAAGCCATGTGTGGATGTTGCAGCTGGCAGTTGAAGCTGTTTTCTTGGAAGCGTCACACCAGCTGGTTGGGCCAGGCAGCAGTGGGCTTTCAGGCCGTCAAGCTGAAGCTCTGGAGCGACTGGCATTTGATTGGGCCCTGAATGCAGAGACGTACGTCGATCCAAAGTTCAGCGACCTCACCAAAGCTCGAGAAAAGGTGCGAGACGCTGCGCAATCTTTGGCATTGTGATGTAGTTGGCGCCATTGAGTGATGCATTTGAGCAATGCACATAAACAGCCAAGCAAAAGACTTGCCTCTGCTTTGTGATGTTGAGTGACAGTCAGCCTATGTGCTCTGCAGGTGACATTTCTTGGTGCTGACATCACAGGAGCGATGGCAAAGACTCGCCTGCCTGTCATCACAGCACGCTTCTTCAAGGTATTTGCAAATCACTCTATGTATATATGTTTGCTGCACCTCCTGACCAATACTCAAATCAGTCCTGCCCTAAAGCTCTACTTGCTGTTCCATAACTAAAAGCAGTGAAGCTGATGTTCATGTTACACTTGTGTTTATCAGGCTATTGCTTCCTGTCATCATGTGATACTGTCGGTCACACACCTGACCGTTACACCTGCTCAGCAGACATTGGGCTCTGCAGGAACTGGAAGCTCGCATCAGACTTGATGCTAGTGCTGCTAGACAAGAAATATTGCAGATGTGTGAGGGCATGAAGCGCATCACCCTTCCAGTCTCAACCAATGCTGATGTAAGCCATCCATGTGCATGTGTTTGCTGTCACAACGGTCTGTCATGTTGGTGGTGAGCTCTCACAATGTGCCAAATGAACTTCTCATCAGTGAGCTTCATGTGAACGATATGTTTTGATCATGGCAGAGGAGGCTTTGCACCATGTCTGGCAAAGCTGTACATACTGTGCAAGTCACTTTGCTGGTCAAAGGTGCATGCTGAATTTGATGACCTCCATGTTGCAGTTGAAGGCATCGACTGACTTCCTGAGACAGGCGCATCCACTCAAGCATGTAGCACCTGTAAGAAAGAGTCAAGTGCAGCATGCCTTGTGTGAGGTGCTTACCGCTATGTTGGCTGACAATGTCAAGGCAGACTTACCAAGGTACAGCCTCAAAACTACTTGATGATGCTTCCCTTTGTGTACTCACTGGATCCCAAAGCAAGGTGATGTTATTTGCTGAGGCCCTTAAAGCAACATACGACATGCGCTGAAAAGCTCATGCATCTGCATTCTCCACAGGTCCCAACCTCCTACAGCACTAACGTCAGACAGCTTGTCCATTGCATGTCTCCATCCATGCCAGACCAAAGAAGCAACCTTGATGTCTTGCAGGTCAGTTGCTTCCAGCTTGGACCCAGCCTTGCTGAAGGCCTGGTTCCATACCATCACCACCATGCGTACAGAGCTTGCAAACTGGACAGCAAGGCAGAGCAAGCATGCAGCAGTTGCATACCCCTTGATCACATACCTCATCTGCATGGAGGAGAACAACACCTTCAGCCAGTATGTGGACACCCTGGTTGACAACCTGCACCGGCAACTCAAGGCAAGCAACTTTGCACACGTTGTGACAGACACATATCAGCAACACATACAGTTTGTCACTGCCTGCTGTTAACCATGCATGTGTTAAACTCCAGACATACCTTTGTTTATGGAACAAGCTGTGTTTTGATGCCCACGTTGGACACATGCTGGACAAAATGTGTCCCTTAGCTGTTGGCATGCAGCCAACATTACTTGAGGCATGCCAGCTGAGTCTGCACATGCTGGCATGAGTGCTGCTCTGCAGTGTCCCTAGACAGCTATGTACTTCGGTAATGCAGGACAAACTGCTACGCACCTTGGTGCTGACCTGCCTGCACCAGGCCATGACAAGCTACCTGGCTAGACTGGGCCCCCGCCTTACCCAGGACAAGGTACACCGCTGGCTTGCCAAAGCCAACAAGCCCATTCTACTCAACTTGCGCAAGGGAAATTTAGGCTTCCCAGAACAACAGGCAAGCTGGACTGTCACAGTACACAGAGTGTTACTAAGCTTGCGCACCAAGCAAGAACTTTTGCAGGCGTATATTGTGGACTTCCTGAATGCTGTGCAATCTACCTTCATCTCTGCTGCATAGCATGTGTGTAGCTGTGTGCTCAACTGTGGCTTTTCCTAGCGGCGTGTTCATTTTGGCTTTTAAAGTCCAGAGATAATGTCTGCTGCAGGACCTGGTGCGCCAAATCTGCGTGACCATTGCAGACCATGGTGCAGCCGATTTTGCCGTGGGCAGCCTCATTATAGAGCTCATCAGCTCAGATGGCAACTGGGAGGCAATTATGATTGGCCTGAAGGCTCTGCTGTCCATCTTCATGACTGCTCCAGCCCGTGCAGCTGGGAAGCAGGCTTCAGGCAATGAAGTATGTGCTGCATGCCTCTGACAAGGGACTTGGTATTCTCTGTATATGGCCTGTTGCCATCCGGACATTAGAGAGATGTACAGTCAGCTTTGGTGCTCACTTCTGATAGTTTGACTTGCGACACAGGAGTTGTGTGTAATATTCCCACAGGAGCATGTGCCATGACAAGGTAGTAATCAGCACAGCATGTGTGCTTCAGTGTGGGAAAGTTTGCATGACTGTGAAGCGTATGCAGGCACATGGTGACAGCCCAGATGAGGTGACAGAAGCTCAGCTGCTTGAAATGATTCGCAATGGCTCCCATCCTCTGGACGCATATGGCATTCCATCTGAAGTTACCAAGGTGTCTCTTGTACTGGCCAAAGTTCTGCAACAATGCCAGATGTTCTTTGGCAGCTACAAGACTGTCAACACCAACAAGTAAGCACAAACTCTTCTTTTTGGTAACTGAATGCCCCCCTTACTGTCTGGGCAAGCATTTCAAGTGTGTGCACCGTCATGGTATCTCAAAAATACGCAGCTCACACAGAATCTCACCCGTGTGCACTGCTAACAGATTCATTGGGCGTTTGGAGTGACATTACCACTATACCTATGTCCACTGCAATCTGCTTCTGGACAGGCCACTGCTGGAGCTGATCCCAAAGGAGAAGGTGGCTGGGCTGCCAGTCTTCACTCAGGCCCTGCGCCTGGTGCCCTTTACCATGCCGGAGCACTGGTCTGGCCCCAGACTCTGTGAAGATCTGCCAGGTTTGCGACATAATCCTGCCTTTCCAGTCATTCTTCAGTATTGATGTCAGACTTTGTCATTTCAAAACCTGGACCCAGCATATTCAAGATTGCTGTCTTGAGAGAAAGCAAAAAGAATCTACACATTGCACTATACGCAGCAATTGGCTTCAAGAGCAAGTCAGAATCAAGCACATCTGGCTGCTGGACACGATATTGCAATGCATTTTTTGCAGGCTTGACATTGCATGCTGATGCTGGAATACGCGCACAAGCTGTTGCTGTGATGAAGCGCATCTTGAGGGGTGTGCCTCGCATGCGAAATGCTATGTTGCTGGGAGTGGCAGGCTTGGCAGCTCGAATCCCTGATGACACCCCTGAGGTGATTCAATTACGCACTCACAATCAGAACTGCATGCTCTACCTGATATCGCATCAGGATCAGCGCCAGCGCTGTTGTGGAGCAGCATGACAACCTTGCTTTGCAAAGTATCTATGTCTGCTGCATTAACATATGTCTACATGAGGCTTTCCCTGGACCCTGCACTTTTGAGTCACAAAACCTGTCAGCCTGCTGGCTTAATAGTATATTGCAGACAAGGATGGCAGCATGGCTGATGTCCCTGTTGCATGTACTCTGGATTCCAAACACATCATCACAAGGTGACTGCCGAAAAGAGAGTAAATGATGTGAGTTTTGAGAGCGTGGTCGCAGGCCATCAAGGATGCGCTGAAGAGGCTGGTGGAGCTGATGGAGGAGTGGCAGTTCATCCTGACCGAGAAGTCCAGGGGCACCTTCCACGAGCCTGTCTCCTCTGCTGCTGCCAAGTCAGTTCTATGATGCTGCCAACCTATCTCGTGCTTGCAATCCTTCCTTGGCCAAATCTGGTTCCAGAGCCAGTGTGGCTCTGACAAACTGAATGCCTGTCAAACTGTCACAGCGTTGCTGCCATTGCCAACTTGCACCAATGTTTGTACATCTGACTCTCACCCATGGCAAAGCTGTGTCTTGTCTCTGGTTGAAGGTGCTGTGCTGCTGAGAACGGGTGATGTAGGGTCTGCCACATGGCTGACTTTGGATGCAGGAACATTCAATACACTGACTGCAAAGCTTCTGTGGCTGATGTGACTGCCCATGCAGGTTGGACTTAGCTCGCATTGAGGGGCTTGGGATGAGCTTCCTGTGCAGCAACCTGACTGATGTACGCAAAGTGGCCCTGGATGTGCTGTTCACGGTTCGGGAGCTGCATGGCAAGCTGCTGCAAGCAGGTGGCCGCTCTGCCCCTGTCACACCTGTTACTCCAGCGCCCTCCATCAGCAATCCACCCACCCCCGGTAAGCACAGTCTGCAAGCCATCACACCATCAGTTAGGTTTGGGCAATTCCCGCTCTTCATTGCTGCTTTCAATATGATACAGTGCCTGGTGTGCTCAAACAACATTTATGTTTCCAACATGGTTGATCTGCAGTCCATCTTTCTTGTGTTTGCTAGCTGACAGTGGAGAAACACATTGCAGCATTGATACAGTGACATTGCAGACTTCCTATGCAGTTAGTGACCTACTGTTTATCGCATGGGATAATCACATAGCTTGTGTGGTGATGGTTAGGCAGCAACAGCCCCAGCTGGGAGCTTGACCTCTACCATACCTACATGATGGATGTCATAGAGGAGATAGGCTTTGATGTGAGCCACCGCTGTTACTGGGACTTTGGAAGGTGGTCAGACCTTTGTCGAGTTTGGCGGCGAGCTGGTGAGGATCTCCAGCCAGAGGAGGTGCTCAATTTTGAGGTCAGTCTCTCTACTTTACTGCTGGCTGTGACCAGGCAGATATCTGCCCTGTGCTTAGCATTCAGCTTCTGAGCTTGCGCAAACGCCTAGTATGTAAGAACTTGCTGCATGTGCCGGAGTGCTTGGTTTGCAAGCTGGTGAGGGGGCAAAGCATACATGCTCACACCGCTCTGTACCTGCTGTGCAATGCAGGCTGTTCTGAGCAGGACCAGCACTTATGAAGACTCTGTGAGGTGGGCGCGCTGCTTGAGCGAAATTGTGAAGCAGGCTGGCCAGCTATGCAATGAGTCTGCCAAAGCTGCATATGTGGAGGTGTCCAGTAGACTGCAGGTCAGCAAGGCCGTGCCTTTGTCCTCACTGTCAACTACTTCTTTCTGGGAAGAGGCCTGCCAGTCAATGCTGCGACCAATGCATGCAAGCAGTATGTGCAATGCATGCATATGTGAGCTGCAGGCTCACAATGCACTGCAGCAGCATACGCTGAGAGTGGCTGTCAGAGCTGGTACTGCAAGTGCCCTGACCACTCATTGTCCTAACATTGCAGGTGGTGCCATTTTGAATGTTGCAGTTGGATAGTAGTGTGCTTGCTGTGGGATGGCACCGTAATTGCAATGGGACGCCACTATGCTTGCAGGCTCTCATGTACAAAAACAGCAGTCATCAAGTGATTTTGCCAACAGACAGTCTGGGTGAGAGCAGCAAGGCTCACCTGTGCCGCACCTACTGCATGGTGGCAGCCGCAAGCCCCTTGTACAGCTCCTCTGCCAGCCGGGGTCAGGGGGTCCTCTCCACCAAGGAGCTCTTCAAGGTCATGCTGTCTAACGTCAGGTGCAATCAGTACCCTCCTGCTGGCATGTTTTGTAGCATTCAATGCCCCTTGCTCTGAGTCAAGACCAGGCATAGCGTGTTTGTCATCAAACAGCTGTCTTTGTATCAACGACATTGACTGCAATGCAGGTGCACTTTCCGGCCTCAAAAGGTCAGTATACTGTTTCGTTGTATCAAAGACTTTGATGTTTAGCCAGACGTGAGTAGGCTTGATCAGGCATCTGCACAACTGACACAATACGCGTACATGACAGGGCAGCACCAGAGCCTTTCCAACAGGCAGCCATGCTTGCTTTGGGCTTCTGCAACTGTGAGAGCGTGCCATTGCTGTTGGAAGAGGTGCAGGGCCTGATTGAGGAGTACTCCAGCACCCGGACCAGCGTGAGTGCTCAGGCACTAGAGGTGACCAGCCTTAATGCGCAGCCCTTGCTGCATTCTGGCTGAGCCATCCTTCTAGACCCCACCTCTCCTGCAACATCCCCCTGCATCCATGCTGAGATGACTGCAACAGGATGCGATATTGTCGCATTGATGTAGCATTGCACAGTCTTGCAGCTCGAGTAGCATTCAGCCTGACAGACAGCCCCTGGTTTGAGAGGTCGAGACATGTACTAAGCAGCAAGAGCTGCATTGTCACTTATTTCATTGCTGCAAAAGCATAGTCCTGCACTGCAATCAAGTAGCACAATGCAGCAGTGCCAGCTGCATACTATCAGATCGTGGCACTTTGCTGCTGCAACAAGTACTTTGCCTGCAGCGCTGTGTGATCTTTAGCCATGCTGACTGCTAAACTATTGCCATGATGTAGTTCATGATGCCTCAAGGTTCCAGAAGCAGGCTAAGGCGAGATGAGATGCGCACCATTGTAGCCCACATCTACAGGCTGGCGGCGACTGACCTCAGGCCCAGGGCCTTGCAAGAAGATGCCACCTTATGCTCCAAACTGACAGACTGGATCGTGGACACTCTCAAGTACCTACAGTCTGCTACAGCAGGTTTGTCTGTGACCACAGTGTACTTGACATGATAGTTTGCACATTGCACTCAAGTCAGAAGCAGGGTGGCTGTTGCTTCTGGATGTTTGGGACCTGTGTGATGTTATCAGTGCTTGCAGATGAAACCCAATCAGTGAAAAACAACTTGTGGGGCCCTTTGTTAAACACACAACTCACATTTGCGCTTGGAAAGGCAGTGTAAGGTGGTGGATCAAGCCGACAACAGCTCAATTGCTGACATGACAGAACACTGTGTACTGCAGAGTCATTCTCAGAGATGCAGCAGTTGCGCTACTGCCTGTGCATGGTCTCCAAAGCAGTCGCCACTGCCTTGGGCGGCAACCCCAGCCAGCCCTTCAACACCTCCCTGCGCCGCACCCTGTTCGACACCTTTGGCACCTGGTGTGAGGAGGGCTCCTCTCCTGCCAGATACAGAGCAGAGGTGGGCAAGACGCTTGCCATGTCCAGAATGCGCATCAAAGATCCAGAGATGGCCAGGCACTACGAGAGCGACATGGCAGAGACAGCTGATGTTGTTGAGCATGCAGCCTATCTTGCAATGGCTGCAATGCTTCTGGTGAGTGCCGTATGCTTGTCACACTCTCTGCTGACAGGCTTGCATGTGGTTGCATGTGAACTGACATGATTCATGATCCCAGGGACAAAAAACATGGTTCATTTATAATTACAAGCATGTGCAAATCAGTATACAGCTGTGTGATGCTGCAAGCTTTCATCAGCTGCACTGCGAGGCGTATGTGGAGACAGCATGTGTGATGGTGACCAGCTACCACGGCACGGCCATGCTTGTATCATTATGCAGGGACCTTCTTTTGAAACACCAGGACAACAGCAGGGCGGACGAGTACTCTCCTGGATTCAGCGCATGCTCACTGCTGCAGCCCCCAGCTCTTCATCTACCAGCTCAGCTAGTGTGGGTCCAGCCAAGTCACTAGTTGCTCAGACAGCTCTGCTACACCTGTTATCTACCAATGTGGAGCTCTTTGGGGTGTGTGTGGACCAGTGCTATGCCTCCCAAGCCCCTGTGTCAAGGGCCTACTTTCAGGTGTTCTACTCCTGCAAGTGTCCCACAGCATGTTGTATCCAGTCTGTTTATGTATCCAGCAGGTGTGATCGGCCTACGACGCACAAATTTTGAGAAGATGTAACAGTGTGTTGCAACCATGAATGCAGCAAATACGGTGAGTGACCTGTATCCCAACATTCAAGTGTGTACAACATGGTGCTTTGGATTCGGTCTCAACCGGCTTGCTTGTGTTTGCCTTGCAGGTAGTTGCTGAGGTGTATGCAGCACAGGATGTGGTAGTCAAGCCTCACATTCTTCTCAGCCTGGTCCTCTACAAGATTGTTGATCCTGCACAGGTTGGTATCCTTTCTCTACGTAGCTGCTTGACATCTCTCTGTCCTGAGGTCAAGTTGCCATGTGTCCCTGGCCATATGTCAGGTTTTGGCAATGCAGATATCGATTCAAGCTTCCAGTGCTGTGTTTGCATGCTTAATATGTGCTAAATGGGACACAGCACAACTTGATCACATCTGGACGATTGTTGACTTGTGACCAACATGTTTCACAAACTTTTCACTGACGTGTTGCTTGGTCTTCTTGACAGGATGTGCGTGATGATGCATTGCATTTGCTGGATGTCCTATCTAGCCGTATCTGGAAGGACATCAAAGACACCAAGGTAGCTTCTGCAGAAGCTGCTGCAGCGCTAGCTGGGCAGCCCAGTGATCAAAACCCCGGAAGAGTAGCTGTTGTCATCGGCAACCTGCAGGACTCGTACCAGCAGTTTCAGTACCAACTATCTGCCAAGTTAGCCAGGTACAGCTGGCATCATAAGTCTGCTTACACACATTTTCATTTCTGTGGCCTTGAACATTGTTGGGCATCCCCAACTGACATATGAACATCAGTCACCATACCATTAGGGATTCCACACCCAACTCTGCAACCCCAGCTGTTCAGATTCCTGCAAACCCTAGCCAGATTCAAATTTCCAGCCAAGCACGGTA
>JAABUH010004670.1_pt1 | contig 10993 bp, 14 predicted proteins | sample 5559121 | NCBI WGS metagenome assembly JAABUH01 (sample SAMN10711871, study PRJNA513364) | rock metagenome | isolation source: Antarctica rocks | place: Antarctica: Victoria Land, Battleship Promontory nord | collected 2015-12-28 | reverse complement strand
ACCGCCGCCGAGGTGCTGGCCTGCGCGGCGTCTGGCTCGCGCGCGCCTGCCGGCCGCGCGACGCGCTCAAAGCGGAAGCACTCATCGGCGATGCAGATGACGTCGCCGTGGCGCAGCGGCGCGGGCCGCATGGCGGCCAGCGTCTCGGCCGCGCCGTCCTCGCGGATGAGCGCGATGGGGTAGCGGTCGCGCGCCTGGCCGCGCCGCACACGCATCAGCTCGGGTGCGGCCTAGAGTTTATGAGCGGGCGCTGGCGGTCAGCCGGCACCCACGCTCAAGGCGCGCCCAAGATTAATCTGCACAGCACCTTTCTAGGGAGTTCGTACATACTGAGGGCACAGGATGTTAGCTGGATTAGTTTGCTGTGAATGGCGGCACCCCTGGCGCTCCTGCAGGTGCTCTGTTTGCACTCTGTGACAGTGTGGTGTTATACGCGGGACCGGCGCAGCTGTGCAGCTGTGATGAGGAGGCCTGGAATGCAAATCGGCCTGTGACAGCCTGTACAAGTTGCACAGACAGCCTGCTACTGTCCGTATGAAGTTGATGAAGGGCCACTGTCCTGATTGGCTGACAGACCTCAATGTCTCCGAATCCGATAGTGTGGTAGTGATGGGCCGCTTAGCAGCAACTATGGCATGTCACTGTCGATGGGCAAGCTGGGGAAGGGGCCTCCTGATGTGTTTGTAGTCACTGTCTCATGCGTGATGCTGTTACATGCAGCACAAGCTCCAAGCACTGCATGTTTTCATGACAGGACCTCACGACTTGAGAGGCGCACCACACGCTTTGCACACGCACACATCAGCTTTTTCTTCTGCAGGGCCGCATGGGCTGCCTGCTTCACTGCCAGCAGGCGGGGCGCCCGGCCGCGCCTGCATGCCGGCGTAGGCGAGCGTCACGCCGGCCCCCGCGTGCACGCGCAGCACCGAGTGCTGCCGCAGGCTCAGCAGGCGCAGCGGGAAGTCCGCCGCGCCCGCGCCGCTGCGCTGCGTGCCAAAGTGGAAGTCCCTGCGGCCGACCAGGTCCACCGGCGCTGCGCCGCCCTGCCGCAACCGCAGCACAACCCCTATGGCAATGTGCTGGGCGAGCGCAAGGCTCAGGTACGGCAGCATGGGCTGCAGCGCTCGCGCCCGCCCTCGCCGCAGCAGGGCCGCGCAAGCAGAGCAACAGCAATGACGCGCTGCAGTGCTCTCGTGCCGGATGCGCCTGCAAACTCTGACTCGAGCAGACAGATGCTCCCGACATGCACGGGCTTCGTGATGGCCTCCTGGCGCGCGCTGCGCTCGCTCTTCGCGGCGCTACGGCGGCTGACGTGGCGGTGAGCAGAGGCGCGCCTGCAGGGGCGTGACGCGCGCGAAGTGCGTCGCGCCAGCGCCGTCCTCCGCCTGCGCGGCCACTTCGGCGGCCAGCGCGGCGCGGCGCGTGCCCCGGCCGGCCGCCACGCGCGTCTCCCACCGCGCGGCGCCCCGCCTGGCCGCGCCCGCGCCGCGCGCAGCGGCCTCGCTCCCGCCCGCCGCCCCCTTGCGGCTGGCGCTGCCCCCGGGTTCGCTGCCGCTGCCTTGCTTGCCGACCCGGCCGCCTGCGCCGCTCGCTCGGCCGCTGCCGCCGCTGGCGGCGCTGGCCAGCGCGGGCGCTGCTGAGCTGACAAGCGGGCCAGCATCACAGGCCGTGCTTGGTACAACATCGTGCTCTGGCGGATCAACGTCGTTGCGGGCGCCGCCGCCGCCGCCGCCGTTGGCACTGGCCAGCGCGGGCGCTGCTGACCTGGCCAAGGGGGCGGCGTCGCTTGCTGTGCTTGCCTTGACACTGCGCCCTGGCAGGGCGATGTCCTGGTGGGCGCCAGCGGCGCCGCCGTCTGGCGACAGCATCTCCGCCACAGCGCACTCCGCGCACACGTCGCCGCCCAGCTCCAGGCTCTGCTTCAGGGCGTCGGGCGCGCTGCGCCCCAGTCGCCGCGCTCGCACATGCTCGGCTGCTGTAAAGGTCCAGAAACCAGACGCATGTGCGCAGGCAGCATCTCGGAGCCGCTTAAGCAGCCGCATACAACAGTGCTGTGTCCCTCCCGGACTGTCAGCACACGCTCACCAAGCATGCCGACAGGACACCACACGCCCAGGTCAGACTCCTGACGCAGGGCAGCGCAGTGCGTGGCAGATGGTGCGCATGCTCGCGTGCCCAATCGTAGCACGCATGCTGCCCTGAGCAGGCGCACGCGCGCACGCCCACCATTGCAGATTGAGATGACATTTGACCCTACCCCAACCCTACATCATACAAGACACGAGCATGATGAGCGCGCCTGTCTGCGGCGCGCGCGAGCTCGGCCACGACCGCGGCGTTGGGGAAGCGGTTGGGCCAGCTGTGGCTCGCGCGCGCGTGCGTGCACGCCCGGCACTCGATGTTCTTGTGGTTGAGCCGCGTCACGCCCTCCGGCAGGCACCTGGCGCGGCGCGGCGCAGGCCCACGCTCGACCCAGCAAGCAGCAGGTGCAGGTAGCGTGTCCAGGGGTAGGGTAGGGTAGGGCAGCGAGCCGCACCGCATGTGGTACGACGTCGGGCAGCACCAGCAGCGCAGCATGGGCCGCGAGTCGCCCGAGATGTTGCACCCGTGGCAGAAGTGCGCCGGGCAGGTGAACGTGAGCTCGCTGGCGCCCGCGGCCTCGAAGCTGCCCCTGCGCGCAATGCGGCACGGCTGAGCTCGACCTGGTCACACACCTGGACGTGCACGGCGTGCACCACGGCATCCCCATTTCTGCATCTAGCACCTCACAGCAAGGCAGCGACCAGAGCCGGCAGCTTCAAGCGCCACAAAAGCCGCTGATCTGTGTGAGCCTGCGGGGCGGTCCTCGTGCACGGTGTGACGCTGCGCTGCTGGGCGGCAGGAGCTGGCGCAGCGCGGGCGCGTGCCGCATGAGCCGGCTGGCAAAGTGCGGCTGGATGTCCTGCAGGCAGCTGCCATGGTAGAAGTGGCCGCAGCTGGGCAGCCGGCACTTGAAGACGTCGATGCCCGCCCGCCCCTGCTCCTTGCACACCGTGCACGTGCCGACGCCTGCCTGGCAGTCCTGGCAGTACCTGCGGAGGTGCAGCCTGCGCTTACCGCACCAGCAGAGCCGCAGGTGCCTGTAGACAAGGACACGCGCTGGTTGCTGGATGTTGTCGCCAGCTTGAGCAACGCTGCCGAGGCATGGTAAGCAGCTTGCCGCAGGCGCGCACACGGAGCAGTGCAGGCACATCAAGAGCAGCAAAAGCACGGAAGTCCCAGGCTGCGGCATTCTGTGCGCTGCAGGGCTCGCGCGCATGCACGCTGGGCGCCTGTGCTGGCGACTGAGCCACCTGGGGCATACATCATGCTCTGCAAGCAACACACCCTGCATGCCATGTTACGTCATCATACATGACACATCTTCCGGTGTGATCACACAAGGGGTGAGCGGCTAAACAGACCCGTGCCACAAATTTTCACCAGCGCACATCTTGCTTGAGCAGTGCAGCATGGGCGTCGAGTCCCTGGGGCCCACCAGGGCGCCTCCGGCGGGTCTGACGGGTCTGGCCGCTCGTGGGGCGGCAGGCAGGCCTCATGGTACGAGCGCAGGCACACGCCGTCGCACTCCAGCAGCTCGCCACCGTCGCAGCACACCACGCAGAAGGATGAGCTCCAGTCCATCTGTGGCCGCGCTCGGCGTCAGCCCCAGGCTACCCGAACCGATGGGCGTGCCGAAGGGGCACAGCGGGTGCTGTGCTGCCCATGGCCGCTGCTTGCATGAACCCCGAGGGGCCCAAACATCAAGCCTGAGAGACGTGGCATGTTTCAGGGTGTCACAACCACACGCCCGGAGACGGCTGCTTCTGTGTGAGGTGTCCGGGTTGCACCGCCGCCACCGGACCTGTCTGACGTGCTTTGCGTCGCGCATGATGATGAACGCGCACACTGCGCATGCGCGCAGTGTGGCAATCGTGGCCAATCGGCTGCCTGTGGTGCCTGCGTACCTGGCGCGGCCGCGAGCTGTACATGGTCAACGGCACGCCGCCGACCTTGATCGCCGCCGCCAGCGGCGCGCTTGGGCGGCGGGCCCCGCTGCGGCTCCCAGGCACGTGTGGCCGCACTGCCTGCGCCGCAGCCGCCGCCGCGGCCGCCGCCGGCGTCTGCGGGCGGCGCACGCCGCTGCGGCTGCCCGGCACGTGCGCCCCCGCGGCGGCCCCTGCGCCGTTCGGGCGGCGGGCGCCGCTCCGGCTGCCAGGCGCGTTCGCCCGCGCGGGCGCTGGATTGCTGTTGCGCAGGAGTGCCACGGCAGCAGCAGCGTCAAGCACTCGCGGGTCGCGGGTGATGCGGTGACGCGGCCGCACGGCCTGCGAGCAGTGCATGCGCATCGCTGAGCGGGCCCAGCGCACCAGACAATTAATCTTTCAGACATTTACTTGACAATTTGTTGTATCAACAGGTCATGCCATTGCACGGATAAGCAGGCTACCGTGGGCGCGCCCGCTCGCGAGAGCTTGCAAAGCCCGCCGGGCGCCGGCGTCGCCGCCCGGTGATGTTCCGGCCCGCCCGCTCGCCCTCATCCAGGTCGCAGAACTCCTCCAGGTCGCTGTCGCCATCGCTGTGCTCGCCTGCGTGGCCGGCAAGCGCAGTTACACTGACGCCCACGACGACCACGGCGGCCGCCAAGCCTACGATCCTGCTCACGCTTGTATAGGTCAGCTTGTCGACGAGCGCAGCCCGGACGCACTCCATGTCACATGCTCCCCACACCACTGCCCTAATGGACTACGTCGCCGACGGAGGCCGCGGACAGCGCAGGAGGCTACGCCATGCACGCCACGCACCATTGCTGACCCAATCCTCCTCCCACATCTCCTCATCCGGGCTCAGCGAGTGCGCGGGCGACGACCGCCTGCGGACGCCGGCGCGCGGTCCTCACCGCAGCGCCCTGCCTGCCATGCATGGGGGCAAGGAGCTGCCCACGGGGGCTGCGCATGCATATGTGGAGCCGCGCGCAACACGCCTTTGCATGGCCAGCCATGCGAGCAGCGCAGGGGACCCGGGCTCGGCAAGCATGCCGGATCCCATGCGCCAGTGCAGCAGCACTCCAGTGTGCCACCTGGAGGGTCTTTTTCAAAACCTTGTGGAGGCGTGCAGGGCGCGCACTCGTGGTGGCGCTCGATCTCCCAGCAGCTGACGCAGGTCACCTCGCCGGTGTCCCAGGCCACCTGCAGCGCCTCCCAGGGCGAGTCGCGGCGCGGGTCGGCGCGCTTGCGCGGCACGCGCTGCAGCACCGCGCCAAAGTACCACACGCGCAGGTCCGGCTGGTCCGGGAACTCCCACAGCATGCGGAAGCGATCGCCCGGGCGCCACGCGCGCCGGTGCGCAGCGTTGTAGCGGTCCCTGCGGGCGGGCCGGCGGCTGAGCGCCGGTGCATGCGCGGGCTCGGCAGTGGTGTCATGCTTGAACCCATGCTGACCTAGCCAGCAAACCGCATCCTGACCCAAGCCAGCCCCAGACACTCTATCAGGTCAGAGAGACGCGCACACGGTTGCTCACCGGCGCGCCCTCGACAGACATGCAGAGCAGCGAGTGGAGCTGACGCTTGGGGACAATGGGCACGGGCCAACGTGCACAATTGAGCATGCTGCTGACCAGCCGCGTCATGGCAGCAGGAGACCAGGAGGCGTACAGCGAGATGAGCCAGTCGGGCACGCCGGCGTCGACGAAGAAGTCGATGGTCGTCCAGAGGCTGCTGGCGCTGGCGCGCGAGCCGCGCAGCCGCAGCTGCTGCAGCGTAATGCGCACGAACCAGGCGGCGCGCTGCCCGAGCACGGGCACGTCCACGCCGCTGTCGTCCGGGCTCGCGGCGCCGCCGGTGCCATCGCGCTCGGGCGCTGGCGAGCCGGAGCCCGCGCGAGCAGCGTGGCCAGGAGAGCCGCCCTCATGCATTGTGGCTGCAGGCGCTTCTGCAGCGGCAGCAGCGGGCGCCGCAGCAGCGCTCAGGCCGCCTGCCGGTGCCTCGCTGGGCACCGCGGAGCCGGCGGCCGCCTGCGGAGCAGGCTGCGCGGCGCCTGCCGAGCGCTCAGGCTGGCCTTCGCTGGAGCCGTCTGCCGGAAGATCGGCCACTGCCGGAGGCGGCTCCGCTGCCGGTGTGGGACGCTCGGGCGCAGGCCCGGGCAGCCGGTGGTGAATGGTGGCGTCCACGACCTTGCAGACCTCCACCAGGCCTGCATGACAGGTCCACAGGCCTCTCTGCATCAGCATGCTGCCCTGCTCACACCACCACAGCTGCGTGGCCTCTGGGTACCATGCGTGCAGCACCCCATGCTCCGGCTTGTGCGCGCTTGCACAGGCAGCCGGCGGAGGCGCACCCAGCTTGTGCTGGCCAGGCGCGCCGAGCGCCCGGGCGCAGCGCAGGTTGCTGTGGCGCAGCTGCTGCTGCCGGCGCGCAAGCAGCGATGTCCAGCGCGGCTCCTCCAGAGGGGCGCCTATGTCCTTGCACTGCTGGAGGTACCTGGCCGCCGAACCGCAGCAGTGCTCAACACACAATCCGCTTGGATGGCGCGCGCGCTGCTTGGGCCGCCGCAGCCGCATCCCTGCGCGCATGCGCGCAGCTGCACATCAACGCGCTGCGGGGCGCACCCGTCCTTGATAAACACGACCTTCCTGCCGACCGGACATATGTTGGAGCGCGTGAGCAGGAAGCTGGACGGCTCGATGCGCGGCGCGCGCCGGTGGAACTCTGTCACGTCAACCTCCTCCTGCGCCGGCGCAGCGTTCAACTCTGCGCTCCTGCTCTTGCGCGCGCGCCACAGGCAATCTTCGGCGCGGCGCGCGCACCGAGCGCAGGTGCGCATACATCTGGCGCCGCGTGCGCAGGCTTCTTCGGTGGCGCCGGCTTGGGGGCGCGCGGCGTCAGGCGACCCCTGTGCACTGCGGGCCTCAGCAGTGATGACGGACCCTTCCGCCGGCCTGATGCCGTGCCGGATCCACGAGCAGCCTCTACTTTCGGCACACTGCAAGGCGTGCGTCCTGCCCGACCACAAAAGACTTCCGATCGCCCGCCGGCGAGCTACGGCCGGAGGAGACGGCGGGCTGCATGGAGGCCCTCTCCTCTCGTTGCCAAAACCCCGTAGGAAGACCTAGCTTGGGATCCGCTTCGCATGAGCTAGCGTGAGCTGAGATGGTGCACTAGATTGCTGCGCATGCAGGCACCTCCAACATGCATTCCTCTAATAATCAATTCTCTTATCCGAGCACGAGCACCTGCGTGCTTGTGTCTGCGGGGGGCGCGGCAGGCTGTCTGGAAGGGCGCTCACTTAAGCGCAGAGCTGCGCCTGTGTTGCCGTGCCCAATTCAGCCGTACGGCTTTCTGTGGTTTACGCGGTGCACACCGCGCATGCATTAGCGACTGGCAGGCCTCCAGCCTATATTCACTGCACTTGCTCCTATCTGCGGCAGGCGAAGGAGCAGCGCGCGCACTCGACCCTTGCGAGGCAGATAAGAGCATGCGGGTCAAGCAAAATGTATGCGCGCACAAGCGCTCAGTGGCCCCGTCGGTCTGACAGGCTGCCACCTTCCCAACCTGGACACCGGAAGCTGCCGCATACGGGCTTTCATGCACCTAAGCAAATGATCTGCATCCGGGACGTGCGCAGCCCAACGCCAGCACGCAATACACCACGCGTGCATACGCTTGTGGCCAGCGGGCAAGCTCCGCACCATGCATGCGCATGGTCTGCATGCGCCTGCCAAGTGCCAAGGGCACTTTGGTGACGGGCTGCTCCGCCTCCGTCACACCGTGCGTGGAAGCACACCAAGCATACCAGTGGGGCGCCCACATGCGAAGAAGTGCAGGAGAGCACACAGTAGAATGCCCTGTGAGCTGGCAGTCTTCAGTGCGGCGGAGTTACTGGTTTGGTCACCCGAGTGGCGGGAGGCGAATGTGGAGAAAGCAAGAGGCAAGGCCGCAGGACTCCTGGGGGCATGGTGCTGCTAATGATCAGCACATGGACCTGCGGTAGATGCAGCTGCGCACAGAGGTAAGCCATGCGGTGTATTTCCAGCCGCAGGACGCCGCTTTGGGCGCTTCACGCACCTCTTGGCCCTACCGCACTAGCAGGGCTAGGGCTGCATCAACACGTCCAGGCCGCCCTATAAATTCAGAGACTCCGTGCGAACCATGGAGCCAGAGCAGAGTGTGAGCTCCGTGTATCGCAGCATCATCGATGACGTCGTCGTCCGCGTCAAGCCCGAGTTTGTGGGCGATGGCGTGGACGAGTGCGCCCTGGCTTGGTTCATCCGCAGGCCAACCTCCAGGCCGCCGCTGTGTGAAGGTCGCCACCTAAACCAAGGTGCTGAGCCAAGAGCTGACGCGGGTGGTGAGGCGCAGAGCGGTGCTCGACGAGCTGCGCGTGCTCTGGGAGACAAAGCTGGCGCAGACTGGCGCACTGGACGCGCCGCCGGCAGCACCGCAGTGCGCCTGCGTGCCCCGCCGCGCCTGTCCGGCACTGCAGCGGGTCCCTGCAGCTCTGTCACAGATCGCTTCCGCTGTTTTCAGTGAGAAGCAGCATCAGCTATGACAGTCTCACGCCAGCGCAGAGCACAAGCTGGGCTGCTCGCCAGCCCGTGGTGCAGCGTGGATCTGCTCCTTGCACGCCCCCTCAGCAGCGTGTGCCTGCGGCAGGGCCGCAGCGCTGCCGTACGGCGCGCCCCTGCTCGGCTACCCGCAGCAGCAGCTGGGCTACCCCGCCGCGGGCGCGGGGCGTGCGCCGCCGCGGCCCGCGCCCGCGTACGGGCAGCCGTACAGCCAGGCGCACTATGCGGCAGGCCAGGCGCACCGCGCTGCGGGCCAGTACCAGGCGCACCAGTACCAGGGCCCGCCCAGGCCAGCGGCTGCTGCGGCCGCCGGGCACCCGCACGCAGCCTACAACGGCGCCCTCGGCCAGCCTGCGGCGCAGCTGGGCGCTGCGCCTGCGACCACTGCTCCAGCTGCGAGCGGAGCGCCAGCCGCGGGCGCCCTGAAGCGCAAGCTGGAGGATGCAGAGGCCTGCCCGGCCGCGGCGCCCGCCAAGCACCCGACGCACACCGGCGCCATCCCACAGCAGGTGCGTGCAGTTGCCGGCTTGCACTGTGGAGCTCGGGGTGCGTGCGTGTGCTTCAGCGCTTGCGGCTGTGCTCTATGAAGAGCAAGAAGAGCAGAGCAGGCTGTACCTAGCCGCACAGCCTATGCACAGGCAGGTGGCCTCGCGAACTGTCCAGGGGCGCAGTCTGATCCTGCCCCTCGTGCAGGATGGCCCTGCGGACGATGACGATGAAGCTGGCGGCTCGGGCGCTGCTGCCGCAAGCGCAGAGGTGGAGGCTCCTGAGGCGCGCGACACGCTGTCCGACGTCGAGAGCGACGAGGCGGAGGAGGACAAAGAGTGCGTGCTGCCCCAGGCGACAGGGTGTAGCTCTCTGGTCTCATGTTCTTGTTGGTTCATCACCCATTTGTACAGTGACTGTATCACACTCGGCTTGACTTAGTACTCCCCGCTCGGCGGGGGGGACTCAGGCCAGCCCAGGGCCGAGCACTGTGCAATTATGTGGCACAATGGCGATGAAAAGCAGTCCTGCAGAGAGAGGTGTAAACGTTTCAATAAGCAGCAAGTCTTCAGGCACGTGCGTGCGGGGTTTGACTGACAACATGCGATGTCGCACGCAGGTATGACAACGTGGTCGTGGCGCAGTTTGAGAAGGTCACGCGCACGAAGAACCGCTGGAAGTGCACGCTGAAGGACGGCGTCATGCACCTCAACGGGCGCGACGTCCTGTTCCACAGCGCGGCCGGCGAGATGCAGTTCTGAGGCCGCCGCAGGGCAGCCGTGCTGGACATGCGTTTCTTGGCTCCTGGGTGTGTGCTTGCAAAGCAGCAATCTGACTTGCATGCAAGAAGCGGCCCTAGGTGCTGTGGTGCCTGTGCAATGCCAGATCGATGACATACCCCTGTATGAGTGAGTGTGTGAGCGTCTTGATCAGGATAGTGTGCCAAAGACATGCTGCTCTGGCTTGTAGGCGGAGTGGTGTCAACTGCAGTGGTGCTCTTGCTTTGCAGAGACTGAGACCAAGGTAGGACAGGTGGAGAGAAACTCATGTAGTGGCAAGGCCCAGGCATCCAGGCACGGCCCTTTTGTGATGACACGTCTCGTCGGGAGCCAATACCAAAACGGCATGCATGCACATGTGAACGAAAGGCTTGACAACACCGCTCAGCTTGAAGCACATGGTGCACTAACACAACAAAATTGATTCGTGACTCACCAGCCCACGCCACTGCTCTCACTGTCACTCACTCGTCCCTCCCTGCCGAGCTAGCTCGGAGGACCTCACCTCGCCGCGCACATCATGGCGGGGCTGCAAGGGCACCTGCGCCATCTTCCCGCGCAGTCAGAACACTGCAGCTAGACTCTCGACACCGCACACGGTATGTGGCCCAGCTAGAAGCGCCTTCAGTTTGCACCAGCGGCTGTGGAAGGTCCCACTGCCAGGGGCGACCTGCATTCTGCGCCGGTGGCAGATTGACCCTCACACGGTACCGAGCACGATGCCTCAAGCTGTTGGACAGGGGGTGCCCAGCCCAGGCCGTGGGCGCACCCGCTGGAATGAACATGACGGATGCCCACTCGCCGCTCGCGTCCGCCTGCATCTTGCCGATCACCTCCTCCAGCGAGCCCACTTCAACCTGCCGCAGCCGGGGAGCGGGGCTTGTATCTGCATGACACAAGGCGCTGGCAGCGTGAGCTGCCGCCTGACGATCACAGGGAATACGCTACCGCCAGAAGCCTGGTCTCAGGCGCTTGAAAAACTAATGTTGTGGTGTGCGTGTGCCGATAGCCGCTGCCTGGGTATTAGCAACTGCTGCCTGCAAACGGGTCACCAGATGCCGGTGCAGCCAACGCTGACTGAGCCTCATCAGACAGTGCCAGGAGCGGGACAATCAGCGGACCTTGGGCAGGCCTTCAGCGCGCAGCGC
>JAABUH010004669.1_pt1 | contig 10994 bp, 14 predicted proteins | sample 5559121 | NCBI WGS metagenome assembly JAABUH01 (sample SAMN10711871, study PRJNA513364) | rock metagenome | isolation source: Antarctica rocks | place: Antarctica: Victoria Land, Battleship Promontory nord | collected 2015-12-28 | reverse complement strand
CCCCTGCATCACTGTTTTCGTATGATGCACCATAACGACAGGGTTTGCCGTACGGATTTCCGGGGGCTGCAGCGACGAAATTGGCGGGTGCCGAAGGCCTGTCGCCAAACACTTGTTTCCCAACACCCCTCGACCAGCCAACACACGGGGGCCGCGTCGCAACCTGGCGCATGCGGGAGCCTACGCCTGCCCTTCAGTGACCTGCACAGTTCGAAGCGAGCGCGTCAAAAAAATCGGCGGTTTGGGCGTGGAACCCCAAGTAGGTAGCCGTCTCCTGCAACCAAGCTCGGGGTAGACGAGCAACCGTAGCTTACTATGGTTTCGCACTCGCTGACGCTCGCTTAAAACCTGTGCTCGTCGAGCGAGCGTAGGGTTTCTGTGAGCGCCAGCGAACAAAACCTGTAGTGAGTCCAGGTTTGCTCACAAACCTGCTCGGGCGGTGCTGCGTAGCGGACCTGGACTCACTACAGGAACTCCGTTCCCTCCGCTGTCTCCTTGGGACGAACAGAAGATTTTGAGGGCGCCCCGCGCCCGACAAAATGTGTAGTGAGTCCACATTTGTCCCAAATGAGGGCCGCAGCCAGGCCTGGCTGCGGCCCCCCGTGTAGCGCCGCGCAGGCACGGCCGGCTACTGGGAAAAAGATAGGCCGGGCGCGATCCTCTTTCCCAGTAGCCTGGGTCTGTGTGTCTTACTGTATGCAGAACTCGTTGCCTTCGGGATCGGCCATGACGGTCCAGTACTCCCCACGCTCGTCGGCCACACGGATTTGGGTCGCGCCCAGTCCGACCAGACGTTGTGCTTCCGTATCGACGCGTCTGTGCCCCTCTTCTTGGCCCACGCACCGAGTGTCCGACACATTGAGGTCTAGGTGCATACGATTCTTGGCTGTCTTGGGCTCGGGTACCTTCTGGAAGAAGACGCGCGGACGGACGCCGGAGGGATCGACGATAGCGGAGGCGTCGTCAACGTCGACGTCGATGCCCTGCGTCTTAAGAAACGTAGGCCAGTCGGCGTAGCCTTCTGGTGGTGGTTGCTTGATGTAGCTGAGGGCTGCGGCCCAGAAGTCGGCCAGCTTGTTGGGCTCGGCGCTGTCGAACGTGACCTGGAATTGTGTAGCCATGAGCAAACCTCCCGTAGTAATTCTATTGCTGTTTCCACCCCTTGGTATCCCTACGAAATCGGCGGCCCGGCCGGGGAGGGGTAGTCAGCGTACCCCCCCGTAGCTCGACTTGCGCTGGCGGTAGGCTTGGGCGCGTAGGGCGTTTTGCTCGCGCTTCACCTCGTCGCGGCAGAGGTCGCAGTAGATCGAGGCCGGCCCGCGTTCCCCCCGCATCACTGTCTCGCGCTCCCCACAGCGAGCACACTTGATCCGCTTTGCTTTAACCGCCATTTCTACCCCCTTTTAGATCGTCACGCAAGTATTATAGAAAACCTGCGTGACGGCTGTCAAGTGCCCCTTTTTCTCCCCTGGGGGCGTGTGTCGAGCCTCCAGGGGCGGGGCTGGATAGGCTGCTTTTGCGGCATCGTGCTTGCGGTGGATGGGGGGTTTTGTATAACCCCTCAAAAAGGTGCAGTATGCTCTTTACCCGTAGCGTTGGTGATGAACGTGTCGGGTATAACCAAGGGAATAGGCCACCACAAAGGGGATTGAGTCGGAGGGCGTTAGGTCTGGGGGCTGGTTGGCTGGACATTCCCAACGGGTACCCAACCATACTCTCCCCGACGATTACGACACCATAGCCAGCCGCCGATCTCGTCCTCGATGGCGAGTTCCTCGCCGACAGAAATAGTGAGTTCCGTGGCCTCATAGTCTCGCCGGGTGCGCGCTCGGCTCCCCTCGCGCTGGAGGTAGGCGTCGGGCACCCATCCGCTCGTGCCCGCGTTGGTTGTGCACCAGACGAAGCTTGGCCACGTCGTATCGGTCTGTCCGACCTCAACCCCATCACCCTCATGAAGGATGATGGGGTCGGGATAATCAGTTGCGCGCGCCGTCGTGACACGGCAGAGTGCGCCTGTGCGGCCTTGGGTCATCCGTTATCCTCCATCGTTCGTTCGTCACTTAGATGATTAAAGAGTAGACCGAACACCGATGTCTCACAGAGTACACGTTGCGACACACCTGACATGCTGTGTCGCAGAAGTCGTCTCACAACTCTCTGTTCGCTCATTTTCAGGGTGGTTGGGGTAAATAATGCTCGACAGACGCATAGACAGCGGGGGTGAATCCAAGCAGGGCGAGGATGTCGTGCTGGGTGGGCGAGAGGGCGGTGAGATGGCGCAGGGTGAGGTGCGGCGTGCGCACGACGGTCAGGGTGATGTCCTTGAAGGCGGTCAGCAGGAGCTCGGCGGTCGGACGCCTGGTGGCGCGGGTGGGATTGCCCGCGTAGAGGCCTGGTGTTACGGAAGCTGCTACCAAGTGCAAAGTAAGCGTCTCATTTCGGCAGGGATAGACCTGCCATGGCCACGTCAACCGTCAAAAAGTACCGAGTTCGGCTGGAGGCGGCTCTTCCACGCCGTCTAACGAGGTGCAATGGGCTCACGGAGATACTGTACAGTGGCGAAAGTGGCTGAAGTACCAGTTCCAGGAACAAAGCCGGCTCTTTGTCTCTTCAGACAGCGTGCTACTTTGCACTTCATAGCAGCTTCCGTAACATCAGGCCGTAGAGGCCGGGGAGCGCGCGGTGCTCTTGGCCCAAGCGCGCGCGGGCGGCATAGTCAAGCGTGGTGAGGACGCGCAGGGCGATGGTCAAGAGGCGAATCAGGCCCGTGACATGATCGTCACGGTCCAGGTAGAGGGGTGCGAGCGAGAGGGGGCGGCCTTTGAGGCGGCCGAAACCGCGCTCGATCAGGTACTCTTGGCGATAGGCCAGCACGGCCTGGGTCGCCGAGAGGGTGGCGGCGGGGGCGTTGGTGGCGTAGACACGCCAGCCCAGGCGCGCCACGGCTGTCGCCAGGGCGGCGGTGTCCACGGCGGCGCGGACCTGGAGGGTGCGCGTCTGGCGCACGCGGGCGGGACGGCCGGCGTAGGCGCGCACCGCGTGCTCCTGGATGTCCGCGGCGATGGCGACCTGGACCAGTCCCCCCACGTCATAGCGGGTCAGGATGGCCGCGGCGGCCACCCGCGCCGCCTCCACCGTGGCGAGGCGGCGTTTGCCGCGCTGGGTAGCCGTCAGGTCCGTGAGCGCCTGCTGGGCACGGGCCACGCGCGCGCGCAGCGCCGTCTCCGCCGCCGTGGCCTGCGCGACCGAGCGGATCAGCAGGCGGCGCTCGGTCCAGGTCACGTCCATCCAGCCCTCGATCACGGTCGCGCACGGCTCGGCGCGCGCGTAGCTGTCGGCGAGGTGCGCCACCGTGCCGTCGGCCCCGGCCCGCTCAATCCGCTCCGGCGGCCCGCCCGCCCGCGCCTCGGCCAGGTAGCGGTCCAGTGTCTCCGCGGGGACCTGCGTCGCCGCCAGCGGGCACAGGTAGTAGTTGTAGCCATTTTCGACGGTCGCGCGCGTGGCCAGCGCGCCCATCTTACAGTCGCCGACGTAGAGGACGCCGCGCCGACCGACGACGGCGCGCGCCTGGTGGATCAGCGGGACGTAGAGCGGGTCGTCGGCGTGGTCGCCGGACACGACCAGGCTGGCCAGGGGCAGGCCCAAGGGATCGAGCGTGGCCAGTCCCACTTTGACCTGCGGCGCGTCGGGTCGCCGGTCCTTGGAGTAACCGAACTGGAACAGGCCCTCCTCCGTCACCTGGCCGGCTTGGCTCACCGTGGTCATGTCCACCCGCACACACGCGGGCGCGAGGTCATACACGCGCAGCAGCTCCTGCCCCAACGCGCGCTCGAAGCTGACCCAGTGGGTGTCGTCGGCCAGCAGGCGCAGGACGTCAGCCAGGCGGTCGTCGGTCAGATCCAAGGCCTTGATCGACTGCCCCGTGCAGGCGCGCAGCGTTTCCAGCCGCCGCGCCACCCACGGCTGCACCTGATTCAAGCGATGGTCGCCCCGCGAGAGGATATGGGCCAGCCACACCACCGCCGTCCACCCCACGTTGAGCCCGCCGCGATTTCCGTGCACGGGGAAACCGCACTCCAGCATCACCGGCAGCCCCATCCGGCGCATCTGCGCCACCAACAGCGGGATGTCATCCACCCGCTCCGTGTCAATATCTGGTCTCTCGGTCATGCCGAGAGCCTACCGCAATTCGTCCATTACGGCCATATTTGAGCGAACCGAGAGTCACAATGCCCATCTCGGGGCATCTTAGAGATTTTGAGACGCCCATTACCCGGCCAAGCCCCTTACTGCACCTTTTGGGGGGATATGCAGAAACCCCCTGGATGCGCTCCTCCCGATAGCAGTCCATTAGCCTAGCCGCGCGGCGACGCGGGCGGCAAGCTGACCCAAGAGGGATCGTGGGCGACGTGGCGGGTTTTGCCGCCCTACCGGTTCCTCTGATTCTGCCGAGATGGGCGGCGCGATCGCTGTGACCTGGGCGGCAAGCTGACGGCGTAGCTCCACGATAAGCGCGTCTTTACCAGCGAGCTGCCCCGCGAGTTCTCCCTTCTCTGCGGCAAGCCCCGTGAGCTGCCTCGTTAGTCGCTCATTTGCTTGAAGGGCATCACGAACGCTTGCAAGAAGAGGAGCTATCACACGTTCCATGGTTGAAGCGGTCATAAGGCGGTCATCTATGTAACCGTCTGCCTTGGCGGGCATGACTGACTGGCTACCCGCCTGCCCGCCTATGACCGCGTGACCGCCTTGAAGATCATCGGGTCGGAAGCGATATTCGATGATCCGGTCGCCCTGCACGCGCATACTCGATAGGCGTCCTGAGCGGGCATAGCGCCTGACCGTCTCGACCGACTTCCCAAGAATAGCAGCAGCTTCATCAACGCTCAGGGTGTAGTCATGACCGTCTAAGACGGTGGCTGACTGACTGTCTAGGCGGTCATGACTGTCTAGGCGGTCATGACTGCCTGTGTGCGTACTCTCGGTCATCATGAGGGGAATAGTACCAGGCCAATGACGGGCGACAGACGCTAGAGCTAGATAAAGAGATCGGCAATAGGGTAGGTAAAGCCCGGTACCACGTCCTCGCCGTCTAGGGTGTCGTCCACACCCAAAGCGGTAGGGGTCTCATCGCTGGGGCGCCACACGTCCACGCGCTCGTAGCGCGGCCAGACCACCCACACCAGGCGCGTCCCAAAGGACAGGTAGGTTTTCGCCTTCGCGGCCATCCCGGGCGCATACTGGTTCTCAGACACCACCTCAATGGCAAGGTCGGGGGCCAGCTGTAGGGCCTTCATATACTCCGGCGACGTGCGCGGCGGCAGGCGATCCGCGCGGACAAACGCGTAGTCGGGTCCTAGCTCTGTGTCGCGCGGGTGAGCGGGGTCAAGGCGATAGCCGCCCTGCTCGCCCGTCACGCGCCCTAAGCCCTGTTTCTTCACGTAGACGGTCAACTCCGCGCCTAGGAGAAGGCCAATACTCGACGCACCGAAGCCGCTTAGTGGCATACGAACAAGGACTCCTCGCACCAATTCATACGCCCACCCGTCGTCGGGGATGGCGTGTAGCTCGTCCACGGTCATCGGTGGCATGTGGGGCACGACCTCCGCCCACGGCGCGACGGACGCCGGTGGCCGTGTTGATGTGATGCTCATGTCTCAATTGTCCTCTCCGATGTGATGCTCATGTCTCGATTGTCCTCCGTTCATAGCACCGGGTCAAGAGGGCGGGCGACGGCGGCGAGCGCGGCGCGGTCCTGGGCGGTCATCGTCCGGGTGTTAGTCCGTAGCGTGTCCGCAGCTACCTGACGCAGGGCGTCGGCGACCAGCTGCCCGGGCTCACGCAGGTAGACGCCGGAGAGCACCCGCAAGGCGCTAGCCTCGGCCGGGGTGAGATCGACAATGAGCGTATCAGGAGCGCTCATGGCTGCACCACGAACGCGACCTGTAGCCCTGGCCGCACCCGCGCCGCACACTGCTCGATCTTCGTCCGGAGCCGCGCGTCCAGCCAGCGCTGATGAAACGCGTCAGGGACGGCCACGGTGAGCACGTCGCCGGCGTCGGCGAGTTGGTGCGCGGTCGTAAACCAGCGCGCGATATTCGCGGGCGTCATGACCTGACCCGCCTCGGCCGTGATGGCTCCCCAGGTGTCGGACGGGAACGCGGTAGGCGGCGACGCTGGCGGCGCTGCACCTGGCTGCGGCTTCGTGTGTTCCGTGCGCCACGGCGGCGGGGCCGTGTCCGGTCTTGTTAGGCGCGCTAGGACACCGAAATAGTAGGCCATGGGGTTCGCAATGGGCTTGGGTGGCTTGTTCCGTCGGCGCGCCTCGATCGCGGAAAGCGTGTGAAGCCGCGCCTCCTCCATCAGCGCCAGGAACGGGCCGACGTCGAGCCGCGCGGCCGTCATGAGCTTGTAAGCCCGTGTGGCGCTGGCGAGCGGGTGGGCGCGGTCGCCCAACTCCTCGCCGATGGCCGTGAGCGGTTCGACCAGCGCCTGATAGGCAGCATCGAGGCGGCCCTGTGGCCGCTCTGCGGTCGTGTTCGCAGGGCTCACAGGTTCCTCGTCGTGCGGTCCCTCAGACATCGTCGCAACGGGGGTAGGGGGTACCGATACGTCGTTACCGATCATCTTAGGTACGTCTTCGTTAGCCCTGTCCCGCGAGGACAGGGGGGGGCTGTCCTCACAGGACAGGGCGGGGGTGTCCGCGCGGGACGCCTGCCACGCCGCCCGCTGCGCCTCTTTATGCGCGGCCATCTCCCGCTCGGCGGCCGCGAAGAGAGGCGCGAAGCTGTAGCTGTTGGGCAGGCGTTCGTTCCGGGGGCCGGTGTGCTCATACACGACTACATAGCCCTTGGTTTTGAGGTCGGCGAGCATCTCGTACACCTGGCGCTCACTCGTCATGAGGTCCTCGGCGAGCTGCGGGATCGCTGGTTCAGGCAGCCCGGCGTCGGTCCATGAGCCCCGGATCGCCACGACCAGGCCGAGCTGCGCGGCGCTCAGGCCAAGGTGCCGATAGCGGCCGAGGGCGTTGGGGAGCCGGAACCAGCGGCCGTCGATGGCGCGGTCGTCGGCGAGGAGGGGGGTGGGGAGACTGGATGGGTGGTTGACGGACGCGGATGTACAGGATAAGCTCATAGCAGAACCTCACGTGGTTTGCGCTACGCGCTTTTGTGCTTGATCCGGCAAAGAAAAAGGCACAAGAGCGCGTAGCGCTTTTTTGTGGCCGGGGCACCCCCGAACCGATAGCGCTAGTCTACCGCGTTTCGTCACCCCCGCCAACCTGCCTACTACACATAACCAAGAGCCGCCCGCGTTTTCTCCACGCTGTTTCACACCGTTGAGTAGGTACGTGGGTTGCTATGTGTAGCTTTCTGCCGACCACATACTAGCCAAACCAGGGGCACAGGCAGTGAGAGAGGTTCGATTCAAGCGGCATCCCGCAGTCGGAGGGAATACCTTTCCGTGGGAACGCGGGACCCTGCTTGATCTCCTTCTAGCTTTACCTGCACGGCTAGACTTCATGCCCCCTTTAGCAGTCGTAAACGACATACTTAGAAAGGGAGAGATGAATGCAGGTATGAGCGGAGGCGCGTCATGGAAACCGTTTAGCATCAACGATTCGGAGTATGCGGAATTGGTTGAAGAGTTGCTTACGCTCCCCGGATACAACGTCATACATGATCCATCTCTAGAGGTGTGTGTGACCTATGAAGACTTCTGGGGTGCAAGCCTTGACCGCTGGCGTGAGCTAAACCGCTGAGGACGATGACAGACGTCCCGCCTAGGTCGTGTATCCTGTGGCCGCGATCGGCGCAAGACCTGGACAAGCGGGGCTGCAAGATGATAGACTGAAAGGGTCAGTTTGAGCCAGGCCGCGCGCCGAGGCTCTTTTTTTATGGCAATAAATTCCTGTAACGCTGCCTACGAGGACTACCGTCGGGCGTTACGCGAATTCCGCCACTTCCCATACTGTCGGGATAGCCTTTCCCAACCACCATGTCCAGAACTCGCGTGCTTTCACGGGATCGAAGGTGCTGTCCCAGGATGGTCCGGCGAAAGCGGCCGCAGCAAACAGGGCAGTATCACCGATACCCGGCTCGAAAAACTCGTCGTCCGGGTCATCCTCCCCAATCCGCACGTCCTCCAGGAACCCCTCGCCGCGCGTCTCTTGCAAAGCAAAGACGGCTGCGGCTCCTGCATTGTACGCGTCGGGGTTACCCCACCCCTCTGCCCGGAGGCCAGGTAGCCACTCCCAAGCCTCCTCAATAACGGCGTCGACGCGCTCCGCGTCGATCTGTCCGGCCATCACCCCGTCCGCCGTCTCAAGCAGTACCTCCGGCAGCATGTTGTCGGGTTGTTCGCGTTGCCAAATTGTGAGGACATGCCGCGCCGTCAAGACGGAGAGAAGGCCGCGCGCGCGACGGCCGCCGGACTCGTTGCCCGAAACGAAGGCCTGGTAAACAGCCTGGCGGTAGACGGGCAGGAGCATATGATCCGGGTGCTCGTCCATCGCGCGCAGGGCGCGATGGACGGCCTGGCTCAACGCGGGTGGGGTGGCCATCCATCCCTCCATCCAAGCCTCATATCGACACAGTATGGCACTACCAGCGCGCTCTACGCAAGCCGAGCGGTCGTGCTCGCGATGGCGACGATCCCGTCCTCGATGCGGTCTCCTCGAGGACGGGGCCGATGGCGTGGGGGTGTAGGGACACGGGTAGCCTTCTATGTTAGGTGTGGGCAGCTTCTGTCTAGGTATGGCCGGCTTCGGCCACGCGTTTGAGATACGTGTTCCTCACGCGCAGGAAAGCACGCATGTACCGCGTGAGGACGAGCGCATTCACGAGCTGCCCCACCGGGCCGAACGGCGACTCGAAGGCGAACGTGTCGACCATCCGCGTCCCGCCGTCCCGCTCCGCGAACTCGTGGACATGACGGAGTTCGCGAAAGGCGCCCCGGACGAGTTCGTCGACGAACCGGTGCGGCCAATCAAGCTCCGTGATCCGCACGGTCAGGCGTTGCCTGACACCGAAATGGACCGCCTCCCAGGTCACGACGTCGCCGCATTCAAGCAAACCGGCCGTGATGCCGCCGACCGCGCGTTCTCGTGTCTGAGCCGTCGAGTCAGTATGAGCATCGACGCTGCGTGCTAGGTCAAAACAGCGCTCGACGGGGGCATCAATCTGCGTCACTAACCGAATCGTCGGCACACACGCCTCCTTTCTCGCGTCCTGCATGACCAGATGACGCGCATATTTTTGAGCGTACACGGCTCAAGACTGGTAACCGATAGGCCCGGTGTATCGGGAGCTAGGACGCCAAAAAGATAGGCATCTGGCAGCCCCGACGGTCCCGACGGTCCCGACGGACACGTAGTATAGTACGTTGTATGAAAGACCTCCCCGACTCCGCGGTTACGCTTGTCGTCAGGACCGACTTCTCGGACGAGGCCGCCTGGACGCGCATCCGCGATGAGATCGAGGCGGGTGCCAGAGGGTTTCGCGCCTACGTGTCGTTCGTCAGCGATCCGGATTTCGATGGGCTCGACATCGGTACCTTGACCTCCTTGGGCCAGCGCAATCCCTACTGGAGCTGTCTGTTCGTCGTTGACCGGGTGTCCCTGACGGACCCGGAGCATCCGATCCTCCTCCTGGACCTCGCGGATGAGCCGGAACGCACCTTCCGCGTCGTCCCCTGGGAAGTGTCGAGCATCGACGCCAATCTCTCGCTCGCCAATATGGGCTGGTCGGATTTTGCTGACAACGCAGACGTCGATGGGGTCTTCCGCGGATTCCCCGACGTTTGAGCGCGGGCGTCGGTAGGGTCCTGTTAGACCGCGCCGTAACACTCCGTGGCCGTGCCCGCTAGCGGTCGTGGTCCCACTCCCCGTGCGCAGGGCTCTGCGTGCGGGAGCGGCCGTGCGCTGGCGACCGGTCCCGCTCCTGGGCGCGGCGCTCCGCGCGCTCCTGCAGGTCCTCATTCCAGTCCTTGCCGCGCGGCCGCTCCCGCCCGACGTCGACGGTGCCGCGGCATGCCTGCGTAAGTTGTACACGGCGACGTAGAATTGACCCATCTGCGCCAAGATAACATGACCCTTCTTTTTCAAGCAGTTCGTACCTGACGTGTGCTCTCATCTCTGGTGGATGCTGAGCGACGCGGTCGCCAGGCGGGCTCACGGGGGGTCAAGCTAACTTGGCGATCACTGGGTCAAATCTCACTGGCGTTGACAAAGTTGCCAGTAGAGGCGCTCGCCGGCCGGATCGCGGTCGAACGCCCCCCGGATTGCCCAGCCCTTCTCCCACGCCTCCGCGATCTCGCGCGCCGGCAGCGCCCCCGCTCCATCCGTCGACACCACACGCACCGGCGCGCCCTGATAGCGCAGCAAGTGCACACTAATCGCGTCGATCGGTGACTCGGCGAGCAGCAGCGTCGGGGTGCGGTCGGGGTATTCCTTCAGCCCCGAGCTGTAGGCCCAGTGGCCCTCCTCACGCCGGCTCCCCGCCGCCACGCCCTTGAACGCGATCCCTTCGTCGGTCCCGCGCAGGGCCTGTCTTAGCTCCTTAGCCGCTAGTCTACACGGTTGGGCGACGGCGCGCCGGGACGGCCGCCACAGTGTCGCTCCCACGAGGGTCCAGCAGCGTTTCAGGACGCGCTCAGAGGACGCAGGCGGCGCGTAGGAGTTGTGGGACCGCCCTACGTGGGAGGCAGCCGCAAAATGGCGCTCTGTGGCTCCTGGGGCGTCGGAGCGCGTCGCGGCGGCCTGCCTCGTCGTCGAGCGGCCGAGCGCAGCGAGCGCCACGAGTTTTGCAGCATGCAAAACACACCTTGCTCCCCACCCTCTAAACGCGGTAATGTTCCACACAAGACCGCTGCGGCGGGAGAAAGGGCGGGGGGCGATGGCGACGTGGCGGCAGGGGGGACGGCCGCGCAAGGCGGCAGAGGAGCGGCGCACGGAGCGGGTCGCGCTGTACCTGACGCTGGCGGAGCGGGCCGAACTGGAA
>JAABUH010004668.1_pt1 | contig 10995 bp, 8 predicted proteins | sample 5559121 | NCBI WGS metagenome assembly JAABUH01 (sample SAMN10711871, study PRJNA513364) | rock metagenome | isolation source: Antarctica rocks | place: Antarctica: Victoria Land, Battleship Promontory nord | collected 2015-12-28 | reverse complement strand
GTATCGGAAAAAGTCTTCAGATGTGATTGCCTAAACATTAGCGAGGCAGGATATTCTGTTACGGACATCTCTCACGAGCTTCCTGAAATGTGGAGAGAATTGACTGGATCCATTGATTTTCTAAGTGAAAATCTTCCGCGACTTTGCGATGTGTCCATCTGTACGGAAATTGACACCAAAAGTTCTCGGACTGCGCTACTGCACCCTCATACAATTTTGTATGTAATAAATAACTAGCGCCGGGGAAGATTATAGTCGTCCACCAAATTTTTGTTGGGAATTCGACCCTATCTTATCTACCTATTCTTCGAACTGCAGCAGTTTTCTAAGCAACTGTCTCACTGTCATCGTTCATAATCATGCCTAATAATGAAGAAAATACGACGTCGACTCAGAGAATTCAAGTCATCTTCTTGACTGAGATCAAGATTGAAAAGAAAATTGCTGCTGCATCTGCTGAAATGACTGTATCGTTCGTTTATCGAATCATTAAAAAGGCTAAAGATCGTGAATATAACAAGAATGAGTCTTCTATTATGAAGATGAACTACGTCGTTGATGAGTCTCGCTCTGGCAGACTTCGAAAGGCAAATGCTGAAAAGAAAGTCGAGATTCTTGATGCAGATGCATATATATCTCTGCATTTTACTTTCTTTCACTAACAAATTACAGTGCGAAAGGATAGAAATGATAGAGAAAAATCTTCGACTTATTTAGAATATGAAACAGGTTTATTCTTCATCACTATACTTCGAATTATGAGGCGAAACGATCTTCGAGCATGCAAACTCACTCAAAAATCCGGCTTAATCGAAGTTATGATGAAGACTCGCTATCACTTCTGCATGTGATATAAGAACTGAACTTTGAAGAACTGAAAGAAGATCATCTGAATCGATGAAACAAGCGTTATCTTGAGTAGTCGACGAAACAAAATTAGAGTGTGAAGAACATCTCATGAAGTATATGATAAGATCTGCACTCGCCGTCGATTCAAAGAATTCTCGAAGTTCATGTGATGAAGTAGCTTCAGCTATGACAAGAAGAATTTCTATCATATCTGAGAATTCGAAACAGCTGCTCAGAAGAAGACTTCTGTTATGAGTCTGCATAGAGCAAATCATATGAGTGTATTTTAACTAGAAGTTCAAAGCTAAAGAAGAAAGAAGATGCAACACGTTGAAGATTTATATTCACGAAGGCACGCTAGATCACTAGCGTGTCAACATCAGCTCTATACTAGTCTATGATAATTTAACATGATCTATGTTAGACTAACTCAGAATGCACGCTCGCAACATTATTCCCTCTCTTCATTTAGCAATGTTCTCATTGCTGCAGTTCAATCGATCATTCTTTTGATTTCTATCTTGACTTATTTGAATATTGTTCATGAAAGTCATTTACGATCTTCTGATATCTCTTGAATTCATTTTCATCGACGTTGTATCAATGTAGATCAACGTCGTATTCTTTTCAATTGACACGATATTGTAATCATCGTCTGTAGTGCCTGAAGTCTAGTATGTTCTTCACTTTTCATTCATCTTCGTTATTCATCACTATAAAATCAGATGACTCATTTCATTGTTCTTTCAGAGAGTCTTTTGAATTCAGTCGTAGCAGATTCAAGATGAACTTCGAATGAATCTTCTGTTACAAGCGTATCAAGGCTGAACAAGGCTGAAGCTCTAATCAATTCGCAGTGAACGCTAGCGAGTTCTCTGCGTAATGATTAGAGCTAGTCAAGATCTAGTCGAGATCTGGCCTGAATCTGACCCAGATTTGACTCAGATATGACTCAGCATCTTTTCTCTTCCCTAGCATCTTCTAACCAGCTTCTATTGCCTTCTAGACAAACACACTTCTTTGTGTTACGAGTAGTTAACAGATGTCTATGACAAACACATTTCTTTGTGTCGCAAACATCTTTTGAATCAACATCTTTCTTGTGTTTCAACACGTTCTCTTTGAAACTAGCGTCGATCTGAGTAACTACTATATAAAGCGTGTTCTTCTTGCTTTTTGTACCTTCTTTCTTCTGTATTCTTAAAGTCTTAGTTATAGCTATCTCTATAGATCAAACATTCTAGTCACGCACGCACTCTGATTAGTTTCTAGGCACGATTTCAACATCTTCATTGTTGATGACAATTTCAGTCGATATGCATGTTTGATCTTGATTAGAATCTTGAAAGATTCTAGCATCTTATCATCTAGTTTCTTTGACGATCTTGCGATCATAATGTTTCTAGAATCTAGAAACATCATGTCATCTATCTTGTAGATCATTTTCTTTCGATGTTTATCAATCTGTTTCTTCATTGTGATTCTGACTCTTGCTAATGCTTGTTTGATCAACGTTAGTGATCATTTCATGTGTTTGAACATATTCTCTGCTTTATCTGCTTCGATTCTTGCTTGAATGATTTCATATTCAGTTGAATTCAAATCAAAGCTCATGTGAGAGTGAAAGTGCTTATTCAGAAAGAATATCGACTGTTCAATTGATGATGAAATAGCGTTGTTATCGATGAATTCAGTCATAAATAATCAGATAAATCAATCATCTTGCATATATGAGCAGTAGCTTCGTGTTGTGAGCATGCATCTCTGTTACCTCTGATTAGCCTGGTTAGTCTAACATAGACTAGTATAGAGCTGTGAGTAGAACTGTTGTTGACACGCTAGCGATCTAGCGTGCCTTCGTGAGTAAAACTCACGTCGTGTTGCATCTTCTTTCTACTTCAGCTTTGAACTTCTAGTTAGAATACATTCATATGATTCGCTCTATGCAGACTTATAACATTAGTTCAAAGCTCATCAATCTTGCTATCAACGTGTAGACAATATAAAAACAAGCTACATCACTCAAACTTGAATCAGAATCGAAATTCGAAAATCAAGCTCAGAAGATTCATTAGAAATTAAGAAATTTCTAGAACAGAACAGAAGAACATGAACGCGTTGCTCTAGATTAACTCTTTACTAAGCTCGTCGTCAGAACAGAAGAACAGAAGAACATGAATGCGTTGTTCTAGAACTGAAATCAGAAATTTCAGTTGAATCTCGACCAGCAATTTTCTACTCACACAATGACTAGAAGCACAGAATTAAAATCAGAATCAGTGAGCATTGCTCATTATGAACTTCGAAATGCTAGAAGAGAATCACTTCTATCACAGAATCGAACAGCATCAGAAGAAGAAAACACGAACGCGTTGCTCTTCAATCACGAAATGATCAAGATCAGCATCAGCACTGAACTGAATGCTTGAATAAGCGCTCATGAAACAGACAATCTCGTTGTCTTTATCAAGTACATGTGTCAACAGCATGACATTGAAATCGAGATTCACAATGACATGATTCAGATGTTGAATGATGTCAACAAGATCAACATCGAATTGAAAGCTATCAACATTGAGTTGAAAGCTACACAGATAACGTTGAATGCTGTTCGAACGCGTCTACAGAAAGAGATGAAGAAAAAGAACGTGATTATACATCATCTAGAAGCAACATCAAGTCGACTAAGCACTTCAATTTCGAAAGATCGATTCTTGAAGTCAATCAAGCTATCTGACTCGTCTTTGTTTAAAGATTCGAAGCAGAATGTGAATAATTGATTGTTTTGAATGCAAAACAAGCTGAAGATGAACAAGAATCATTTTTCTATCGAAGAAATGAAGATTGCATATGTGAAAAGTCGAGTCAGTGAAACGACGATCAAACACATAGCATTTCGAATGAAAGACATGATCACGAACTCGTTTCTTGAAGCAGAAGAGATACTGTTGATCATAAATAAAATGTATGATGATCTCAATCGACGTCACACGACTCAACGACAGTTCTTGAAGCTGTATCAAAACAAGATCTTCTTTCATGAATTTTGAATGAAATTTCAGAGACTTAGTGTGAAACTAAAATACAATAACGAAACTCTACTAGATGATCTTCAGCATAAGATTAGCTCAGATCTTCAGCGAGTCATGATCAACGAACGAACTATGAATTTGAACGAATTCGTCGACATCTGTATGCAAGTCGATGTTCGATTGACGAAATTGAATGCTCGATCAACTCTCAAGACATCAACTATTCAAGTCGCTCACTCTACTGCTAGCATCTCAACGACGATCACTACTGCGATCTCAGCTTCAATCTCTGCATGAAAGAAATTCAGAATATTGAACGTCGATTCTGCTAGAGAGAAGTTGTTTAAGAAAGAACTCTGCTTCAAATGCAAGAAGTCAGAACATAGAGCATATGACTGTCTTGAATCAGCTCAGATGCACGAAATCGCAACGAATTCAAAAAATGATTTGTCTTCATCAAATTGTCACGGTTTTAGCATGTGTTACTTGAAAGATATTGGGAAAAGAGATGTTAGATCACTTAGATGATGTTGAACAATATTATAGATGATGATAGATGTGAGATTATCAGTGATGTTATGAGAACTTCTCGATACGAATGATACTCAGCGTTCATGAGATATAAGAACATCTGAATGATCTCTTTCTTTTCTTTCTTCTTCGTGCAACGTCTTGTATCTAAAATCTAGTTATTAGAATTTCATTCTGATTTCATTCAGCTCTCAGTTCGTGACATTACGTTGCATCACACTACATCATGAGTCAATTCGAGAATATCAGCAACACTCTGCCGTCGACATCTCTAGTCTCGATCAACAAACTCATCACTGTCGCTCAGTTTCGAACTCACGTCAACAATGCTTTCGAAGCATGATACACTTTTCTGATCGAACTTCAAACTTGATTCAACGACATCATCATTCAGTATATCAACTGAGTCTCAGCCTGTCAACAAGAACATGAGCAAACTCAGATCGAACTTAAGCAGTCTCAGATCAATAATGAAACCTTGTCAGAAATGATTCAAGAACTCAAGAGCATGAGCAGAATCAATATCAAATCAGAGAAATATTTGAATTCAGAACTCTATATCGAAGAGCGAGAAAACAAGCTAAATCAGTTCATCTTCAAGCTGATCAGCAAGCTGAAGTTGAACGTAAATCGTTATTCAACTCTCGAGTCTCGTCTTCTGTATGAATACAGTCGCTTATCGAGAAACGCTGTCGCTCAAGCGTTGTCACGTATGACTGCTCAGCATGACAAGCTAGTCACAGTTGAGCAATTAATTGTCTTGTTAAGACAAGTCTTCGATGATTCAGACAAGCAAGAAATCGCTCAGCGATTCATTTCAGCTCTAAGAATGCAAAATCACATCTTCATTGAATATCTGTTCGATTTTCAGCAACACATTGATGCAATCGAATATGACGTCGTAACTCGAAAATTCAATCTGAAGAATGAACTATTCAGCGAGCTCAAAGCTCTATTGATTCAGATGAATGTCAGCAGTCTGAACTATGAGCAGTTGATTATCAAATGTCAGCAATTGAATAGTCGATATCGCGTCACAGTACAGAATCTTTTCAAGTCAAAAGCAGTGATTCACTCTGTCTCTGTGATCTCTACAGTTCTCGCGTATTTCGTCAAATATGCAACATTTTCGACAGACTCAAAAGCTACGATCTCGAGCTCGAGAAACTTCATGAACTTATCAATCGTCAACATGAAGAAACGAGACTCACTGACTCTCGAAAAGCATCAGCATCGTATGATCAATCATCTGTGTCTATACTGTGATAAGTCTGAGCATCAGACTGCGATCTGCAATTCAAAGCTCAAGATTCAGTTACGAGTCATCTCATTATTCGTCTTCGCAATCTCTATCGACAATCTCGCTTTCGATACTTCTCTCGCCTTGAGAAAAGTCTAGTCTTTGCATACAGTCGCTCGCAGAGACAATCGAACAGTCTGAAAATCTCTGCACTCTCAGTTAACTCGATTCATCGATTAGAAAAGAAGATGAACAATGATCATCTCATGCTCTCAGATAATCTAGAAAGCAATAAAATCAATGTCAATCTTTCTGTTTTGATTGATATCAACGTCATCGATTATGCATTTATTGATGATTCTTTCGCGCAAAGACACTCTCTGTTCTGTTTTTCTTTGTCTGAAATCTGTACTCTTCAGAAGTTTGACGATCAATCAGTTGTATTCAATTCAATCACTCATTATGCTCTTGTCAAACTTCGAGTCTCAAGCAAGAAGCTCGAAGAAACTCTCTTTTATGTCACTCAACTTTCACAATTCTCAGTTGTTCTAGATCTGCTCTGATTAAAAAGTCATAAAGCAATTATAGATTTGCATCATAATCAGCTCATCTTTGAATCTCAAGTCAATTCAGAATTTGTACTCGAAACTCTCTTGAGCATCTCGATCTCGACTGTGTCAGTATCAGCTCTTTCAACGTCTTCGTTCTCGAAACATCTGAAGATCTACGTTATAAATAGTGCTTCGTTTCTGCGACTCGCTAGAAAAAAGAATCATGATCTGTTTGTCATATTCATGAGAAATATCGACAAAGCTCTGAAAATCACATCTTTCGTTGACTCTGTCACGCTATTGCTTCTCGAATATCACGACTTTCTAGATGTTTTCTCTTGCGAATTGACAAACACTCTATCTGAACGACGTTTCTATGATCATAAAATTCAGCTGCAGAAGAGCAAAACTTCTATCTTCGAGTCTTTATATGACATGTCTCAAGATGAGCTTCGAATACTAAAGAAATATCTGAAGAATAATTTGATCAAAGACTTTATTCAAGTCAGCTCTTTTCTCGCGATCTCTTCAATACTCTTTGTTAAAAAATCAAGCGAAGAACTCAGATTTTGCGTGAATTATCGAGATCTGAACGTCATGACAGTTAAGAATCGATATTCGTTACTTCTCATTCAAGAAACTCTAGATCGACTGACTAAGATCAAGTACTACATCAAGTTAAATATCATTGCAGTCTTTAATAAACTGCGAATGACTTATGAAGACGAGTGAAAGATCGCTTTTCGAACACGTTATGACTTATACGAGTACAACGTTTTGCTCTTCGAACTCACAAATGAATCGTCATCATTTCAGAACTTCATTAATGACACTCTGCATGACTTCTTGAACGTTTTCTGCATCGCGTACATGAATGATATCTTGATCTATAGCAACAGCAAAAAGAAGCATACTCAGCATGTTCATCAGATACTGAAGCGACTTAGAGTCGTTGAACTACAGATAGATATCGAGAAATGCAAATTTTCAGTTATCGAGATCAAGTATTTGAGCCTAATAATCATCACTCACGAAATCAAAATGAACTCTGAGAAGATCAATGTTGTCATGAATTGAGCTGCACTTCGAGACGTCAAAGATGTTCAGAGCTTTCTGAGCTTCGTCAACTTCTATAGACGATTTATTAAGAAGTTTTTCAAGCTGATTGATTTATTGACTGTCTTAATCAGAAAAGATCAGTCATTTAATTGAACTCAGAAGTGTCAATTCGCCTTCGATTGACTTAAGTAGACGTTCATCACTGTCTCTATCTTAATGCACTATAATTCGAATCTACTCGTGACTGTGAAAATCGATGTCTTCGACTATGTTGTGATCGAAGTCATGTCTCAACGAGATGATAATGAGCAGTTAAGATCTGTGATCTATTTCTCTTTCAAAATGCTATTCGCAGAATGCAACTACGAGATTTATGACAAGAAACTTCTAGCTATAATCAGAGCTTTTGAGAAATGAAGACTTGAACTGAAAGACACGTTAGATCTCGTTGAGATCATTTTCGATCACAAGAATCTATAATATTTCATGTCAATCAAGTTGTTTAGTCGAAGACAAGTCAGATGATCAGAATTTCTCTCTCGATTTAACTTCAAAATCGTGTATCGTTCGAGTGAATTGAACACTTGAGTCGATGCACTCACGCGTCGATCAGAAGATCTTTTCTTGAACGAGAGAAATAGTCATCAAGAACATCAGTGACAGATCGTGTTAAAATCAAAAAATCTGAAAATTCAAGTCTTAATCAATGTTCTCGACGATAGTGATTCTGAAGCACTCGAATCAAGTGACTCGAAGAGCGAATCAGTGATCTCTGAGCAGTCTGAATCATCAGAGAAAATGTCTATGAATGAGCTAGAAGAACAACTCTTTGCAGTCTATTTCAATGATGAATGAGTACAGATCATGATAACTGCGTTAAAAGATGATCAATGAAAGCTTAAAGAATTTTCGTTAGCGAAATGTATGCTGCGAAGTGATCGAGTCTACTATAAAGATAGACTATTGATACTCGAAGATGAGAAACTGCGACTACGTCTGCTTCAGTTAAGTCATGACACGTCTATTGCGAGTCATTCAGAAAGAGTCAAGATCTACGAAATACTCAGTCATCATTATTACTGATTCGAAATGATCAAGACAGTAGCTCGCTTCGTACGTAATTATCATCTATGCTCTCGAGTGAAGATCTCTAGAGAAAAATATCAGAGAGCTTTGAAGTCTCTTGATGTACTCAATCGTCGCTGAAAAGACATAGTCATGAATTTCATCATGATAGTATCTGAAAGTAAGAATCTGAACGAAAATTCGACAATTAATATTCTGATAGTCGTGAACAGACTATCTAAACAAGTGCATTACAAGTCTATGAGTGAAATTACAGTTCTAGATACAGCTCGAGTTTTTTATCATGCAATATGAAAACATCATGAATTATCTGATTCAATCATCTTGAATTGTGAAACTCAGTTTGTCAGTCACTTTTGAGACGAACTTTGTATTCGATTGAAGATTCAAGCTCGATTGTCAACTGCGTTTCACTCAGAAATGAATGATCAAATCGAGAACATCAACGACGTTTTGAAACAATATCTTCAAGTCTTCGTGTTCTTTATGCAGAACGACTGAGCTGCATGACTGTCATCAGCTGAATTTATCATCAACAATCACTTCTTCGAAAGCACTCAGTGCACGTCGTTTCTAGCTAACTTTGAACAGCATTCTCGAATGAGATTGAAATCAAAGAAGACTCAGAAGAACGTTATTGAACATTCGAAATGAATACATGTCGATCTGTTTGTTCAGAAAATGAATCGAATCAATGAAATTCTGCGAGAACAAATGATCTTAGCTCAAGCATATCAGAAACAATTCGCTAATGTTCATCAACAACACGCTCTCAAGTATGCAATTAATGATATGATTTGATTAGATGCTCGCAATCTGATGATTCATCGACTCAGCAAGAAGTTATCTAATAAATTCGAGAAATCTTTCAGAATCATTAAAATTGTTAGTTCTCATTCTTATCAGCTAAAGTTGCTCGATGACTGATTCTGTTTCGACGTCTTTCATACTTATCTGCTTTATTCTGCGATCAACAATCTCTTATCTGAACAAATATCTCTCGCGTCGTTTTCGATAGTCTTCGTCGAAGAAGTGCTTAGCTGAAAGATGAACGAAATATTGAACTTTCGAGTAAAGAACTCTCAGCTAGAGTATTTAATTAAGTGAACTGAAATAGAAGAAAACAGTTGAGTAAAGTTTGCGAATGTGATGAATGTCATTGAAGTCATGAACGTCTATCACGCTCGAAATTTCGATCATTCGAATAAGAATTCATGAATCGCTTACGTGCAAGAAAGCAGCGACTCTGAATATGAGTCAGAGAATTAAAAGTCTCGCAGAAGCTTCAACTTCAAAAAGAAAAATCTATTGTCACGATTTTAGCATGTGTTACTCGAAAGATATTGGGAAAAGAGATGTTAGATCACTTAGATGATGTTGAACAATATTATAGATGATGATAGACGTGAGATTATCAATGATGTTATGAGAATCTCTCGATATGAATGATACTCAGCGTTCATGAAGTATAAGAACATCTGAATGATCTCTTTCTTTTCTTTCTTCTTCGTGCAACGTCTTGTATTTAAAATCTAGTTATTAGAATTTCATTCTGATTTCATTCAGTTCTCAGTTCGTGACACAAAGTAGTGACTGAGAGCGACATGCTCATATCTTGCTTCATCAGTATGCTCGATGACTCGTTTGATTTCAAGCCGTTTATTGTTGATGTCATCTTGAATAGTCTAGAAAAGATATTTCGATTTCTCGCTCTGATAGACATTGAAGTCACTGACATGACGTTCATAGATGATTCATTGATTTCAGAGCTATGTGAACGCTTTGATATTCAGTTAATTTCACTGTTCAAATCGAAGTTGATTCGTTCATATGACGAAATTCTCGATCAAAGATCTATTACACATGCTCTGTATATCTCAGTCACTATACAAGAACATAAGAATGAAATGATGTCTCTATTAATAACTCGTCTAGATCAGCACAAGATAATCATTGATAACTTCTGATTGAAAAGAAATCAAATTTTGATAGATTCTGCAAATGATTGATTGATATCTTCATCAAATATTCGAATCTTGAAACTTATCATTTCAAAAGCAAGCAGTCAATCAGCATTTCATAGACTCAAATCAAGCGAGATCTGCGAAATGAAACGAGAGAACTTGAAGTCTATGTCAACGATCATCTTAAAGCGAACTACAAATTCGAAATCAGTGAATCGATTTATTGAATCAGTTTTCATACGAAAGCAAAGCACTCAAGTTGATCTCAATCAACATGAATTCATTCAGTCATCGAAGAAGAAAGAGCTCGTCAATATTGTCATGATCGAAGTCGCTGCTTATCCAACTCTAGTCAAGAAGAACAATGTCAAGATCTTTACATTGATCATTAGTGAAATCAACAAGATGCTTAGCTCGATCAAAGATTCAACGAAACTGAATGAAATGATCTCTGTCATGTCATTAAAGAAACTGAAGAAGAAGCTTTCGATAGTTTATCATGACTTTCTGAATGTTTTTGATAGAGAAAAGACAATTCAGTTGTCTCTGCATCGACCATATGATCATAAGATTGAATTAGAAGATGAGAATCAATCTTCTAGAAGTTGATTGTATTTCATGTCGAGTCACAAGTTGCAGAAGATCAAGAAGTATCTAGAAGAGAACTTGAAGAAGAAGTTTAT
>JAABUH010004667.1_pt1 | contig 10996 bp, 11 predicted proteins | sample 5559121 | NCBI WGS metagenome assembly JAABUH01 (sample SAMN10711871, study PRJNA513364) | rock metagenome | isolation source: Antarctica rocks | place: Antarctica: Victoria Land, Battleship Promontory nord | collected 2015-12-28 | reverse complement strand
CTTCGCTCAAAAGTTGGCGAGAATCCCTCGACGCTCTAATTGAATCCAAGCCAAACTTGGCTAGAATCTGCACTCATATGACGATTACAATGGGTAGCAATGATGCTGGGTCACCCGCTGAGTTCCTTGGAGTCCCATGCTTTGGGTATGCGCTGTATGACGTAGATGGTTCGGCGCACAAGAGGTTTGGCGTGGCGCCCGACACGGGTGCAGTTTTTATCCTAAGACCTGACGGCACAATTGGGACTATATGTGCATTAGGAGATGCAGATGCCGCTCGGAAGTACTTTGACAGATTCGTGATCGCGCAGCTCAACGAAAACTCCGGAGATCACAGAGATCACGAACGTGACTTATCCGTGGGAGAAATAGATATTGACAGGTGCGGAAGGACCGGAGATGGAACGACGGTAACCTATGAAACGATCTAAGCGTCCCGGGTCGGCTCTTCTACCGCAAGATCACCTGCGGGAACGGGCCACAAGATGGCTAAGATCTTGTGTTCCTTCTGACTATTGCGGCGTGGGGGTATCGGAGGTTTGTGGCAGGTGAGCGGCCCGTAGCCGTCGGGTATAATGAGTGGGATGAGAGCCCTAAATCGATTGGTATGTCGGGTTCGTCCAATTTCGAAGACAAACATACGACGGGAGCATCTTGTATAATATGTCTGGGCCCCTGTCCAAAGTTTTGCTATCAGGTTTCGTCTATTTGAGCAGATGAGTATGTTGTGCACCATGTATAACGTGCATCAGTTCGCGGTTTTCCAGCTTATTATCAGCCTAGCCTTGGCTTCTCCTATTAAAATACAAGCAGTTGACTGTCTCGATTCCGCAGCACCGTATGACCAGTCTTGCTGGGCCACGCTCGATTTATCAAATTGGATCACGACATGGAGAACGGCCACACCACCCTGTACGTATGCAGATGATGGTGCTCATTGCTGCAACCCAAGTAGCGCTCCCAATGAGCCTTGGACAGCATGCTTTCTCCGTCTCGCGCTCGCAGATGCAGACTACGACTGTGATGTCCTCAATAGCGACTCTTGTTCTCTGGCAGGGTTCACCTTGGCTCCCAGTCTTAGCCTCGATAGTACAAGCTCGGCACAGTATAGATATACCGTCAGAAATATTTATGGTAGGACTATAGGCTTTAGTAGGCTGTCACGGTATGCTAAATCTCCGGAAGCCATCAACAATCTATTCAACACCTGGTATACAAGTCTCGATTACGCCAGTGCACAAGCAGCACTCAGTATTCCACCGAACATTAATGAAGTTGATCCGAACCGCCAAACCCGCTTTGAATTGGCAGACATCCTCAAAGCACTCGGCGGTGGCCTCGCGTTTCTCGCCCTTCCAGAGCTCGCTGCCGGTTTATCAACGTTCTTCGCTTCTACAGCGATTGCAAATATACTCAGTACAGCGCTTCAACAAGCTCTAAATGTGGCTAAAGGTACGGCTCCCTTCTTCAGCAAGTTCATCCCTTCTTGAGCAAGTTCATTCGCTCTACTCACTAAAGAACCTTAAGCGATGTGGCCGAGTGGAAGCGAAAGCACGAAGTCGATCCAGATCGGTGATCTAGACGCCAAGCTAATTGATCTGAACAACGACTTGACTCAAATGCTGAACAATGGACTTCGGGTTGTCATGAGCGACCTTGACTCCTTCCTCGGCTTCGCATCTACAGGGTCTTTCTCCAGCAATAACATGCCCTCTATTGCAGCAGAAACCGAAGGCATGGATCTTGCACTCAAGACATTTCTGTTGACAAGCGCTATGACAGCAAACGATCTAGGCGGAGGAATTCAATTTTTGGCTACTGGCGTTGCCTGGCTCGAGAACCCTCCTGAAGCCTCACAGGCTTGTACGATAGACGCCAGCGGTCTCTGTGGCCAAAACTATTGGAGCAGCGAGCTGAGTCAAGCCTTCAACATCGAACCGCTTACTGACTCCGCTCCTAATATTGCAGACCTCATGTCATGGATAGAGGACTCAAGCGGAGTGACATTTTCAAGCGTGTTCGACGCCGCTTACAAATGTACCAGAGACTATGGCGACTCCAAGGACTGGAACAGCCTGAACAACGATGGCCAAGGATCACCGCCACTGGTCAACTTTGGCGCAGATGGGACACTAGATATGAGCTGTCTGAGTCAGTTACGGATGACAGTGCAGTGTGGCGCTACATGTCCCGTGAACTTTAGAAATCGTCAATGTCCATTCAAGATCATTGGAGGAGATCCCTGTAATCAGCCTGTCAAGCAATGCGGAGAGACGATACCTTCTTGGCTTGGCGGCACAATAGCTATCAACCAGCATTGTACTTAAAACTCGGTTCTTTGGCTCTATGTAAGTTTAGTCTTATAAGGTGTGACATCTACAGTTGTTCTGCGCCATCAATTGGCCGTAGGAAGAAAACCTTTACAGGTACATTTCCCAATACAACTTTATAAGTCCAGTCCTATCGCTTCTTGATTTAAGATTGTTGTAAAAACCATCATTTCATGATTCATCTAAAAGCTATCGCCGAGATATCGCCAGCCCAGGGCTGCTACCTGGATTCGCTGTAGAGTTTCTTGTGATTTGCAAGTAACATTGCTGTGACCAGGCGAACGGCTTGCTATTCTGCAGTTGATAAAGCAGGTAGCTTGTTGCCAATACATAATCAAGACATGAACTGATAAACACATCAAGTGGTACCTGAATCTGGATTTGATTCCTATGACACAAGCCAGTTAGGAGCGCGACTATACTTTTGGACGAGAGATGTGAAGTCAAGATGTTTGCTGTGCTTCATCAAGCCAAGATACGCTTTTAGTACACATATGAAAGGAAGGGGACTGCAGGAAACTGGAAGCGAGGAAGTGGAAATGTGACGACAACCCATCTCCTTGAATGCCTATTATCATTCCCATTCACTCAGTCTACATATGACTCAATCCTTTAGCATGAGGTGATTGCTAGTTCAGAGAAGTACTTCGAGCAATCAAGTGTGAGGGCCGAAAACGTCACCGCCACTTCCTCCCAAATACTCCAACCCAAACCCCCCACCCAAGGACCTTCCCCTCGATGGCCGTAGCCAATTGCGCCTCACTTGGTACAAACCCTAATTCTCCCAGTTCCAACGGCTCCTTGGGCGCCACCAGCTGGTAGAAATACCTATGGGGTGCATGTCCGAGAACAGGCTTCGCGCCAGCATAGGCAACGCCTCTAAAGTTCTTTGTAAATTTGAAACCGCCTTTGACCGTTCCACCTTTCTCATCTACACGTGCAGTCTCCAGATCACTAGCCGCGACCATGGTCGTGGCAGGTGGTATTGAGTAGTATATTCCATGAAAGACACGTTGGACTATCGGTCCAGGTAGGGGCATGTCGGCGTCTTCGCAGATGAGAATGTATTCTTTGATGTTTTCGATTTCATGCAACCAGCCGAGTGAAGGGAAACAATCCTCGCCCATTTGGGAGTATTTAGGCTGCAACACAGAGCCTGAAGGTCCACAAGATGGGGAAATGACATCGATCCCCGGCTTTGGATAGGAATTGAAAGCGGGGCCTTTAGTGAAGAGTCGCGCATCGTGATTCAGGAAGTCTCTTAAGAGCCAGCTCAGAGGAAGCTCAACGTAACCGAAAATTGCCATTATAGTCGAAAGATTATTCGAGGCGGTGGATTCTTTAGCCGAGGAACCTGATCAAGCGCCTTCTGTTATACGTCTTCAATCTAACTGTTGTCCTCAGGAATGAGTTAGATGGGTTGCATGACAATGCACGAGGTCAGCTAATGCGTGGCTGGGACTTAGCATGCATGCGTTTCACCCTCTAGTAATCCTTCACCTGACGTTACAGGTGGGGCAATGGGAGGAGGAGGAGCAGGCTATGGATTGTTCTTTAAGCACTACTAAAAGCATCAGCAAGGATGTAGTCTATTGCATGCTATTCAGATCCATCCATCGTTGACATTCAGCTCCTGGTCCCATTTCCGTCCAGTCCCTTTGAAATCGATAGATTACAAGGGTCCGAGATAGTCCCCCTTGCCTACCGGCACACCCTGCATCCTCAATATCGCATAGGCCATATTGACGTGGAAATAGAAGTTCGGCACCGCATAGTCCAGGACATAGCTTTTCCCCGTGAACTTCACCTCACCCTTCATCGTCTTAATCACAACCTCCTTGCCCTCCTTACCCGCCATACTGTCTTCGCTCACAGTCTTCAGCAATTCAAGCGTCTTGGTGATGCGGGCCTGTAGGTCTTCAAAGGTGGCCTCATTGTCTGGCATCGAGACTGGTTCCATGCCTGCAAGGCGTACGGCGGCCCCTTTGGCGATATCACTGATCCGCTGGATTTGATAAGTGAGGGGATACATGTCTGGTACGAGGCGTGCTTCGAGGAGTTTGGAATGTGGTGTGGAGTTCTCATCAAGATGACTTTCGCCCTTCTTGAGAAAGGCTGAGAGGTTGGTGAGGCTACGGGTGAAGGCCTTGATTGTAGCATCGTGTAGTGAGATAGCCATGGCGAATGATGAGGAGAGATTTGCTATGATTGCTTATGTGTTTGGCAGACTGGAGTAGTGCTAGGATACTGGAAACAACGTGGATTTATATGGCTTAGATCGTATTATTGGGATATGACATTCTAGTCTGGGCATGACACATGTTTTGGATTTCAAATCAAGGTACCCCAATTAGCGATCCAGGAGCGCTAACGGACGATTCACCGGTGCGATGTCAAAATGGCTGTTTGAAAGGACGACTCACTGATGCGATGTCAAAATGACTAGGATACCGAGTGGGGAGCCGCTAAAAGCGACCTGAATCCACTGGTGGAGCTCTGCGTTCCAGATTGACAAGCTCAAATTCAATCCAATGGCAGAGAACAATGGCATTCATCCAGAGAATTTGATCAAGAGTGATACACTGACTGTGCTGGGATTACTTATAGAGCTTGTCCCACCCGACACCGCCACTTTTCAGCATATATATCACCCCGTAGGATCAGAGTATTGATATGACAGCGAATATTATCTTTGTGTCTTCACGCCATGAGTCGTGCCCTCACTTCCTCCTGGAGACTGCACCAACTGTGAATGAGGGAACCCAACCCTCACTCATCATCTTTCAAGCCTACCAGCTTCAACGAATCAGCCCAGAGCTGTTTCTCGCCTTGTTCATTGTACGCGTGAGGCGCATGCCCTGGAGATGTTCCGCTTGATGATGTATTCAACCCAGCCACAGCACAATCCTCGAGGTATTTCCCTCCTTTCCCTTCCCACTCTTTGCTCAACGCAGCATACGTAGTGGTAGCGGCGCCTTGAGGTGGGCTCTTCATGAAGTTTGACATCGTCTCGTCTTTGGCGCAGTTTTCTTTGGTGGAATCCGGCATATATATTTGCAATCCTGTCATAATCCCACCGGGCATCACACTCAGTCCATGTAGTCCCTTGGAGCCGTAACGTCGTTCGAGCTCGTTGATGAAGTAGATGTTGGCTTGCCCGTATGCAAGCCATGGAGAGTAATCGCCCTTCTCGAAATTGTAGTCATCGAAACGGACACCCCCGATACGATGGCCAGAAGAAGAGAGTGCGACGACGCGAGAGTTGAAGCTAGGAGTGGACGAAGCCAGGAGAGTGGGTTTGAGGAGTTCAAAAAGCAAGAAGTGGGCCAGATGGCATGTGCCGAATTGCAACTCGAAGCCATCTGCAGTTTTGCCTTGCGGTGTAGCCATGATGCCAGCGTTATTGATGAGAATGTTCAGGGTCTTGCTCTTTTAGTGAAAATCTGCGGCGGCAGCTCGTATGCTATCAAGAGAGTTGAGATCCATCTTTAGTAGCTCAACGCGCCCCGGTTCGAGGATGTCGGATAGAGCAGCTTGACCTTTGCTGGTATCGCGCACCCCAAGAAAGAGTTTGATCCCTGTGGCATTGAGGGCACGAGCGGTCTCAATCCCAACCAGTGATAAGGGCGACTTTGTCCGACAGCTTTCCGTTCAATCCTTCGTCTTTCACAATGTCGAGGGCAGTGGGGCGAGGATCACCGGGCCCCTTAGAATTCTGGTGCACGGCACCGTATCGTCATGCCATTATTGGAGTGGAAGGAACCTGAGGGACTCTCGGAGGGACTAGCTATACCGAATTCGCAGTCAATCAGCAAAGATGAATCCCTTGGCCTGTAAACGAGATATTCTCACAAGCGGGTTAAATAGCACGAGGCGGTCGGCAAACCCCGATGGCAGACAGAGCCTCTTATAGGCAGAACATCCACGATGAAGGGGAAACAAAGTCTGAATCCTGCTCCCCAGATCATCCTGCGCTTGATGTACCGCTCGTCACGTTCCCGCTCCACCGATACGGCCTAGCAGTGAATAGCATCTCCGTGGATACTCGTAAGTGAGAGAGAGAGAGATCCCGCGCTCCATGCGTGGTCCTCATTGAAGGGACAGCAGAGGTGCTGTTTGGCGTAAAGTACCACTAAAGCAGGTGACCTCCATCGGCTCAGCCAAGGCGCTTGCGACATCTAGTTAGAGGCTGCTATTTTTGGCTCTCAGAAATCCCTGCTTCCTACATCCTTTGGTGCATTTCGTGGAGTCTACACATGCAGGGACCGAATCATCAGCCTGTGCTCTTGAGAATCTGATCAGATCTCAGATGAGTGAAATGTTGCTTCTAAGCCGCCGTCACCGCTGCTGTGTGACGCTGATTTCCCCCACCAATCGCCGTGGTCTCCATCTTCTACACCACATGTTCACTCGATGGCCAATTGGAAAGCTCGCAAGCGTCAGAAAAAGACCATTGCCACCTCCAAAGGAGACCAAACTCAACCTGTATGCTTCTAATGGCTCGAATCTTGGGGAAACGACCTTAGAAGATGCTTTTACTCACATCAAGCCTTTGACGTACCTCGCCCAAGTTGAGACTGTAGGTCAGACACGGTCCTTCCGGATCAGGCCTCTCCGTAAAAGTTCAGTTGGAGCCGATGCGGATTTGAAAAGAAGCGCAAGAGAGCCAAAGCCAAGCAGGGAGTTCCACCTCACCACCGATGTTTCCTCAGACTATCTAGGCCTCGTCATCCAAAAGTCCCATATGTTCGTACTCAAAGGCGCGCGCGTGGAATTCAGCCTCCGTCAGAAGAGCCGTGGAGCTCCCTCGGCGACAATCGATTGGGCGATTCAGAATCGACCTGATGTTCGTCCGGACACAATCTTACGAGCCATGCCCGAAGGAACTGAGATGCTCGCCCACCCCTGCGTCGATTCTGAACAGCGAGCAGACCGCAATGTATCCCTCCAGTGGGCAGTGGACCCCGGAAGGGGGATGAAAAACGGTGCTGTGAGCACGCCCGGGTGGATGAAGGAGATGGGTACTTGGGATGTCGAATTGAAGCTCGATCCAAGTCAAGGGATCAGACAACCCGTGCAAAGAATGTTCAACTACTCGAAGAGTCTGAGCCGGGGGGTTGAACAGAGCCCCCACAAGGGCTTGAAAAGACCCTACGAAGAAAGCGAATTTAATTCGCCCAAGGTGCTTGACACACTTCTCGATGTGAAGGCTGCCAACGAATCTATCGAGTCAATGTGAAGATTAGCAGATTGAGATGTCGAAAACCCCCTGAAATTCGGAGCGATATAAATGTCCCACCCCACGACACAAGAACGTCCCGCAGCTCAATTCCAGATTGAAAATCCCACGACGTGAGAAAATTCTGCCACTATTCTCAGGAGATGGGGTAGATTTATCGAGTCGCGGTATGGAGTCTCACTGGAAACCCCCAGCGAATACCAGCGGAGAAGTCGTTCAAATTCAGTGTTCTAAGAAGGACCTACAGTTGTCAATATCCCATCTTCTGACAATCAATCTACTCCAGCCGCAAAGATTCGAGCTATGCTAGCCTTCTGCGAGGACATGGGATTAGACATTGTCATCGTCATCTCGTCCGTACCGCCTGTGTGAAAATCAGATTATTAGATCCCGCAAGATTGATCTTTGACATCCTGAGGTAGAGAGAATGTCTCGAGACAGTCGAACTAGTCTGTAATCGAGAAAGACACCACATCTCACGGCGCTGGAAGCTGGAGATACAGAAACTCAAAATCAGTTAGCGTGAAGGACTCGCGAGGTTGGTAGATATCCGTTCTTCTACCTGAGTTCATAGACGCGAGCTGCAAGTGACATCAGTCTTCGCAAGCAGCAAATAAACACAACATTTGCCACCACTTGTCCATCTCATTAACTGTCAATGCCTATGTCCATGAGTTGTTCATCGCCATGAAGGCACCGGATATTGAAATCTAATCTACCGTAATCTATGTACTGAAGTATTACCATTATATTCAAATCGCTCACAAAATGCGATCGTAGGGTTCATTAAGGCCGAGTATTCGGGCCGATGCTGTTCTCTATCGCCTCTCTATTCGCCATAGATCAAGGCTTGCTCAACTGCTCCTTTCTGAAAAACATGAAGAATCCCGCCGGCACGGCCAAGTTCATGAGCAAAGCGATCCAAAACCATGCCTTCCCCAGCCCCGGCATAGCCCCAGCCGAGAAATCAGGGAAGACGTCTCCCGGTCCAATCTTGTCTGGCGCGGTCGCCCGTGCCAGAATAGTAGCAATAGACCCAAGCACCTGTGCCGCGATGAGGGTGAAGAGGACATGGAATCTCGTCAGCGTCTGCAATAAGATCATGCCGAATCCGACCCCCTGCACCGCATCCAACACCCCCAACCACAACCAAAGACACCTCCCTGCAATTGCGCTTGCCGCTGCACCCCCAGCCCATGGGACATATTGGCCGATATTGCTCGTTCCCCATAGAATTTGTGCCCACCGCGGTGCCCCCAAGCCCATCGCGAATACGGGAAGCACCCAAGAGTGACGTGTGGAGAGAAGGGCAAAGAGGTAGAGGAAGGCGGCCCAAACGCCGATGAAGAAGATGATGACCAAGATGGCGACGCCCCAGGCAGGGAGGTGCTGGCTTGACCAGAGGTAAAGCCAATTACGGCCGTAGGGCGCTGAAAGCCAGTAATTCTGTATGATGACCACAACGAAGAACCACTGTTGAGTAATTGTTAGTGTCAACGTCGATCTGCGTTGGAGAAAGACGTACCAAGATGATCTTCCGTTTAAACAAGGAGGTGTAGAAAGAAGGAATATAACCAGGCGCTTGACGGTAGTACTGCGGTAGGCCTATCAGGAGCACAATGCCGACCGCCCACATCAAGCATGCAATGACCACGCCTGTAGGAATAATTGCCGCGGGGCTCGCAGCTGCTGCACTGCTGCCAGTGGAGATATGCTGTGAGCCTTTCGTCAATTCGGATCCCCAGTACCACAGTGCCACGACATAAATCTGCTGCGTGCCCTGGATAACGCAGGCTCGGTAAACCCAGGATGTTACGGGCGCACCCCCTGAAATGATGTAAGCGTGGATTGAACAACAAAGGCCTGGTAGGCTTACCTTCGTCACCAAAGTTGACGGCAAAATAGACTGAGCCACTCGCAGATGCTATGGCATAGAATCCGGTGGCCACATTTTGTATCCATCCTCTGCTCCCAACGCTTGCGCCTAATGGAGCGAGACCGATTAGGAGAAAGGCAAGACCATAGAATGCGAAGGGCAGCGATAAGACGTAGACAGTCTTTAATCGCCTATAAAGGAGCCACCACAGAACAGAACCCACGAGATATATAGATGCGATGGTGTATAGCTTTACGGCAGGTTGACCAACAGAGCCGGTGAGGAGGGTGATTTGGTAGGAGTTGGCCGCGATAATTTGGCCCTAGGGTGATTCCCACGGTTAGAACTTCGACCACTTGATACGAACTCATGTGAGACTTACAAATGCAAGGAGAATCGAGTAAAGCGGCCACTCTCCAATACGCAACCGGAGAATATGCTTCAATCCTTTGGGCGCAACATAATCCGGCCCAAGCAAGAATTCATCGGCTACTATTTCCCTCTCATCAACCACGTTCGGTGCGAAATGATTTTCTTCGAAGATTGAACCCTCCGGTGAGGGACGTTCAAGGCGATGGACCGAGACAGCTGGACTTGCAGGTACCGATTTGCCCATTTGTGCAGCCCGCATCTGGCCGAACCATTGCTTTTCACTTTTGACCAAGTACTCTTCGATGCAGAGCTGATCTTCGGAGGTCTTGCCGTTGAGCTTCTCCAGTTTTTTGGAATATTGGTCCGTGAACTCTTTCTTCGGGTCGGTAAAGAAAGGGCTAACGTGCTGCAGCTTGTAGTCCGAAGCTCCACCTGTGACGGCCGAAAGACTGAGCAAGGTGTCGTTTGATTGTTTGTACACGTTGGCTCCTGAGTCTGGAAACCAATCTTCTGCCAGAGTAGTCCCCGAATTTGACGGCTTGATCAAGGACGAAGAAGCATCCGGAGAGTTCGTTACATCACGCGTATCAAGGGATCTTGAGGATATCCGCTTTCTCTCTCTCGAGGTATTTCGAGGCGTGGATAGCGCTTGCGGAGATGGAATCTGCGGTGATGGAGGGACAGAGGGCGTCGGAAGCCTTGAGCGACGTCTTGGTGTCCTTGTCACTTCCTCATCACTTGATTCTTCTGAAATAGCTGTTGACGCCGCACCAGTAGTGCTACCTCCGCTGCGCCGTTTGAGCTTCTTCTTTTGGCCGGGCCCCAATCTGCTACCAAGACCGCCGTTTGGCAGTGGGGGAGGCTCGGCGTCGTCCCGGACTGGACTCGATGCTCGGCTCACATTTCGACTTACATTACGAGACTGCGTCGGTGTTGCTTTCCGAGAATGCGCTGGGGTGTTCCATCGGGACTGGCTTGGAGTATTGGCACCACTGAGTCCTAACAGACTCCTCGCGGCGGTCTTGCTCAACTGCTTTTGACTGATCTCGATCGCCGTGGATTGAAGCTTTTCCAAATCTTCCACCCATTGCGCCACAGGGAATCGCTGCTTGGCCGCACGGGCTCTCATGATAGCACGAACGTCAGACTTTGAAGCCAATGCTCCCTGACAGGCAATTT
>JAABUH010004666.1_pt1 | contig 10998 bp, 20 predicted proteins | sample 5559121 | NCBI WGS metagenome assembly JAABUH01 (sample SAMN10711871, study PRJNA513364) | rock metagenome | isolation source: Antarctica rocks | place: Antarctica: Victoria Land, Battleship Promontory nord | collected 2015-12-28 | reverse complement strand
CTGGGCACCGCACTTGTCAAGCTGCTGCCGGCCAGCCCGGCGGCGCAGACCGTGCATGTGCACGCGTCGCCGGCCGCGCATGCTCCTGCGGCCAGTCTCCATGACACCGGGTACCGGACCGCCGAGGCTGCTCCGGCACCAGGCCACAGCGACGCTGCAGGGCGGCCGTCGCCCAGGGCGGACGCCGCCGGCAGAGACGGCACCGCGGCGGCGCACGCCGCGGGCTCCGACGATGTGGAGGCTCAGGTGCAGGGCGGGGTCGGCGCGGCACAGGGCCGAGCGGGCCTGTTCCTGCACGGCCTGGCGACGCCCTTCGCCTGCGCGGGACCCCCGCGGCGCTCCCTCGAAGACCCCGCCCGCCATGGCGAGGGCACTGGCGCAGCATGGGGCCGCGCCGGCCGCGGCCGCTTCAGCAGCTGTTCAGAGGCGCGCAGCGCCGGCACGCCGCCCGGGCGGACGGCGGTGCGGCCCGGGGGCCCCGGCACGCCGCCGGGCGCGCCGCGCCGCTGGGAGAGCGGCACCAGCTGGGTGCTGGACCGGCTGTGGGACTTCTTGGTCTCGCCGGCGGAGGCGGTGCGGCACGGCGGCCGCGAGCGCGGCGAGTCCGAGGGCTCCGAGGGCCTGGGGCGCGGCGGGCAGCTGCAGCGCGGCATCAGCGCCCGCTTCCCCGTTTTCCTGACGCCCACCGGCCTGGCCAGCGAGGTGCGCGCCCCGGCGGGTGTCGCGCCCCGCTGCAGCGAGTCCGGCCCTGCATGCCCTGCAAGGCGAAGGTGCGCCGCGCGACACGGCAGCCCCTGGAGTGCTTTCTGGCCGGCGGGCATGCTGGGGCGGCCGGCGTCTGCCAGCGCACAACCTGCATGTTGACAGACCTGCATGGGGTTCCGGACTGGTCTTATGCACCACAGCATGTACGACTGCCGCCTGACTACTGCTAGTAAAGAGATGCCTAGGCTCCGAGCGAGGGCCATGGGCGCGCGGCGGTCTTGGTGCACGACTCAGCGCGCGCCATGCGCCCGCACGTGCAGCTGCGCCCGGACCTGACGGCGGGCGAGGCGGCCGCGCTGTGCACCGGGCCCATGGAGCGCGTGGCCGCCGGGGACCTGGCCGAAGCGCGCACGTGGCTGCGCTACGCCAACGCATCCTACTACTTGGAGGCCGAGGCGCGGCGGCCCCGCAGGGACCCTGAGGGTCCACCCCCGCGGCGCCCCACCATACCCGCTCCGCGCTGCGGCCTTGCTCGCGCCAGGCCCGGCACTGCATCACGTGTGACGGCATGCGCATGCGTGCGCAAAGCGGCACAGGGTAACCCTACCCCTGTGCCTAACCCTACCCTACCCTAGCGCGAAGCGGCGCCGGGTGCGCGCGCGGGCAGGGCGAGCCGATCGAGGACACCGCGGCGGTTCTGGAGGCGGGCATCGGCGGCGGCGGCGGCAGCGATGGTGGCGGCGTCGGCAACGGCGGCGGGTGCCTGCCGTGCTCATCCAAGTCGGACCCGTCGCCGCTGGAGGGCCTGGACATCGTGCACCACGCGGTCGAGAATGTGCGCCGCATGCCGTGTGTGCACGCCAATGTGCATGCCTCCTTGGCAGCGCCGCGTCGGCGGGCATGCAGAGCTTTTGTCTATCATGGCAAGCCCCGCCCGCTCGCGTCAGGCGCACAGCCTACCACCATGCTGGTGCCGGCGTGTGCCGCAAAGGCAGCGATACCGTGTCATGGAAAGCACCGCCCGCGCCCTGCTGCATGCTGACAAGCCAATACCTTTACACATCGGCATACTTCAGATGTCAAAGGTGCATGCGGTGGTGCTCTCTTGCCCCACACTGCGCCTGGGCTGCCGTCAACCGCGCCGATGCCAACGCGTGCACGGCATCCGCGCAATCTGCACGTGGCCGCGCCAGGAGGCGCTGGGGCGGCTGCCCTATATGGTCGCGCTGGACGCGCGGCGGCGCTGCGTGGTGCTCGCCGTGCGCGGCACGAGCTCGCTGTCGGACGCGCTGACGGACGCCATCGCGCAGCCGTGCGACCTGCTCGCCGGCTGGCTGGGCCGCGCCGCGCAGGCGCGCCCACACATGGGGGCCGGAGGAATGAGTGAAGAGTGAGTACACATGCAGTGCAGAAGTGCTTCAAATGAAAGCTGGTGGGGGAGTGCCTGAGGCTGTCCTGGTAGGCCTGTCCGCCCGAGCTGGCGGCTGCGGCGCGCAAGCGTGAGCGGTGAGGACCATGGGCGTCGCCAGAGTGTGTGGCACACACTCCGTTGGTGTGTGTAAAGCTTTCGGCGTTGGCAGCAAGGGCTCGCCAGGCGTTCATGCGAGCAGCGCGTCAGCGGCGGCATTACCCACCTTCCCGGCGGCGGACTCATGCCGGGGCGCGCCGCCGCCCCGCAGGGCGAGCTGGCGGGCCTGGGCCCGCAGGCCGCGCACGCAGGCGTGCTGTCGGCGGCGGCCGCGCTCGCGGCTGACCTGGCGCGCCACCGCATCCTGGACCTGCTCCTGCTCGGCGAGGGCCCTGCCGCCTGCCAGGCGCCCAGCCTGGGGCCCGGCTCGGACGCAGGGGCGGGGTCCCTGCGGGAGCCCGCGTCGGCGCGGGAAACGCCGCGTGGGGCTGACGGAGAGGCGGGCGGCGGTGCCGCCGCGGCGGGCGGCCAGGGCGCGGCGGGGGGCGCCGGGCAGGCGCACGAGGCGGCGCTGCACATCGAGTCGAGCGCGTGCGGCGGCGGCTCGGCCACGAGCGGCCAGAACAGGCAGGGCCTCGCCGAGCAGGCAAACTCCGCTGCGAGCTCGAGCAAGAGCGCGCGCGGGGAGGCGGAGCGGTGGCACCGCAGCGTCGCGGCCATCAGGCGGCGCCGCCTGGACTGCCGGGTGCGCGCGCTCGTGCGAGCACGGGTCCTGCATGCTTGAGTTTGTTGGCCGAGGGGCATTCAAGGCCAGACTGGTGAAGGCAGCTCTCCCGCCTGTGAGCATGCAAGGTCGTATGCCATGCTGCATGACCCTGCACATGAGTGCACTGGCTCTGCCTGAGGGAGCCGTGTCACTGCTGTGTCTAGTAGCGCGTGCCTTGACCCATGCGCTCCTGTATGCAAAAGAGGGCCTCAGACTGCCAGGCATTGCACCGCAAAGTGCAGGCGCTCGAGCGGGCGGCCATGTGCTTGCCCGGTCAGCCCTGCCGGGCGCCCGACGCCCGGGCCGCCCGCATCGGCCCCCGCACCTCCATCACCCGGCAGCGCCGTCAGCAGAGGGGCGCGGCCGGACGCAGGGCTGGCGGCTGGCGCTGATGGGGCATAGCCTGGGCGTGGGGCCGGCGGCTGGTGCTGACGCGGCACGGCCTGGGTGCAGGGCTGGCGGTTGGTGCTGACGGGGCACAGCCTGGGCGCGTGCTGCGCGCTGCTGGCGCTCAAGCTGCGCCCGCGCTTCCCGGGCCTGCGCTGCTGGGCGTTCGGGCCGCCCGGCGGCTTCTGCACGCGCGAGCTGGCGCACGCGATGCGGCCGTGGTGCACCAGCGTCGCCGTCGGCAAGGCGCGGGCCCGGGCCGCCGAAGGCCCCTCTTTGACAGCCACCACATCCACCACATCCATAGGCGCAGGCGATGCGGCCATGGTGCACCGGCGCCGGCCGTTGGCAAGGCGCGGCCCGGGCCGCCGCAGGCCCTCGTCGGGCGCCACTGTATGCGCAGGGTTGGCGCAGCGCGCTTTTCCCGGGGCGTGTCCGAGCGAGCGCTTGGGCCGCCCGGCGGTGCTGGCAGAGGTGCGCGGGCGGACGGGGTGCAACTCTGGTGCGGTGGCATGGCCCGAGGGAAGGCACCTGCATGCCCACGCCGCCAAAAAAATTAAAAAGACAAAGAGATGAGCGGCAAGTTCCCTTTACATGAGCCCCGATTTGTTTGCAGGCATGCAACATGCAGTCCCATGCGCGTCTGTGCACCCAGCCGAGGGCCTGAAGTTCGCCATGTGCGCATGCAGGATGCGGTCCCGCGCGCGTCCATGCACACCGCATCGCGCCTGCAGGATGAGATCGTGGAGGCGCTGGCGCGCGGCCGGCGGTGCAAGGCGCGCTCACCCTCTGCAAGGCAGCAGGTATCTCCGAGGAGGCCATCATAGACGCGGTGCCTGGTGCCCTGGCAAGACGGCCGCCTTGCCCCCGTTGGTGCGGGCTGTGTGTGTGGGTGCTCCGTGCGCGCGCGTCCAGCGCCACAGGCTGCGACTGCGCGGTCAGCGCTCACGCGCTCACAGGCGCATCATCCGACGTGGGGCGCTGCCGGCCTACCAAATCAGGAAGCTATCAGCGACCGACCTCTTTTTTTCCGCCGGCTGTCACGCCGGCTGGTCTGAGCAAGCCGCAGTCCGCACGAGCTGCCTGCTGTGCTACAGGGTTGCAGTCCGCGCAGGCGCGCGTGCTGGCCGCCAACCTGAGCCGCGCGGGGCGGCGCTTCCTGGCGCGCAGCGAGGGCACATTCTGCGCGTTCGCGGACCTGCCCGCTGAAGCCGGACACCACCTGCAGCAGTGACGCCCCGCGCCTGTGGGTGTCACAGTTTATTTTTTTATTACAATATGTTAGGAATGGCTTAGCATGGGCCGCATGTGCAAGGGGCACGTGAAAGGCCTACATGCCGTTTGTGATTGTGAGCTGCATGCGCCTGAGTCTCTGCCGGACGGCTATCCGGACGGCTATCCCACACCAGCGACGGCTTGGTGCCCTGCTTTGCCCTGCACGTACCAATGACGGCTTAGTCGCCCTGTGGCGTGTATGGACTGCAGGCGCTCTAGCGTGCAGGTTCCTGGTAGCCCTGTGGCGTGTGTGGACCGCGGGCGCGCCAGCGCGCAGGTTCCTGGAGGCCAAGGCGCGCGCGCACGAGCAGCTGGGCACGCCCATGTACCCGCCGGGCCGCATCGCATTCCTGCGCCGCCTGAAGCCTGCGCACGGCGCGCGCGGCGCGTCCTGGGACGGCGTGTGGGTCCGCAACGAGGTGCGCCGGGTGTGCGGACGGGGCCCAGTCAGGTCTTCTTGCTGGGAGCCCCTGGGAGCCCTGTCCAGCAGGCGCTGGTTTGGACCAGGCGTTGCGGATCGCTTCAGGACCTCCGTGTGTCCCACGCAAGCAGCGGAACAGGGGAAAGCCACTGAAGCGCGCGCGCGCGCATGCCTTTTGCGGGCACACCAGTTGTGCGTGACACGCAGGGCGTGCAAGGTGTGTGTGAGGAGCGCGCCCTCGCGCACCCTGAGACCTGAGAGCTTGCCCGTGCCGCAGGACTTGATTGAGGAGGGCCTGCTGATATCCGCCAGCATGCTGCGCCACCACAAGATCAACACAGTGGGGCGCGCGCTGGAGGCTGCCGAGAACGTCGCACGCGAGCAGGAATAGGACTAGGCAGCCTGTCTTTGCTTATCTACGTTCCTAGTGATGTTCAGGTCGGCTCTGTCTGTCCTCTGACTCGCTGTCTGCCAGGTAGCGCTATCACATAAACAGCACTCTTTCTCTAAGTATAGTGTCTGCACAGTAGGCGCTCTCATCAGGAGAGGAAAATTTGCGTAGCTGTGTCGTGACATATGTGCCCTTCGAAAATTAGGCTGGGAGTTTCCGTGTAACTCTGGCACCCTTCACCTTGGTCGCAAAGCAATGGCCATGTCCTGGAGCATGATATCAATAGGTGCACATACCGCAAGATGAAGTTCCTGGGCCCATGCCGGCCGATGCAGTGCCCCTGGGCGCCAGTGCGCGCCCCGCTTCTGGCCCGCCGCGCACCAGTATGCGCGGCCAGCGCCCCCACCAACCTTGTTGGCGTGCACTCCGGGGTCTTCGTGGGGGGCTGGAGCAGGGAAGAGTGCGAGCGGGCCGTGAGCAGCGCGCAGGCCGCAGGCTACGACCTGCTTGAAGGCGCGCACTCTTAACTGCTCTCGCAGACCAGCGCTCCGATGGCTGTCGCATGCAATAACGGGAGACACGCCTAGGCATCTTTGCTCCGAGCAAGCTTTCTACATCCTGCATGAATTGCCAGACACAGCGCTTGCGCTGAAGGCGTCGTGACGTTGCCCGTGCTGCAGTGAACGTCAGCCAGCCAGAGATAATAGACACGGCAATGACGAAGGAGGTGCTGGAGAAGCACGGCTTGCAGGCCTCTGGCTCCTTGGTGCGCCTCACGTCTACCTGCCTGGCACCTTACCTGAGTTTTCACAAAAAGACTGCATGCGCTAGCACGCAGCCCGTCACTTGACGCGCGCCCTGGGCGTAACAGGGCCTGACACCTGCCACAGACATCTCGAGCAGCGACGAGGGCGTTCGGCGGGCGGGCAAGCGCGTGGTCTCTGACGCCCTGAAGGCGCGCCTTCCTCGGGAGACTCTCCTGTCTGCTGGCCTGGTCTGCAAGGGTGCAGAGCGTGCGTGCCTCTTGTTTGGCAGCCTGCACTGCATGCGAGTCATCCTAGCAAAATAGCTAGGCCCTAGCTGGTAGGGTGGCAAAATGAGTCCAACTACGCTCTGGCTGTAGCTATGGCGCTTTCAACAGCGAGAACACCGCTGGTAATCCAGCAAGGGCTCTGCTCAGGACACAGGCACTTATGGAAGCGCTGCATTGCGCTGCAAAGGCTCGTGGCACTTGGGGGTCGGGCATGACCTGGGCGCCAGTTCCGAGGAGTCTACCTATCAGCAAGGACAGGGCTTTCCATTTGGCAACTGAGCTTAGGCGGAAGCTTGAGCGTCAGCTCTTCGTTCAATCGCGCTGCAAAGTATGCAGGTGCTCAACGCGGTCGGGGGCAAGTACTTCTTGGGCGTCAACTACAGTGCGATGCACAAGTACCCCGCGGCCTGCAGCTCGGAGCAGTGGCAAAATGCAGCCGCAAGTGTGAAGGTGAGCTGCTTAGCTCTGCTTGTCTGAAACACGCTGCTGTTCACAGTGGTGCTGTTCACAGTACTGCTTGTCTGAAACACGCTGCTGTTCTCATGCTGTCGCACATGCACTAGCACGGAGGCATGTCAAGCAGTACTGCTTGACCCTTGCCTGTGCATTGAGCCTGTGACTGCTCATCCATATGCCACTGGGCGAGAGTAGGGTCCTGTGTCCTCAACAAGTGCGGTTTGCGCCTGCAGGAGCTTGCGGCAGAGGCAGCCGATTATGGCATTACGTATGGCCTGGAGGTCGTAAACCGCTACGAGTCGAACATCCTCAACACCGCCTCCCAGGCGCGGCTCCCTCTGCATGCTTGCCTGACGCATCTGCAGCCTCAGGTTTGCAAACGTGCTGAACAGGCCTGCAGCTGGCCACGGCAAGCGCTGGCACCTCGAGCCTAGGGCACACGTTGCTCACCTGCTGGGTCGTCGTGTTCTTCCTATGGCATGCAACTGTGCGGCAGGCAATATTGGTCGTGACAGGAGCCTCCAGCAAAGTGTATATTTGGGAAGTCGAGTATACAAGCGCCAGGCAATGGCGATGGTGGCTGACGTGGATGCGCCCAACATTGCGGTGCACCTGGACTCGTACCACATGAACATCGAGGAGGATGCCATGGCCCTGGCGGTCGCCGCCTGCGGCGACAAGCTGGGGTGCGAGCCTGGGTGGGCTCGCTTCGCCCTGCCTGCGATGCGGCCTGCCTTGCATAGCATGCATGGTTGCTGCACTGCCGCAAGTGCCTGCTGCGCCGCTGCAGTGAGTGGCCACAGCGTTTCATCAAGCGCCCTGTGCACCGAGAGCTGGGGGTGTACATGTGTGTGCCTTCTCTGACGCTGCCTCCAGCTGAACACCTTGGAGGACACTATTGAGGTGCCACATGGGCACTGTCTAGAGAGGCAGAATGTATTGAACGTGGCGCGTGCATGGCCCAGCGTGTGGCCTGCGGCAGGTACGTGCACATTGGCGAGAGCCACCGCGGCTACCTCGGCACCGGGTCCGTGGACTTTGGCGCGCTGTTCCGCGCGCTCGCTGCGTCCGACTACCGTGGCCCGCTCACGTTCGAGAGCTTCTCGTCGGCGGTCGTCAGCCCCTCGCTGTCCAACACGCTCTGCGTGTGGCGCAACCTGTGCGCGCCCTGGCCGGCTGTGCCGCAGAGCGCAGCCTCGCCTGTTTGCGTCCCATGGTCCACCTCGAGAGCAGGCGACGTGTTGCGCACCCTGGGCGCAGGACAGCTGAGGCGCCGCAAGGTACAGCTGGTGCTGGATGCGCACCGCAGACATGACTGCATGTAATGTCAGGCTGTGGCTCTTATGTCGCAAAGTATGCTTTCACATGTGCAGCTGCAGACCTGTCTGCTGGCGGAGTCACGTTCTTGTTCTGGAGCCAACCTGCTCAGTGTGCTATGCCTGCTGCTCTGCGGTACCTGGCATCCTGCTGCTCTCGAACAGCGTGTGCCCAGGAGCGCAGCAACTTTCAGGCGCGCGCATAGTGCAAGCGCGTGCGCGCTCCTGCATGCTGTGTGCGGTCATGTTCGTGAACCGATCGCTTGCAGGTGGGAGGACCCTCAGGACCTGGCCAGCAAGGCGCGCGCGTATGTAGACGCCAACTGGGGCGCTGCGCACCGGCTGCACCACGTGCACCATGCGTGACAGTCTCCACCGATAGGCACTGGTTGGATGCTATTTTAGCAATTTAGACTAGGTGTACGATTGCCCTCTTGTAGTTAGCGTGTTGATTTGCTGCATGTCTGATGCAAAGTACGGCATACAGCGCGACGAGCCGCCTGCTGCTGCCATTGCAATTGCCCATGTGCTAGGGTAAGGCTGGCCTCATTTAGTCACTTGTAACCGCAGTACCAGCTCGTGGCTGTCCTTTCCTTTGCACGGAGAGTCGAAAGAGGTCGCAGGGAGACCTCCCAGCACACTTGTAGCGCCTGCAGGAGTTCCTGTACAATGTGGCGGTGCGGCGTGGCAGCGCTTATCGCGCTGAGCGCAACCTGCTGTGCGGCGGCGCGGTATCAGGGCGTGCTGCACCTGCCAGGCGCACAGCCAAACCCCGAGCCGCCAACGTATCCAGCTTCCTTCGAGGCATGCCCTGCTCTGCATCTCTGCACAGTGCTGCGCGCAAGCTTACTTTGCTGGAGAGAACCGTTTGCGTACACAAAGTGTGCGGCCACTGCCTGATGCCAGGACCCATAGGCAGCCTGCGTGACTGGGTGAGCATGCGTTTGGCCGCTGCCGTTGCAGCTGCTCCTAATGTGTGGTGTTCCGTAGGTTGCATACAACTTCACCTTGCCGTACGAGGCCAACGTGCAAAGGGATGGCTTGACATACCCGGTCCACGTTTGGAAGGACGCCGACGCTGGCCTGATGCGCACAGACACCTACGGAGGCGTCAACCAGCTGTATCTCTTGAAGGTGTGCACAGATTGCTCCTCCTGTGCTCCTCGCCAGATTTTGTTTGGCGGTCACACTGCGCTATGTCCCGAGGGTCTGAAGCTGGAGCAGCGTCAGCGCCTGCTGTATGCACTGTGTTGTCTGACGTCCAGTGCTGATGCAATCGTCTTCTCCTCTGCGATCCTCTTTGGTGGGTCTGTGCTACGCTTGACGGCGACTGTTGGACGTGTCGCAAAGCTCACTCTGTTGCTTGCCCCTGCAACGCACTGCTTGGCGAATGGCGCTCACACCCTGGGTGCCTCTCAATGAAAGGAAGCAAGGTGGTAGAGTGTTGCAACAGCTCTCCACAGAGGGAGTGGCCTACTGCCGCACCCCTATTTGCAGGGGACAGAGCTGGAAGTTTACCCTCGCGTGGACAAACACGTGTGCCGGCAGTATGACGATGACGACGATGCAGAGCCGTCCCCGCTGGAAGCGCCGGTGCGCTGTCCTCATCCTGCTGCCTGCTTGCACCGCCAGGTCGGGGCACACCACTGTTTGTGCTGCTGTGCTGCCTAGGACACTAGTCATATAAAGTGAGCGTCCAACTCTCCTGTGGCGCATGCTGCATATTTGAGCTGGCGCGTCAATACAGGCTCTTGCGCAGGTATTTGCCCTGTGTTGTGCAAGAAAGGACGCAGCGTGTATATGTCATGCTTGCCGCATGCCACTTTGGCTGAGGCGCTGTGCTGAGCCAGCCCGAGTGGTCACTGGTCGCAGATCTTGCCGGACATCTCCGGGTGGCAGTTCTCTGGCGAAGAGGAGGTGCGGGGCCAGAAGGCCAACGTGTGGGTGTTTGAGCAGAGGTGCGCCCCCAGAATAATCCTGTCTTTGCGGAGCATGCACATGCTCCGGAGGCGTCTCAAATGCATCTGTCCTGGCCAGTGCGCGATGTTGGATGCTCTGAGAGGCACAGCATGCATGAGCCTGCGTTGGCGCATGGCTGCGAATCCGCACTTGCCTTATGCGCCCCTGTGTCGAGCAGGGCCGGCGCATCCACTTGCTGCCTTGAGGCAAAAGGCGTGAATCATGGACATGCCGATGTTTCCCGGCTGTGTTATATTGCTGCAGCATGCTGTCTGACCGCCGATGCCGGGCCTCGCAGCCACGGCGTGAAGCTGACGCGCTATGCGTTCCACGCGTCCGCGGAGGACGGGGCGCCGCTGCGGCTGGCGATGCACGGGCAGGACCTGTTCAGGCGCGCCTGTGCCCTGTGCCCTATCCCTATATAGTACCCGAACGTCTGCGCCACACCGCTGATGGATGTGCAGTGTGTTGAGACGCTGCTCATGACACAAGACCAATCGTGGACTCTGTGAAAGTCCCGAGCCTTCACATAGCTTTGCTCAGTACACGCTCAAGGCTCTGCTTCAACGTCCTTGGTTGTTCGCCACCAGCAACTCCCCTGGGGCACAATGATTGGCGTGTTCACGCTTAGCACTCAGGGATTCTTAGCTGTGCTGTGTTGCAGTCCAAGTGGCCTGACTCGCAGTCCCTGCATACCGCAGCGGGTCCCACTTTGACAAGTACGTCGCCGAGTACTACTTCTACAAGCCCGGCGCGCCGGACTCGTCTGCCTTCGACCCGCCGCCGGCCTGCGCGGGCGTGAAGGCCGAGAGCGCGCCGCGCCCGCGCCCGCGCGCTTTCGAGCTGCGCATGGCCGCGCTGGTGCCCAGCACCGTCCGCGC
>JAABUH010004665.1_pt1 | contig 10999 bp, 14 predicted proteins | sample 5559121 | NCBI WGS metagenome assembly JAABUH01 (sample SAMN10711871, study PRJNA513364) | rock metagenome | isolation source: Antarctica rocks | place: Antarctica: Victoria Land, Battleship Promontory nord | collected 2015-12-28 | reverse complement strand
CTCACCGCCTTGCCATGCGGCCCAGAACGGCTGAATCAAATCGGCCACCAGCTGGTTAGAGAAACGGACTGTCATCGGCACCCTCATATCTTGGGGTGTTGCGACGACCGCAAGGACCTAAGCATCGTCTATCGGAACAGCCCGACCAGCATGCTTACCGGATGCTCTGTTACGGGGATGCCGTGACCATGAGCCGGCGATTGGCTCTCAGCATCGCGACCACCGACGCGGCGAACCTCAAAGCCGTTGCCGGCGCCGAAGCCGCCGCCCGCGACGCCGGCTTCGACGACAAGACCCTCGCCGACTGGAATCTCCCCGACGCCAAAGTGGCGCACGCACCCGGCGCACCGCCCGCTCCCGCGCCAGCAGCGAACGCGCCCGCTCCGGCGGCCGTGTCCCCGCCGCAGCTCCACAACCCGCAGTCGACGATGCGCCCCCGCGACCGCAACAGTGACGGCCCGCGACCGTCCGCGGTCGCGGGGCCGAGGCCGCCCTACGTTCAGCCGCCGCGGCGCCTGCTGCGCACGGCCGCCGGGGGCACCAACGGGTAGCCGTCCGAGCCTCGGTAGTACACGAAGCGTGTCGCGTAACTACCCGCCGGCATGATCAGGCCAACCTCGCAATCGGACCACTCGCGGATCCCCAGCACGGCCAGCACCCACCCGCGGTACTCCGCATCCACCAGCGCCATCCGCGCGTGGGTACGCCAATGATGGGCACTGAGCGACACCTCGAACCGCGTCGACCCCGCCGGCAACTCCGGGCCAGCCGACATCCGGCTCGCCGCCACCCGCACCTCGACCTCACGGTCGGTCACCGACCGCGCCTCCACCGCCGGCGGCCGGAACACCGGCAACCCGGTCACCGGATCACTGCCATCGTGGTACTCCCCCGCCGGCCCCGACAACTTGCGGGCAAGCTGACGTAGCGCCCGCGCATGCGTACGCCGAATCCGCGCAGCCAACTCCACCGCCGGGTCCGCAGGCAGCTCACCGCCCACCGTCACCATCACATCTCCCGCCTGTCCCGTTACCGCCCGTGGTCCGCGCCGCGCCCATAGTCTTGTTCCCGGGACGGCTGCGCGCGTGCGGTGTCACCCAGCTCCGGTGGGGTGCGCACGGCTTCGGTGGCCGGCCCCGGGAACGACGCCCGCACCGCATCCATACCGTCATCGTCCTCAACCCCAGCCACTCGTAAACATCCTGAAACAGAATCCGGTGCAATGCTTTCAGGTGCGCAGCATCGCGGGTCTGCGGCAGTTTTACCTGCCCGATGACAAGTTGTACCTCACGCTTGGAGGTCGCGTCATACTCGCGTTGCGTCAACGCCGCCCTGTTGTGCAGGCCGTACTTATTGCGCAGGACCCAACCGCTGAGCCTCTCGGTAGTGTTCGGTGAGTGCGGCGAAGCCGGCGTCCAGGGTGACGCGCGGCGTCCAGTCCAGCGCCTCGCGGGTGTGCCGTTGGTCGAACCAGTGCGCGGTAGCCAGTTGCTCGGCGAGGAAGCGGGTGAGTGGGGGGGTGTCGCGCCGGTCGAGCACTTTCCACACCCCCTCCACGATCGCACCCGCGGACAGGGCCACCCCGAATGGGACGTGTCGGCTCGGAGCGGCCACCCCGGCGGCTTCGCACAGCAGGCGTAGTACCTCCCCCACCGGGCGCGGCTCCCCGTTGCTCACCACCAGGGCCTCCCCGTGCACGTCGGCGGTGAGGGCCGCGAGCAGCGCATCAACCGCGTTGTCGACGTAGGTGGTGTCGATGAGCGCGGCACCTGTGGCGATGATGGGCAACCGCCCCGCGCGGGCGCGGGCGATGATTCGGCCTACGAGCTGGGTATCGCCTGGGCCCCACACCAGGTGTGGCCGCACGCTCACCACGGTGAGGTTCTCGGAGTCGGCAGCCAGTGCGACCTGCTCGGCGAGCGCCTTGGAGCGCGCGTAGTTCCCTCGCGCGCGCTCCGGGTCCGCCCGCTCCGCACCCACCCCGACCAAAGAGCGCCCAGTGTGCGCCACCGACGGCGAGCTCACGTTCACCAGGCGGCGCACCCCGGCATCCTGGCATGCCTCGACCACCGCGCGGGTGCCCTCGACGTTGGCGTGGTCGTACTCCGCCCATCGACCTACGACGTCGACCTTCGCGGCGAGGTGAATCACAGCCGCGGCCCCGGCGGCCGCGTGCCGCACCACACCTGCCTCGGCAATGTCTCCCAGTACCTCGCGAGTGTCCAGCCCGGACGGCCGACGCTGCAGGACTGTGACCTCGTCGCCACGCGCTAGCAGTGCCTCGGCCACGCCGCGACCGAGCATGCCGCTGGCCCCGGTGACGAGAACCTTGATGGGGGCGGACACACCTCAAAGTTTGGCACCCATCTGCTGCTCCGGCTGTTCGAGCCGACTCGCCCGCCGTTCAGGTCCTACGCGTGACAGCCGTGTGCAGGACCAGTCGACGTCACGGTGCGCCTGCGGCTGAGCCTTCCAGCCCTAGCCCCCCGCCAGCACCCCGGACGCCCACCGGGCTACGGCGACTCGGTCGATCTTGGAGTTGTGCCGGATGTCGACAGGCAAGTTCTTGCGCACGAGCACGGCAGTTACCGCCACTCCGGCCACCTCACGCACAGCCGCGGTGAGTGGACCCTCAGCGAGGGGCCCACCGGCACCGGTAACCACCACTACCACCTGCTGGGTACCCACCGGGCCCACACCCACCAGCGCAGCGGAGTCGACATTGGACAGTGCTTCCACCCGCTGCTCTACCCCCACGGGGGTGATGACCCCGCCGGGGGTCGTGAGCACGTGCACGGTGCGTCCCTGCACCCACAGCCGCCCTTGGTCGTCGAGGTACCCGACGTCGCCGGTGCGGTGCCATCCGGGGTTGCGTGAGCTCATTCGCTCGGTGGCCCACAGTGCGTCGTAACGGTCCTTGACGTGCTCGGCGTGCACGCAGATCTCTCCCGTGAGGTCAGCGGACGTGGTGAGCTCACCGTCGGCCACGCCCAGCGCGTTCAGGGGGCTCACCCGCACGTCCACCCCGGGCAGCGGCCGTCCGACGCATATGCCCTCACCGGTGCCTGCCGCCTTGATCTGCGCCAGCGACACGTCCGTGACCGGCAGTACCTCCGTCATGCCATACGGGGTGTGCGCCTCCGCCTGCGGCAGCACCTCACGCAGCGGGCGCAGCAGCGCGGCCGGCACCGGGGCGCCCGCGGACATCAGCAGCCGCACCGTGCCCAGCGCTGCCCGCCCTGCAGCGTCCAGCTCGCCGGCCGTGCCCAGCACGTTGCGCAGCGCGGCAGGGGAGGCGAACACCACGGTGGCGTCTACCGCCGCCGCCGCCTCGGCCAGTGCCATCGCTGTCAGCTTTCCCGGCGATGTGACGTCGGTGTCGGGCACCGCGGAGCCGATGCCCAGCGCCGGGCCGTAGATGGCGAACGGCGCGAACGCCGCCACCAACCGGTCAGCCGAAGTCAAACCGTAGGTGCTACACACCAACTCGACCTGCGCCCGCACCTGACGGTGCCGATAAAGCACACCCTTGGCCGGCCCAGTTGCCCCCGAGGTGAACACCACCGCGGCCTCCATGTCCCCGCTCACCTCGGGCAGCTCCCCGCCGGCGGTCCGCACCAGCTCCTCCACGGTCCACTGCGCACCGAACCCGCCTCCGACCGAGATCCGCGTCCCCGTTAGTCGCATCACCTTGGCCGCCGCCAACCCCTGTGCGGTGCCGATCACGTGGTCGACCTTGGCGCTGCGCAACGCTGCGCCCATGCCACGGACCCCCAAACCCTTGTCGGCCACCACGATTACCGCACCCGCCCGCCACACGGCGTACACCGCGACGGTGAGGTCGATGGAGGGCGGCACCAGCAGGGCCACCCGCGCACCCGGGCGCACACCGGAGGCCACCAGACCGCGGGCCAGCTCGTGCACGCGTCGGTGCAGCTGCGCCCAGCTGATCGACGCCCCGCCCACCTCGACGACCGCAGGAGTGTCGTCGTGCGCGCGTGCGTCGAGCTTCGCCCACAGCTGCGGGCGCTCCGTGGTCTCGGGCACACCTTCAGGAGCCTCGTCCAACGCAGCGACGAACTGCCCCACCGCGTCGACGTACTCCGGGGCGTCCTCGGGCAGCAGGTGCGAGGCACGCGCGTAGCGGTGCACACTCGCCTGCGGCAACCGCTCCTGCAAGTCGCGCAGGTATCCCTCTCCGAACACCGGGTCGCGGGGCCCCCACAGCAGCAGGGCGGGAGCGTCCAGTGTGCGCATGCCCCCGGCGATGACGTCCAGCGCCGGGCGCGACGGGTGGTCGCAGGCGAAGGGGATGTCGGCCACGAAACCACCCACGGCCGCGCGACGGGCCGCGGTGCCATAGGGCTCGGCGAACCCCTCGCGCACACCAGCGGACAGCAGCGGCCACGTGAGGCTTGTCGCCGCGCGTAGGAAGGCCGGGGTCCGCACGCACACGTTCTCCCCGATCACCGGCACATGCGCAGCGCGGATGAGGACCGGACCCTTGCTCGTCTCCGGTTGATGCACGGCGGTGTTGGTCAGCACCAGGCCACGCAACTGCTCGCGGTGCCCGTGCGCCCAGCCCATGGACAAGATCCCGCCCCAGTCGTGTGCCACGGTGACCACCGGGCCGCTGATCCCCATCGCCTCGGTGAGTCGACTGAGGTCATCCACCCGCTGCGCCAGGGTGCGCGCGGTGTCCAGCCGCTCGCTGTGACCCATACCCAAGTGGTCGGGCGCCACCACCCGCCAGCCGGGCGGGGGCGCGGCCAGCAACCGCCGCCACAGGTAGCTCCATGTCGGGTTGCCGTGTACGCACAGCAAAGTCCCCACCGCGGGCGCGTCGGCTACCTTTCCGGCGGACGAGTCCAGCACGTGGAACGTACGCAGGAACCCGTCAGCGTCGGAGACATCCACCAGTCGGGACCAACTCGGGTCGAGACCGGTGAGGCCGGCGGGGGGCAGGGTGGCGGCTGCTGCGGTGTAGGTGATCACCAGACGATCTCCACGCAGGACGCGTTGAGCCCCGACCCGATGCCCATTAACAGCACCCGGTCACCGCCGGACAGCGAACCGACCTCGCCGGCCAGGGTGAACGGGATGGACGCCGGACCCATGTTGCCGCGGGTCGGGAAGGTCAGCGGCACCCGCTTGGAATCAATACCCAACGCCCGGCAGATCTCCCGCGTGTGCACCACCGACACCTGGTGGATGATGTAGCGGTCCACCCCGCCGGTCTCACTGCCCCACCCCCAACCGGCGGCACTCTCCCTCCACAGGTCGGTGCTCAAAGCGAGCCCAGCGTCCATAAGACCCTTGCTGTCGGTGCGCATGTCCGTCATGTCACCCACGCACAGTTCATGGTGCTCGGTGCCCGCCCGGGTCACTCCACCGACGAAGCGGTGCCCCGTGGGATGCTCGTCGGCACGACCCAACACCATCGCGGCCGCGCCCGAGCCAAGGGTCATGGAGGCGAACTGGGCGAAAACATGCTTCGCGGTGACCTCGGCTGAGTTGCCGGTAATCAGCCGCTCGATCGTCGCCTCCTGGATGCCGCGGGCATCCTCACCATCGACCACCAGGGCATAATCGATCTGCCCGCTCTCGATCATCGCGGCGCCCAGCTGCATGCCGTTGAGGAAGCCGAGGCAGGCGTTAGCAACGTCGAAGTCCTGGCAGCTGGGAGGCAGGCCCAAAGCGTGGTGCACGCCAACGGCCGTCGACGGCTCAAGGTAGGCCCGGCTTACCGAAGTGTTGATCATGAGGCCGATGCGCCGAGGGTCGACACCGGCCTCCGCGATGGCCTTGGCCCCGGCCATCGCGGCCCCGTCAGCGAAGGTGGTGCCCGGGCTCCACCAGCGACGAGCCTCGATCCCGGCGAGGTGCTGCATCATTCCCGGGCGTAGACCCACCCGGATGTAAGTCTCGGCCAGCCGGGCATCGATCTCGTCGGACGTCACAACTTCAGGCGCGTCGATGGCGCACACACTGAGGATCGCGGTGTTGCTGAAACGGTGAACTGCGTTGCCGATCATAAGATCCCTTCGACCGCAACCGGGCGCGGCTGCACGGAACCGCCCAGTGTGCCCGCGTACACGAAATAACAGGAACTCATGGCATGAGGATCCTCTCGATCATCAAAATCGAGAGCGGTTCCGCAATCGGTCGCCCGTGAGTACCGATCCATTCGTTAAGCGGCGCGACAGCGCCAACACCCTGGGACCTCGGGTGACCATTACCTGCGTGGAGTGCCCCTGAATTCAACGGTGTAACTCCTGAGACGTAGGAGGCACTGTGATTGAAGTGAGAGAGCGCCAGCGGGACCAGTTCCCGAGACTGGCGAGGACCGGCTGGATTCGGTGGATGAGCAGTTCGTCGAGCAGTTGGCCGATCGATGGTGCGGGCTGCGGCATGCCGGTCTGGTGTGCGCTGGCGCTTTCAGACCCCACCGCGCGATCCGGGTCACCGCGACGCGCGGTTTGGTGAGCTCACCTCGACTCACCATAAGAACGTCACCACTGCAGAGAAGGAGCTCGTTGTGTCGCCCGAGGATGGATGAGTTCGGTGAGGACCGCGGGGGCCGCCACGATCACAATGAAGCCGCATCGCAGGTGCCTGATGCCGAGGAATTGCAGGCCAGGCCACCGCGCTTTGCAAACAGTCCGCGAGAGTGATCCAGCTCACACTCCGAAGTGTGTGCGGTTCCGTGTGGTCACCTCGACTCCCCTGATAAGAACCCGTGCACTACCGGCGCCACGAGAGGCACTCCCATGACGACGACGTATCAGGCCTTCGATATCGGTAATTCGTTTCAGCAGTCGGTGGACAGCATCTTCAGCTTCCTGCCGAAGCTCTTGGCGTTCCTCATCATCCTCATCGTCGGCTACCTCATCGCCAAGGTGCTCAAGGCGGTGCTGAACAAGATCCTCGACAAGGCCAAGGTCGACCAAAAGTTGCAGAAAGGCAAGGCCGGCAGCATGGTCGGCAAGGCCAGCCCCGGCGGGAAACCCTCGCACCTGATCGGTGCGGTCGTGTTCTGGCTGATCTTCCTCTACGCCCTGTCCGCCGCGATCAGTGCACTCCAGATCCCCGCACTGACCACCTTCATGACCGACGTGTTGGCGTACCTGCCGAACGTCATCGCCGCACTGCTGATTCTGGTCGTCGCCGCCGCGATCGCCGGGGCCGTGGTGGCCGCGGTGGAGAAGACGATGGGCGACACCCCCACCGGCAAAATGGTGGAAACCGTGGTGCCCGCCCTGGTCATGGCCATCGCCATGTTCATGATCCTCACCCAGCTGCACATCGCCCCGACCATCGTGATCATCACCTACGCCGCGATCCTCGGCATGCTCGCCCTGGCCGGTGCGCTGGCCTTCGGACTCGGTGGCCGCGATGTGGCCGCGAAGATGTGGGCCAGCGCCTACGAAAAGGGCCAGCAGCAAGCTGAGCAGGTCAAAGCCGACGCCGCCACCGGTAAGGACCGCGCCCAGCAACAAGCGCAGCAGGCCAAGGACAAGGCCTACGACCAAGAGGCCGACACCACCAGTCAGCCGGCCCCCAGTGGCCGTGGGCGCCGGGGCGGCCGCGGCGAGGGCGCCCACACCCCCCGCTGAGCGCGTCATGACCCGACACCACCCGCACGCCAGGTACGGCGTGGCAGGAACTGCGACGCGGCCGACCGGTCGCCGCGGACCGCACCACAATCCGGCCACCCATACGGTGGTGGGAAGGATTTCATCATGGCCAGCAGCACCATCAATCCCGATACCGTGACCGGCGCGGAGGTCACCGGCGCCGACGGCGCCACGCTCGGCAAGGTCGACACCCTTTACCTGGACAACAAGACCGGCGAGCCCGAGTGGGCAGCGGTGAAGAGCGGCCTGTTCGGCAACCACCTCTCCCTGGTGCCCCTGTCCCAGGCCAGCTTCAACGGCACCGCGCTGAGCGTGCCCTTCGACAAGGAGCAGCTCAAGACCGCGCCGCACCTGGACCCGGACACCGAGTTGTCCCCGGAGGCTGAGCAGGACCTGTACAAGCACTACGGCTTGGACTACGGCCAGCCCAGCGCACCGCCGAAAGGTCAGGGCAAGGGCGAGGAGAAGCAGGACTCGCGGCGCGACAAGTCCGGGGAGGCCGGAGTGCAGGGCCGCGACACCTCCGGGCCGACCACCGACGACGCGATGACCCGGTCGGAGGAGCAGCTGCATGTGGGCACCGAGCAGGTCCAGACCGGCACCGCCCGGCTGCGTAAGCACATCGTGACCGAGAACGTCAGCCACACGGTGCCCGTGAGCCACGAGGAGGTGCGTGTGCAGCGGGAACCGATCACCGACGCCAACCGGGATCAGGCGATGGGCGGCAGCGAGCTCAGCGAGGAGGAGCACGAGGTCACCCTGCACGCCGAGCAGCCCGTGGTGACCAAGGAAACCGTGCCCGTCGAGCGGGTCAAACTCGGCACCGAGACGGTGACCAACGAGGAGACGGTCAGCGACTCGGTCCGCAAGGAGCAGATCGAGCACACCGACGAGCCCAGGGCCGACCGCAAGCGCTGACCCCAGCACACCCTGGTGGCGGCGCGGCGGTTCCTCCCCGCGCCGCCACCAGGCCCCGCTCCCCCACCGTGAAAGGACAATCCGGTCATGCAGATCGACAAGAACAAGATCATGGACATGCTCCGCTCCAAAGGTGACCAGCCCAAGACCGACCAAGCCGACAAAGAACTGCCGGACAAGGTCGACACCGACAAAGACTCGGGCCTGCTCGCCAAGTTCGGTATCAATCCCAAAGATTTGATGGGCAAACTCGGCGGTCTCGGCGGCAAACTCGGCGGCTGAGCCCGTCCCCCAGTACATGCACGTATCCAAGGAGGTACTCCAGTGATCCTCATCGGTCTGGTTCTACTGATCGTGGCCGCCGTGTTCGGGTTGGATCTGTTGTGGAAGAACACCTTCCCTGTCAACGACACGTTGGTGTTCGGCCAATCCCTGGGTATCCACACCGCCCGTGGGTTCTTCCTCATCGGGGTGATCACCGGAGCCGTCCTGCTCCTCGGGATCTCGCTGATCCTGTCCGGGATCCACCGCAAGGGACGCAAGGTTATCCAGCGTCGCAAGGAGAAGAAGGAAACCGGCAAGACCCACGAGGACCGGGACCAGCTGGTCGCCGACAACGCCGACCTAAGACGCCAGCTCGACGACAAGCACAGCTCCCCCGTACCCGCGCAGGGCGAGCAGCACGCACCCGCCGCGGCTGCGGACAGTTCCCGGGCGGGGGCCACCAAGACCGACACGCAACGCGCCGAGCGGCACCGTGCTCTCCGATCGGATGTCCCCGTGATGCACGAACGCCCATTCTCAACGGCCGGCGCAGCGGGGCACGTGGCGCTGCCCGAGAGGTCGCACCCCGCGCCCGCGTCAACACTGCTCCCGCGGACGGGAACCGGTGCGCCATGACCTACCCACCCACCGATCCGGGTCGCCCCGAAGGCGAGGCGCGCCGCGACGTGCATAACAGCAACGTCGATCAGGACACCGCCGAAGCCGGGCGGTGCGGCACCCTGAATCTGCACACCGGGCGGGTGTGCCAGCGTCCGGCCCTGCACCCCGGCAGCTGCGCGTTCGGACCCCCCAACAACCCCGACCGCCCCGGCTGAGCAACCCCCCGGCTTACCGGCTCACCGCAGGGGCCGGTGCGCACCACCGACCAGGCGCCGCCGCCCCCGAAAGGGCTGCACGGGCATCGGATCCATCTCGGGAACATGCTCCGCGCCGGGGTGGCCGAGGCGGTGGGCACGTTCTTCCTCATCTACACCGCCACCGCCACCGCCGGCGCGGCCGCGCTGGGCAAATCCACTGCTGGCACCCCGCCGGACTCCCTCGCGTGGCGTTGGCCTTCGGGTTCGTGCTGATCGCCTTGGTCGGTGGCCTCGGCCAAGTCTCCGGGGCCCACCTCAACGGGGCGGTCACCCTCGGCCTCGCGGTGACCGGCGACCACGAGGATGCGCAACGCCGAGCCGCCGATGCCGGACACGGCTCCCTGCGGGGACGCCGGCGCGAACAAATCCACTTCCCCACAACAGATACCGCGTCCTCACGGCCAAGTATGGTTATGGAGGTCGAGCGCGGCGACCGCGAACGGGCTGGCTCGCGTCACCAGGAAGTCGTCAGGTGTCACGACGCACCCCCGATGTTGAGTCGGCGGTACAGCGTGGAGACGCTGACCCCAACGACACTGGCGATCTCGTCCTTGGTGGCGCCCTCGGCGAGCATCTTGCGGGCCTGGCGCTCCTTCGCCGGGGTGAGCACCGTTTGGCGGCCGCCGACCCGGCCGCGGCGGCGGGCGGCGTCGAGCCCGGCCCGGGTGCGTTCCCGGATCAGGTCGCGCTCGAACTCGGCCAGCGAGGCGAAAATGTGGAACACCAACCGGCCACCGGGGGTGGTGGTGTCGATCGCCTCCTGGAGGGACTTGAACCCTACGTTGCGCTCCTCGAGCTGGCGGACGGTGTCGACGAGGTGCGGCAGCGAGCGGCCGAGCCGGTCGAGTCGCCACACGACCAGGGTGTCCCCCGGCCGCAGCGACGCCATCACCTCGGCCAGCTGAGGTCGGTCGGTCTTCGCGCCCGATGCGGTGTCGGTCCACGTCCGCCAGCAGCCGGCGGCGCTGAGAGCGTCGTGCTGCAACGCAGCGTCCTGCACGGTCGTCGACACCCTCGCGTACCCCAGCAGCTCGCCCATGACACCGCACCCTGTCACAACCCACCGACACAACACCTCGTGACCGATAGCTAGTGACCGTGAGTTGTGACCGACCCGTCGGTGACGGTGACCAGCACCGACCGATCGAGCCTCAGGAGGCTTTGGAGCCGGTCACAAACGATCTGTGATGTACCCGGCGGCCCGGCTTGGGTTGCTGCCAGGCTGATTGCCGGTGACCGCGGGTGACTCGCAAACGATCTGGCCGCGGCGACGCGTGCCTTGCAAACGACGTGTTCCCGTGG
>JAABUH010004664.1_pt1 | contig 11000 bp, 10 predicted proteins | sample 5559121 | NCBI WGS metagenome assembly JAABUH01 (sample SAMN10711871, study PRJNA513364) | rock metagenome | isolation source: Antarctica rocks | place: Antarctica: Victoria Land, Battleship Promontory nord | collected 2015-12-28 | reverse complement strand
TGGGCCGTGAGTGGCCCCTGACGCGGCCCTACCACGCGTGAAATCGCTCTAACCGGCAGGTCAAACTGGTGTTTTCCGTCTCATCATGGACTGCACGTATGTGTCAACCTAATAGTGGCGGAGTGTCTTCCTGAGATGAACCTGAGAGGGAGGCGTCTCCACTTTTCGACGCACCGGCCGCTCCAGGGTCCCAAACAGGAACGGGCGCACGAAGACCTGCGCGCAGCGGCGACACTGCAAGGTCCAGGTACGTCCATCGATCAGCGCCGCGTGGCGATCTCCGCAGGCCGGGCAGGGGCGCCGAACCGCACGCTCCCCATAGTCGAGGGCGCGATAGGACCGCGCCGCGTCCACCCCCATATCCACCTTTAGAGTCCGCCCCCCTGGCCGCCCAGCATGTGCTTGGCCACCAGGCCGGCGAGCCCCATCATGCCGCCTCCCGCCATACCGCCTCCACCGCCCATCATGCCGCCTAGCGCGCCCCCGGACCCCATGAGCGATTGGAGCATACCCGGTTGTTGCTGGCCCATCTGCTGGAAGCCCTGCGGCATCTGCTGCTGGTACTGCGGCGGCATCTGCTGCTGGTACTGCGGCGGCATCTGCTGCTGGTACTGCGGCGGCATCTGCTGCTGGTACTGCGGCGGCGCCTACTGCGCGAACTGCTGGCGCTGGTCCATCGGCATCTGCTCGAAGTGTTGCTGGTAGACCTGCTGCTGCATTTCGGGCGGCGCGTTCTGCATGAACTGCTGCACATGGCCGGTCGCCTCATTGGGATCGATCCCGCTGTAGTCGCCGGAGTCACTGGCCTGGGCGTACTGCTGGTACGTCTGCTGGTTGTTTTGGTCGAACGGATACATAGCCTGCCTCCCTCTCGTGTTTCGCGGGTCCCATCTCGGTGATGCGACAAGCAGCGCACATACCACGCAGTCTACGGGCCGTTCCTGAGACCATCCTGAGGAAGAGAGCCGGAGCGCCTAGCGATCCGCCCAACGCGTTGACGCTCCACCGGGCTCGGGCTAGGGGGACGCCGGCGCACGCGGAACGTCGTCGACCCGCCGGGGACATGCCGGGGGCATCGCGGGGTCATCCCGCCGCCGTCCTCGCGAGGAGCGTCTCGATCTGCGCCAGCAGCCGCGGCAGATCGACCGGCTTAGTGTGGTAGTCATCGGTTCCCGCCTCCAGCGCCTTGTCGCGGTCGCCCGCCATGGCGTGCGCGGTGAGCGCGATGATGGGAATGGCCTTGCCGTCCGGTCGCGCCCTGATCCGCCGCGTCGCCTCCAGGCCGTCCATGATCGGCAGGTTCACGTCCATCAAGATGATGTCCGGCCCCTCGGTCACGGCCTTATCCACGGCCTCCTGTCCGTCGGCCGCGCGCGCGATGTCGTAGCCCCGCCGCTGTAAGCGGCGGGAGAGCATATCCCAGTTCTCGTCGTTGTCTTCGACCAGCAATATCTTTGCCATCGTTCGTCCTGTCTTGTACCGTTGTCGGTCTCCGCGCTGGCGCCGCGTATCCTCAGAGCGGCGACCAGGGCGCGTGAATAATCGTTGTGCGAGATGGCCCGCGCTTGCTATACCCTCACGGCCGAGATCTCCTCCGTCGCGTGGAACGGCGTGGCGTCCGGGTGGGCATGGGCGTGGGCATGGGCGTGGGCCACCACGCGGTCGCGCACCTCGCGCAGCAACTCCTCGCGGCTGTAGGCCCGCTTGCGCACGATCTCCTCGACGTGGCCGCTCAACCGCCGGCGATCCTCCGCCGTGAGGTCCTTGCCGGTCATGACCACGATCGGGATCGCGCGCCATTCCTCGTGCCGGCGCAGCTCATCGGTGAAGGCGAAGCCGTCCATCTCTGGCATCATCAGGTCGAGCAGGATCAGGTCGGGTCGCGTCTCGCCCAGCCGCGCCAGGGCCACGCGCCCGTTCGCGGCCTCGACGACCGCGCAGCCCTGGGCCGTCAGCACCCCGCGCACCTGCTCCCGGATCAGCGCGTCGTCCTCGACGACCAGGACCGTCTCGCCCGCCCCGCCGAGGCGATATGTCCCGAGCATGGCCGACAGGCGGTCGCGGTCGATCGGCTTGGTCATGTAGTCGGAGGCGCCAAGCGCGTAGCCCAGGCTCTTGTCTTCCACCATGGTCAACATGATGACGGGGATGGCGGCCGTGTCCGGGTCCGCCTTGAGGGCGGCGAGCACGGCCCAGCCGTCGATGCGCGGCATCATCACGTCCAGCGTGATCGCGAGCGGGCGCAACTCCTTGGCCAGGCGCAGCCCCTCCGCGCCGTCGGACGCGGCCACGGCCCGCAACCCGTCGCGCGCGAGGATGCGCGTCATCAGATCATGCACGATGGGGTCGTCGTCGATCACCAGGACCGTGCGCGCCAGGTCGGCGTCGCCCGCCCCGCTGGACGTGGCCGCCGGGGCGATGTCAGTCTCCGACGGAGCCGCCAGCGGCGCGTCCACGTCGGCGGGCAGGTGGATCGTGAACGTCGAGCCCTCGCCCGGCGCGCTCTCGACGGCGATGTCGCCGCCCATCATCTGGCAGAGGCGGCGGGTGATGGCCAGGCCCAGCCCCGTCCCCCCGAACGTGCGCGTCGTCGACGCGTCGGCCTGCGTGAACGCCTGGAACAGCTTGCCCATCTGCTCCGGCGTCATGCCGATGCCCGTGTCGCTCACGCGGAAGGTGATCCAGCCGTGGGCGTCCGTCGTCGTCCGCTCCACGGCGAGGGTGATCGTCCCCTCCTCCATGAATTTGGCGGCGTTGCTGAGCAGGTTGAACAGCGCCTGGCGCACCTTCGTCAGGTCGGCGTGCATCGCGCCCACGTCGGGGGGACACCACACATCCAGCGTGTTGCCCTTCTTCTGCACCAGGGGCTCGACGGTCGTGGTCACGTCCCGGATCATCCCCGCCACGTCGAAGGTCTCCAAGTAGAGCTCCATCTTGCCGGCCTCGATCTTAGAGAGGTCGAGCACGTCGTTGACAAGGCTCAGCAGCGCCTCGCCGGCCGTGTGGATCTTCTGCAGGTCGGGGATGAGTGTGGTCGCGTCGAGGTCCTCGGCCTCTTCCTGCAGCATCTCGCTGTAGCCGATGACGGCGTTGAGCGGTGTGCGCAGTTCGTGGCTCATGTTGGCGAGGAACTGGCTCTTGGCTCCGTTGGCTTCCTCCGCCGCGTCCTTGGCCTGGCGCAACTCCTCCTCCGCCTGTTTGCGCGCGGTGATGTCGGAGAAGCTCACGACCGCGCCTTCGATCGCCCCGTCCGCCACGATGGGGGACGACGCGTACTCGACGGGGAAGGCCGTGCCGTCGCGCCGCCAGAAGACCTCGTCGTCGACGCGGCAACTGCGGCCGTTGCGGAAAGCCTGGTAGATGGGGCACTGCGCGGCGGGGTAGGGCGCGCCGTCGGCGTGGCTGTGGTGCATCAGGGTATGGACGTTCTTCCCGAGCAGGTCCTCGGGCGCGCTCCCGTACAGGGCCGCCGCGGCCCGATTGATGAAGGTGCATGTGCCGTCCAGGTCGATGCCGTAGATGCCCTCGTCGGTCGAGTCGAGCAGCAAGCGGTTGGAGCGCGCCAGGAGCGCGCGCTCGCGGTCGGCCTCTTTGCGCGCGGTGATGTCGATCACGGCGACCGCGCCGCCGACGACGGCGCCCGCCTCGTCCCGGATCGGGACGGCCGAGTCGAGCACCGTCTTGCGCCGGCCGTCCGGTGCCTGGATCACAAGTTCCTGCCCGACCACGGACTGGCCCGATTGAAGGACGCCGGCGAGGGCCAACTCCGGCGGGGCCATCGTGCCGCCGTCCGCGCCGCCGCCGCTATCGTCCTCCACGTCCGCTACGGCCAGCAGGGCCTCCACGCCCCAGATATCCGCGGCGGCGCGGTTGCGCTGGAGCAGCCGCCCCGTCGCGTCCGCGATGAAGACGCCCACGGGGAGCACGTCCAGCACGCCCTCCAATTGCGCGGTCACGCGCTCGGCCCGCGCGCGCGCCGCCTGCTCGCCCGCGAGGAACCGCGCGCGCTCCTCGGCGAGGCGCGCGCGCTGGGCCAGGCCGCGCCGGATCAGGGCCAGGAGCGCCACGAGCGCGGCGATGCTCCCAAGCGTGGCGACAGCGGTACTCGCCGTCGCCGTCGTGGCCGCCGTCCGCGCCGCCGCCGAACGCCGGGCTAACAAGGTGTCTTCCGTGCCGCGCATGGCGTCGAGCAGGGCGCGTACCTGGTCCATTGTTGCCTTGCCCTGGCCGGACAGGACGACCGCGACGGCGGCGCTGGTCCGCCCCGCGCGGCGCAACGCGACAGTGCGCGCGAGCTCGGCCAGTTTCGTGGCGACAAGCGCGCGGAGGCGCGGGAGACGCCGCTGCTGCGTGGGGTTGTCGGCCGTCAGCCGCGCGACGCCATCGACCTGTGGACCGATCTGCCGCGTCGCGGAACTGTAGGGCTGCAGATAGGCGGCTTGTCCGGTGAGGATGTAGCCGCGCTGGCCGGTTTCGGCATCACTCAGGGTCGCGCGCACCGTATCGAGCGCGCCCAGCACCTGCTGGGTGTGCCCGACCCAGTGCTCCTGGTCGGTGAGGACGCGCGTGTTCTGGTAGGCCACGAGGCCGTTGAGCGCGAGCAACACGACGACGATGGCCGCGCTGACCGTGAGTCCCCGCCGGGACGAGAAGAAGGTTCCCATAGCGATGCGTTGTCTCCCATTCTCCACGATAGAATCCGCCACAATACACTATGATGATCGTCATCGCGGCGCGCGTGTCCTGCTGCGACAACATGATTGGGCGCGCATCACTCACAGCATACGCGTCCGAAAAGACGCCCTGCGCGCGCCGTGTCTCATCGGCGCCTACGAGACAGCCGCGGTGGATAAAGAGCACGACAACCGCCGCGGCGGCGCGCCGATCTCCATGAGCGGCGTGGGCCGTGGCCGCCCGTCAGCCGGAAACGGCCTCATCGATGGGGACAGCCCCCTCACCCGTCCCTGTGGCGATAGCCCCCCGCCCACGGTCGAGCGGGAGCGAGAGCGTGAAGGCGCTGCCCGCGCCGACCCGGCTCTCGACGGTTAGGCGGCCGTCGTGCGCGCGGGCGATGCGCGCGGCGCGGGAGAGGCCCAGGCCCGCATGCCGGACGTCGCCGTCGCTCACGCGGGCGGGGTCGACGCGGTAGAAGGGCTCGAACAGGTGGGGCAGGTGCTCCGGCGCGATCCCCGGCCCCGTATCGCGAATCGTGAGCGCGGCCGTGCCACGCGCACGTCGCGCCGTCAGACGAATCGCGCCGCCCGCGGGGGTGTGGGCCACCGCGTTGTCCAGCAGGCTGTCCAGCGCCCGCTGGAGCGTGGGGCCGTTGCCGCGCACGGGTAGCGGCCCGTCCAACGTCGCGTCCAGGGTTTGCCCCTTGCCCTCGGCGTGCGGGCGGGCGTCCGCGACCGCCGCACGCGCCACCGCGCGCAGGTCAAGCGGCACGGACAAAGGTGTGTCGAGGCCGCTCTCGACGTGCCCGAGGGTCAGGACCTCGTCGAGCAGGTCGGAGAGATGGACTGCTTCCTCCGTCGCCCGGCGTAGCACGTCCTCGTACTGCTCAGGAGTGCGCCGCCGCAGCAGCGCCGCCTCCAGTGTGCCGAGCAGCACGGTCATGGGCGTGCGCAACTCGTGCGCGGCCGCGACCGCGACGCGCTCCTGCTGCGCGCGCGCCTCCCACGCCGGACGGAGCGCGTAGCCGGCCAACACGTAGGCGGCGGGCGCGCCCACGAGCAGCGCGCCCGCGTCTCCCGCGATGGTCCGCCCGCCGGGGCGCGCGCGGCCACCGGATCGGCGAGCGCCTGGGATGACGCGGCGGGCCAGGTGTGGCAGTGCGGCCACACCGGCCAGGAGCGCTATCTGGGCGAGAGTCAAGCGTAGACGTGTCGTGATAGCCATGGTGGACAATCTTTTCTCTTTTACGTGGGCTGATAAGGACGATGGCGGCGGGCGGCTAGGGGACCTCCGGCGTGCGCAGGGCGTAGCCGACCCCGCGGACGGTGTGGATCAGCGGCGTCGCACAGGGGGCGTCGATCTTGTGGCGCAGGTAGCCGATGTAGACCTCGACCACGTTGCTGCCTACCGCGCTCTCGCTCCAGACCGCCGCTTCCAACTGCGCGCGCGTGAGCGTCTGGCCGGCGTGGTGGACCAGGTAGTGCAAGAGGTCATATTCGCGCGCCGACAGGTCGATGGCGCGGCCAGCGCGTCGCACCTGGCGCGTCGCTGTGTCGAGTTCCAGGTCACCCACGCGCATCGCGCTCGCGTGCGCCAGGCCGTCGCGCCGCAGCAGGGCGCGGACGCGGGCGCGCAACTCGCCGATGCGGAACGGCTTGGTCAGATAGTCGTCGGCGCCCACATCGAGGCCGGCGATCAGATCTTGTTCGCGTGTGCGCGCCGTGAGCATCAGGATTGGTGTGGCGACCCCGGCGGCGCGCAGACGGCGGGCCACCTCCAGGCCGTCCAGGCGGGGCAGCATCAGGTCGAGGATGACGAGGTCGTAGCCGTTCAGGCGCGCGTCAAGGAAGCCCTCCTCGCCGTCGCGGGCCACGGTCACACTATAGCCCGCGTCCTCGAGGCTCTCACCGACGAATAGCACGATGCGCGGGTCGTCCTCCACCAGCAAGATGCGCACAGCAGTCTCTCCACATCGTCGCGTCGGCGCTCGGTCACTGCACACCCATTCATCCGTGGCCCAGCGAGATCGCACGATGCCTCCTTCGCCCGCGCCACCATCGCCATCACCATCACGAGAATCACCCCATCCCTCTAGCATGGCGCGCATTCCTGAGAACACCCTGAGAATGGGTGACCGCCGTGGATGAGGGGATAGCGCTGCCGATTCCTGGATTACTACAGTCCTATTCCTACGTCCATCCGTCCATCCTCGATTTAGTATGCTCTATCTATATAGATGCTGCTGGCGAACCTCAATGGAGCCTCGTTGGCAGGTCGGCGACACGCGTGACCATACGCAGTTTGACGCGCATGAAACTCGTGGTAGAGGGTTCGCCAGCAGCATCCTATATACTGGCGCATGATGGCGCGGACGAGGCCAAACGACGACCACGTCGCCGACGCGACGATGGGACGGTGGGCGTTGTGCCAGGCGCGGCTCGTTGAGGTATGGGAGGAAAAAGGGGTGAGGAGGTAGCGATGGACCGGCGGGAGCGACGCGAGGCGGACGGTGAGATCGCGCGCCTGCGCGCGCTCGTCGTGCATGCCCCGACTCTTTTCGCGGTGATGGAGGGGCCGGAGCATGTGGTCCGCCTCGCCAACCCCGCGTATCTGCGGGTCATCGGGCGGGGCGAGGGAGACATCGTTGGACGGACGTTCCGCACGGTCTTCCCCGCGGTCGCGGGCCAGGGGTTCGACGAGGCTCTCGACCAGGTCTACGCGAGCGGCGAGCCCTACGTCGGCACGGAGCAACCGGTGTGGTTCGACCGCTCCGATGCGGGGCGAGAGGAGGCGTTCTTCACCTTCGTCTTTCAGCCCCTACGCGACGCGGCGGGCGATGTCGAGGGCATCCTGATGAACGGCGTCGAGGTCACCGCGGAGGTCCAGGCGCGCCGGCGTCTGCACGACCTGGCGGCCGTGAGCGAGGCTGCCCGCGCGCGGCTCCAACAGGTCGTCGACGTGCTGCCGGAGGGCATCGTCGTCGTCGACGTGGACGGGCGGGCGGTCCTCGCTAACCACATGGCCGCCGACCTGATGGGGCCAGACATCGTGGGGCGTTCCATGACGCGCACCGAGCGGGAGGCCGTGGTGGCGTCCGGCATCCGGCGCCTCGACGGCACGCCCTACCCGACGGAGGACCTGCCGCTGGAGCGGTCCGTGGGGCGCGGCGAGGAGGTGCGCGGCGTGCAACTCTTGCTGCGCCACGCCGCGGATGGCCGCGACATCCCCGCGCTGCTAAACAGCGCCCCGTTGCGCGACGCCGCTGGCGCGATCACCGGCGCCGTGCTCGTCTTCCAGGACATCACGACGATCAAGAACTTCGAGCGCGCCCGCGACACATTGCTCGCGACGGTGACGCACGACCTCAAGAATCCGCTCACGGCGATCCAGGGCATCGCGGAGCTGACGGGGGAGCAGGCCGCGCGGAAGGGCACGCCGAGTAATGAGCGCATCGCCGCGCGTCAGGGCGCCATCGTCACCGCCGCGACGCAGATGACGGCCCTGCTCAACGAACTGCTCGACGCCATGCAGTTGCAGATGGGCCAGCCGCTCGCGCTGGACCGCCGTCCGACCGATCTGCTGGCGCTGGTGCGGCGAACCGTGGATCACCAGCGGGAGATCGCCGAGCGCCCCATTCATGTGGAGGCGGACGCGCCGGAGGTGGTCTGCGACGTCGACGCCGACCGTATCGAGCGTGTGATCGGCAACCTAGTCTCTAACGCGATCAAGTACAGTCCGACAGGCGAGGGCGTCACGGTGCGTGTGGCGCGGGAACAGACGGCGACCGGGGCATGGGCGGTCCTGACGGTTGCGGACCACGGCGCGGGCATCCCGGCGGAGGATCTGCCGCACGTCTTCGAGCGGTTCTACCGCGGCGAGAACACGGGCGGGGTGCAGGGGGCGGGGATCGGCCTGGCGAGCGTGCGCGAGATCGTGGAGCAGCACGGCGGAACGGTGACCGTGGAGAGCCGGGAAGGGACGGGCACGACGGCGACGGTGCGGCTACCCCTAGCGGGATCGGCGGCGGCGTGATGTGCGGCGTCGACGAAACGACCGGGGCGACTGGCCTTGGCGGTTACGCCCGCGCCCCACGCGCGTCCTCCAGCAGGCCGCGCAGGAGCGCGCCCAGCGCGGCGTCATCGCGGGCGTGAAGCCCATGCGCGTGGGGGTCGCGGGACAGGTGCGCGCGCTCCTCCGGCCCAAGGCTGCCAAGCAGGACGACGGGCACACGACCGAGGGTTTCCCCCGCCCGCATCGCGCGCACGAGGTCGAGGGCGCGCCCGTCGGAGAGGACGACATCGATGAGTACCGCCGACGGGCGCGCCTTGCGCACGAGCGCGATCGCCCGGACAGCAAGAGGCGAGGGGCGCATTGCCTCACGGGAAAAGTAACCCAGGGAGAGGTGTTGCCTCACGAATAATGTAACCCGAAGCAAGCGCTGTTCAGCGACAATTAGAATTCCGTATTGCCTCATGGAAGAATGTAACCCTTCGACGGGTTGTTGCCTCATGGGATATCTTACCGCAATGGGGCCATAACGATCGGCGAGGACGGCCACAGGTCAGCCGTGGAGATGTTGTGCCGCCGTGACCTGACCTGTGGCCGCCACAGCCGAAACGAGGTTCAAGGGGCTTGCCCCTTGGTCCGGCGTAGCCGGACAGTCGTTACCGCCGACGGGCACGCAGAGCAGCCATACGCTGACGCGCTTGTAACCTCGCGGTCCTCAGTGACGCGCGCCCGCTGACCGGCCACTCACTCCTCGCGCGCCGTGAACATGGCGCGCTCCGCCGCGTCGCCCCGGTTCCCGCGCCCGTCGCCGGTAGGGGCGGGACCGCCCCGCGTCGTATTCTCTTCCCCAACGCCGCCGGACCGCCCGTTCGCGCCCCTCTGGCCCTCCTTGATCGCCTGATCGGCGACGGGTGTTCCCGGCGCCGAGGCCGCGCCTATGACGCGGGCGTAGAGCACGGCGGCGACCACGCCGCCCAGCAGCGGCCCGATGATGTAGAGCGCGACGGCCGTGTACGTGCCCGAGATAATCTCGGGTCCCAGCGCGCGGGCCGGGTTGCCGGCGCCCCCGCTCACCGGGCCGCCCAGCAACACGCCCGCGGCCAGGGCAAAGCCGATGGACACTGGGGCGATGCCGGCCGGCGCGCGCTTGTCGGTCGCCACGGCCATCACGGTGAAAACGAGCAGGAAGGCGATCAGCGCCTCGACCAAGACGACCTGGAGATCGCTCGCGCCGTGGGCCGGCGTCGGCGTGCCCAGGTGCGCCTTGTCATAGGCTTGCTGGCCGTAGGCGCCCCAGACGGCCAGCGCGGCGACGAGCGCGCCGACGATCTGCGCGACGATGTAAGCCGGCACGTAGCGCCAGGGGAACTTGCCGGTCACGGCCAGGCCGATGGTGACGGCCGGGTTGACGTGCGCCCCGCTGACCTGGCCCAGCGCGGCGACGATGGCTACCAGCACCAGGCCGAAGCTCAACGCGATGGCCAACGAGTCGTAGGCCGGCCCCGCCGTGTTCTTGCCCAACGAGGCGGCCGTGGCGACGGCCGTGCCCACCAACACCAGCAGGAACGTCCCGACCGCCTCAGCAGTCGCCGCCCGCGCCATGTTGCTCCCGACGGTCAAGCCCCCGTCGCCCGTGTCAGCCATGTCCAGCCCCTTCTCGCGCCCTTTGTTGGCGCGTCATCCTCCACATAAAGAAAAGGTGGGAGGATGGCAATAGCCCATCCCCCCACGCCCAACGGTCGGGTCAGTCGCCGCCGTGACGACCCAGCTACTAGCGCCTCTTCGGCTTGTGCTGTCCTGTCGCGGTGAGGTTCCCGGTCTCGTCCATCTCGTCGACGACGACGCGCTCCTTGCGCACGGAGCCGGTGACCTGCTGCTGCTCCTGGGTATCGTCCTTGTGCAGCCGCACCTCTTCGACCACATGGGCCTGCTTGCCCACGATGGCCTCCTCGCCCATGACCTTCACCTCGAAGTCCTGGTCCTGAAGGGCGCGTCGATCGCGCCCGCTGAGACGCTAAGGGGATGACGCCCCGCGCATGCAGCCGGACGAGGAGGATAAACCTTCCTCGCGCGCAGGCGCTACATGTAAGGCGTCACGATCGTTGCGCCAATCGTGAGCGTAGAGAGGCACGAAACGTCACGATCAGTGCGCGAAAAACGTCACGTTCGGTGCGCCGATCCTGCAAAAACGTCGAGAGTGCGTACTTGACGTTGGTCGCGTGCCGACGGGTGGAAGCCGGCCGCGCCGGCATCTCCTGAAGAGCCGCTTTCACCGCGTGGAGCGTGCTCTGCCCACGGGCCGATGCTTGTCTCTGCAC
>JAABUH010004662.1_pt1 | contig 11001 bp, 9 predicted proteins | sample 5559121 | NCBI WGS metagenome assembly JAABUH01 (sample SAMN10711871, study PRJNA513364) | rock metagenome | isolation source: Antarctica rocks | place: Antarctica: Victoria Land, Battleship Promontory nord | collected 2015-12-28 | reverse complement strand
CTACGTCACTGCCGGCGTCTGGCTCTGTGATGGCGAGGCAGATCCGTTTGTTTCCATTCAGGATTTCTGGTAATATCCTGTCGACCAAGGGTTTCTTGCCAAATTTCACTAGGGGTGGACATCCAATACCAAAACCTCCGATCAAATTCCAGACTAGACCCCCACTGCCTGCTCGCGATATCTCATCCGTGAGGAGGAGTTCATGAAAGAGATCCCATTGTTCTGGCTTCACGCTCTTGACCCGGTGTTGTGTCAAATGCGTTGGATATTTGTGTAGACCCATCAAACCAGCCAGATAGCCTCGCTCACCCATCTGCTTGTAGATCTTGTCTGGCACTTTCTTAGCCTCGTCCCACTCGGTCACGTAGGGTTCTATCTCGTTGTCGACCCACTCCCGGACCTCAGCACGTAGCGCAGCATGGGTTTCGTTGAAGTATGGCGAATGATACTAGAATCAACCTGTCAGCTAGACACAGGTTCAGTTGGCGTAATGACATACGCTCTGATACCACGATGGATCCGCGTAAGGTATCATAGCACCGTACGGATCCATCGATTCTTTGGCCTCCTCGGCAGCTTGAGTGGGAACTGCAGCCACAACACCAGGCTCGGCCTGAGGCTTCACCATCTCGGTTTCTTTCTCAGCGGGTGGTGGGGTAGCGGGAGGGGTGGGAGGAGCGGCTTCTTTCTTCTTGGTGTCGAGGGAGCCGATCTGCAACTGGCCCTTGTATTTCTTGAGGATGCCCTCATTGTGGTACTTCCAGAATTGCTTCGAGGCATCCTTGCCTCCCACTCGCTGGAGGACTGAAACTGAGGTGTAAGAAGACATTCAAATGGTATGGCAAGGAGACATTCGTACTCTTCTGGCCCCCAGGATGTTCTTCTTGGAATTTGGTAAGGTCGTATACATCATCGTCAACCATGATCCTATTGAATAGCATCAGACAATGATATCGGAGGAAGGGAAGAAGTCTACTTACCAGAGATCGTCTTTGGTCTTGTGGCCGGCGACCTCATCTTTGGAAAGGATGTTAGACATTGTGGATGAACAGGAAAAGGCGTGTCGTATCCAAGGAGTGTGAAGGTCGATGTCGGGTACAAAGGCAGGTGCAGAGACGGACAACGATATTAAGGGAGTTGTGAGGATGGCTGTCTATCCAAGATGCCTCGGAACAGTGAACACGCTAATTCCCCACAATACGACCGACGCCAACAGCAGTGATTATCGTGGCTGCTGCTATTTCGCTGGTCCGCTTTCGTCAGGAGGGTCAGCGGTCGCTGTCTGTTTTAATTGGCCGGTGTGCTCCGCGTGACTGGCGCGGTGGAGCCTTTCCCTGCGGACCTCGGCTGTGGGGACGGGCTGGGCGATCGATGTTGTCACACTTCCACTCCTCGACCACGGGACGCTCCTGGTCGAAAGTACAGCATTGACTGACTCTTCGAAGAACTGAAGCATTGTGTCAGACTCCTTGCTGCACATCTGGTATACTTCCACCATCCGCTCGACTGGCACTGCGAGTGAGTGAGTATGGCTGCTCCAGTCGAAGTCACCAAATCCACCGATCTGCACTCGAACACTGGCCAGACCGAAGGCATGATTCGCAAGGGCGCCATCATAGACAAGAGCGACAACATCAGTGCTTCGGTCATGATAGCCAAACCTCACTCCTCATCCGCCATCCACCACCACGGCGAGCAGGATACGGTCGTCTACTGTGTTCGCGGCCGAGGAGCGGTCGTGTCCGAGGGCGGGAAGAAGAGACAGGTCCTGCAGAAAGGCGACTTTGCCCTGATCCCTGCTCACGCCGAGCATCAGGAGGTCAATGAGGGGGATGCGGAGGTCGAGTGGATCATCACACGTTCCGGCAGAGTGCCTGTCGTCGAGAATTTGGAGAGTTGGGGGACAAGCTGAGAGGGAGGCAGCATGGTTTCCACTCGGCACACGGTCCCTGCTATGTAAAACTTATGCAACGATGAATGCGCTGAATGCGATGTCTGGCCCTACCCTTCGCGTTGATATAATGTAGGCCATTTCTACCACTGGAGCATACCCAGACTCCTTTATATACGCACCCAAACCAGATTCCTGTTCCAATTATTACAATGTTGTACATCTGGATTCGCCATTCGTAGCCAAAAGTCCAAAGATTGAGAGATAGTGCTGCTGGAAATTTGAGATCCTCAAAGGAGTTTGAGTTGGGTCATTGACCCTGGCGTCGATTGTTGAAGAATTCGGAGGTGCCAGCCTGGTCGCAGGGTAAATGTGCAACATTGGTCATTGAAGGCCATATATAGGCAGATGAGTAGGTCGTAGGCACAATCGTATCGCCCTGCATGGGACAATTTCCGATTCATGCCTCGTTCCTTATCTTACCGACTGCAATGCCGCCAAGGTTGAATGACCCAAGACTTGAGTCATAAACGTCAGCAATGCTCAGCACACCGTCCGCACACCCATTTCTCCCACATTTTCCTCTGTTGATACGTCACAGATTGACCATTGTCTCCTAACTCATCTGGGTTGGTAGGACAACTGCTCCTCGAACAAGTACAAAAAGGCATTGACGTAGGGGTATCGGGTGAAAGGGCAAACTCATTTGCATCAGGCCCGTGGTCAGTGTCCGCGTTGCTATTTTCGTCAGAGTCTTCCCCTTCACTTTCGTCGTCTTGTTCTGTATCATCAAGATGTCGGGAAAATTCGTCTTCTTCGTCGCTGTCACTACCGCTGGCAGGTGGGTCGTCTAGGACTTCGATGCTTTGCTTCGCTATCTCGAAGATCTCGTCGAAGTGCTGCGAATAATCGATCCTGCGTAAGCTCACCCAGTCCAATTGTTCCATTTCCATCCGTAAGATAAAGAGGATGTCTTTCCAAGCACTTCCGTCTTTAAGAAGTACGTCGCGGAGACGCAAACCCCTCAAAGTTTTCCTATGACGTCTTACTAGGTCGATAATCGCGTCAGCCTCCAGGCGCCAGGCTTGGATACCAAAGGCACGAAGCTTGTCCCACTTTACGTAATGAAAAACATCTTCAAGGCTCAAGTCAAGTGGTGTCCGCGTGGGAAAGCCAACATGGACGGCTTGAAGATTTGTGGCAGAGGAAAACATAGCTCGGAAGCATGGTGACAGCTCCAAGACACGGTCATTGACATCTGTTCCGTCCTCGAAATGCATTTCAAGGCATGTCAGTCCTGAGGCAAGAGATGTAATAATCCGAGGAACATTCCTTTGAAGTGATAGTAGGCTATGAGGATTCATCATTGGCCCTGAAAATCGGCTAAAAGGTGACTTTGCAAATATCAGCGCTTCGGCCAGAGTCCTAGTGGCATGGTAGCAAGCCGGCCGCCATCGTAAGTCAACTGGAGGCTGGCCGAACTGACGGCTGTTATGCCTTACGATCAGATAATTTATCAATCGCCGGTCAGCTTCGTTCTCAAGTCGGAGAACCTGTACATGTTGCAGCGTAGTGAACGCGACCATTGCATCTCGGAGCACAAGAACGTCTCTTTTCGTTCGGACAATTTTTGCCTGGTCCTGCTCCTTTCCTCGAAGCTCCGCAGCGTCCGATAAATGAAAGTAGTCGCTAGCGTAAGGATCGGACGAGTTTCTGGTCGATCGAACAAAATCGCCAACATGGTACCGACCTTTGAAGCTCGTTAGCTCTTGCGGTTAACAGTAAAACGTGGGAGCGTACTGTCGCCGTAAAAAAGAGGGACAAGGTAGCTGAATTTCTTCGTATGTTTTGCGAGATGAGCGTGACTACATATATTCGCCAACCGTTGAAATCCCCGGGAAGAGAACCGTAGTGTAACCCTGGTAAACTGATAAGGTATCCCAAGCTCAGCAAATCTTTTACATGAAAGTCTGAAGTTCCCGATGTCTTGAGCTTGTGAAGGAAGAGGCGGGCTCGGTGGTCGAAAGCTTTCGACGGAGAGATATTCTCGCCGGTCGACTGGTATAGATCTCTGCGGGTCAGATTCGATATGGTCGAGAATGTCTTTCAAAATCTCATTGGAGAGTTTATCTATGTACGCCATACCTTCAGGCTAGATACAGTGTTCTAGTGAGACGTTGGAAGGTGCTCATTCGACAATGACCCGACTGATGAGGGGTATTTTGGATAAAGTAGAGGAAGTGGGGACCCAGTCCGCCCAAGAACTCGTATCCTAATCCTGCAGAGGTTGGCACTTTGTGTCAGGCGACATGGCGCCAACACACCCTGGCGAGAGAAAAGCTGCAGAGCGACGCAAGCAGCAGCGCAGCGCTATGAAGAACAGACGACGTGCAGAAAGGACGAATCATAGATTTCCCTCCCCCTCCAGTAACTCACGTGACTGACATTTCATGCCGGGGAACACCCTTCCCGCTGCACCTATCCTAGCGGTGTGTGCTTGAGTGGCTGACAGCGGACCGACGTCAGTTATTCTGGACCGTTGCGGCGTCTGAAGGACCTCGTACGCAAGAGAACCCGGGTGAGCTGGGATGGCGTCTTTGGTGACGGAGCGGGAGGAACAACTCTGCTCTTTTCCAATTAAACGGAGATGAAGGATGAAAGAAAACCCTCAGCGAGCGGATCGATCTCCATCGAGAACTGTGTAGACTATATATAGTTTGCCTGTAATCCGAGAATGTGGAATGTGGGCATGATTCGTCTGCAATGCGCTGTCATGGAAACACCAAAGATGAGGCGTGATTGGCAAATCGTTCCTCAGGCGCCTAGCCGGAAGTTACCTAGGCGACAGGACAGGCGCTTCGGCCAACACACCCTCTCGCAAACCTTTTTGAGAGACACCGTCAGCAAATACAGACAAGTTGGCGAAAACCACCGTGGCGGGAATTTGGAGGTGGATGGCTTGCTGCAGGTTCGTAGGAGTCTCTCGTCTATTGGATCGCGGTGCGTTCTCACTGCAGCAACTCCACATTGCTGCAGAATGCAGCTAAGCAGGGTTCCGTCGTTGCCAATCTTGACCGTCGCCCTTCGCTGTCCCCGCTACAATTTCCCGTTTGCGGTAGCAGTTTGATGCACCCTGCGCCTGATGTCGGTGCTACTAATCTTGCTCTGGAACTTGTCGTCAATGGGGCCATTCTCGCCCTCCCCGGCATCAAGAACATCAACTTCGAAGACGTCCAAAGCGGGCCAACCTTTCTCTTTGCGTTTATCGTTTACTGCCTGTCCCCCACTTCTTGTCTCTGCAGAGAGCACGAGCGCCGATATCGCTTCGTCGGTTATGGTCGGTCCACACGGGTCGAAGATCTCTACATATTTGATGGTTAGGCCCGATCTAAGAGTATTTTGGACTTCTCTGCCAAAAGGCTTGGACCTCTCATTATTCTGTGCCTCAATTAAGACATGTTTCGGTGAGATAAGCTCCAGTATTCCGAGCAGGAAGAACTGTACGGTGGACTGGCGGTCGTGAAAATCTTCCAGCTGGTCTCGATATTGCTTATTCTTAAGAAGATCGTCGCCAGTAATACCAATGGTCAAAAAGGTAGGTCCTGATGCTTCTGGGTCGATCAAAAGTGCTGTCATTGTCAGTAGCAGCTTGTGGCCAGCATGAAGGTGGTCGAAAGTGCCTCCTACAGCAACCGAATCATGGTATCGAATGAAATCACTGGGAGCCCGGGAGACTTGTGGTGGATTTTGATGGACTGCTAAGCCACCTGGCAGTCGCTCAATCTGGGACTCTGATATCACATTTTGGGAGCTTGAATTCCTGGTTTGCAGGAAGCCTTGGAGCAAACGCTCTGCGTTTTCGCCTTCCATAGAGCAAATGCGTTGCCATGCTCGCTCGGTCTTTGCCAATGATTCTAAATCAATGAAAGATCTCTGCGACGATGAGCTATTAGTCTCTTCTTTGTCCTGTGACTCATTCGCGCCTAGATTCCCTTGGAAGATCGTCAGTCGTGCATCGACATCATTGCCATACTGTAAATCGATCTGCTCCTCGGTGCAAATGACGCATATCAATTTGTACATCATTCCAAAGAGTCGCTGTAAACTTGTATATCCGTAGATTGAACTATGTTCGCAGGACACAGCAATATCCAGGACCAGGCGCGAAGACTCTGTCGACTTTTTGGACGCAAGCTTCAAGGCTTGAGTCAAGCCTGGCCCGTAGGCAGTTCTCAATGCACTCATCGATATATCAGAAGGTGGATTGGGTAGAAGCAGGAGCCAAGTTGGGCGACCCCCATTCCGACTAGCCATTGCCGAAGCCTCGGTCATTGACATCGAATTCTAATTACTACGTGAGCAGGTAATATCAATATGGCGACTGAATCGTAGCCTGGTAGACTAAATAGAGTAGCCGGGTATAAACCGGCGAAGGTTGTTCTCGCGCTTAGGATCCGGTCGAAGCGCGCTGCCCGAAGTTGTATCAATTCTCTAGACCTAGTTCTATGTCAACCTTCAAACCAGCCACCAAGCTCAGGCTAAGAGATCGACTCATCTGTCAGATCGGCCGGCCTCTGGAGGAACCATAATCTCATTGCCTTAGTACTGGTCCGTATGGGCTCATCGGCTTAATCCAATCTTCTGTGCGTCGACACTCAGCCTCAGCCCAACCTGGAGAAATGGCTGGTGTGACTGGCGGGCGATACCAGTGTGAGTGCCTATGGTCGCAAGACTCGCACCGATTATTGACATTTAAGTAGCAGAGCAAGGTTCAAGGACAATATCCCACGATAATTCGTATGCCTCTTCCCCGAGCATCTTGACCCCACAAAGCGCAGACCCTTCAGGTTAGTTGGCAGGAAGCAGATCTCCAGCACTTGGCGGATAGCGACATTGACCACCTTTCAGGATTTTCAACCCCACGAAGAACACAGACCTATGAAAGAAGACCTGAAGAATTACATATTCCACCAAACGCATCGATGAGCCAACAAATCCCCAAGGATTTACCACGACATCACTCATACCACGCATCCCACGAATTTGCAAGTGGCGGTGCACCAGAGATCAGCCTTCATCAGGCCACCCCCCAGGGCTCCAGTTACTCCAACATCTCAGGGGGCACGTCATTGCCGGGGTCTCTGCAGCCCGGCCGTCCTGGCGCATCTGCATCTATGACTGCTCCTTCGACTATACCAACGCTTCCACAAATCCAAAACCCACTCCAGCAGCATACGAGCTCATCTCGGCCTTCAACAGCCTCGACTTCTGGACACGCTCATAGTTACTCTCGATCAAGTCCTGCAGGCATGGACACACCGAAATACTCGCCTTTCGTTAATACTCCTGAAAGTTCCAAATACACTTCACCCCCAAGTCACAGGTACACGTCCTCCCAAACGATGCAAAGCGATTCCACATACTCCCCCCTTGGGTTGGCAGATATTCGACCTCTAGGTGAAGCTGGTTTGGATGGGCCTCAGAGCGCTAATCCTTACTCAAATGACGGTTTTCCGGCAATCCCTACCAACAGTAATTATCTAGCTCCTTGGGCAGTATATGCGTTTGATTGGTGTAAATGGCCGGTTCAGCAATCAAGCTCAGGCGATTCTGCAGGAAAGATAGCAATTGGCAGCTATGTTGAAGATGGGCATAACTTTGTAAGTTAGGGACTCGGCCCAAATTTTGACCTAGACGCTTATCTCGACTTTGCTCAGATCCAAATCCTCGATACCCAAATCACACAAGAGTCAGAGCCCGATCAAGGACCAGATGCTCCTCAGCTTGGTCTCGACTTTGTCAAGACTGCCGAAGCCACACATTCTTATCCTGTCACAAGAATTCTGTGGGAGCCAGCGTCATCGCAGAAGCAGTCAACTGACTTACTAGCCACGTCTGGAGATCATCTACGATTGTGGTCATTGCCTTCAGGATCGTCTTTCAATGCCAGCAATTCCATATCCCGCTCATCGAACTCGGCCCAACAAGCGCCTCAGAAGCTAACGCCATTAGCCCTTCTCTCAAATTCCAAGTCGCCCGAGCATACTGCCCCCCTGACCTCCCTGGATTGGAACACCTTATCACCAAGTTTGATCATTACCTCCAGTATAGACACCACGTGCACGATATGGGATATACCCACTCTTACGGCGAAAACACAACTGATAGCGCACGATAAAGAAGTTTTTGATGTCCGCTTTTGTGCGAATAGTGTTGACGTTTTTGTAAGCTGTGGTGCTGACGGTAGTGTACGGATGTTCGATCTCAGAAGTCTTGAACATAGCACTATCATCTATGAGCCGTCGGAGAAAAATAATGAAAAATGTCAGTACCGCTCTAAGCACCTACCGCAGAGGCTGACGAGTTGCTTTTAGCTGCAAGTCCGGGGAATATGAGTCCAACGACTGCGCAGCAAACAATGTCGTACGCACCGCCATTACTAAGACTTGCAGGTAAGTAGTGCCCGGACATTCTCAGCTATTCAACCCCTTCGAAATTGATTATGGTTAGCTTCGCCTCATGATGCGCATCTACTCGCTACATTCTCTCAGGATTCCAACAGTATACGAATCTTAGACGTTCGGCAACCTGGCCAGGCGCTACTGGAATTACGAGGGCACGCTGCTGCAATTAATTGCATCGAATGGTCCCCATCGCGACGAGGAACCTTGGCATCTGGTGGAGACGACTCCTTGGTACTAATCTGGGATCTCCTGAACCAAGGCAGTACCAGCCTAGGAGCAGGCGTAAACGGAAATCCGCAAACACAGCCGAATTCGGCGCCTGTTAGTACCCAAGGCCCAGCTGCCAGTTGGCAGTGTGACTACGAAGTTGGCAACATCAGTTGGGCTCCGCAAAGTGCTCTTACAAGTGAAGGTGGCGACTGGCTTGGTGTGAGTGGAGGTCGGGGCCTCTGGGGCGTTTCTGTATGAGGTAGAGTTGGGTGCAAGACCTGGCATCATACTTTTGTCTTTCGAGCCTCAGGAGTAACGTCTACCAGAAGCGAGGCGTTCGGAGCTTCTGCAAAGCCACGAGCTAAAGAGGCGGTGCGGAACGACATTGAAAGATCATGGTGTAAAGATTCGGAGCTCACTGATTTAACGAATCTCCTGGGCTCAAATTGAAGCTGAGGTCTCAACGTATTTCAGATTTATTTATGCCTCGGACGAGACTTCGCACATCGACTTTTGCCCTCTATTCCTCTGCCTTGTCGGCATCGAACACTTCAAGACTGGCTCGATTAGGAGATTGAAATTGAGAAAGGCAACTTGCATTGGCTCTGAGGCTCTATCGACAAGGCTTTGAGACGTCTCATCAGAGTTTGGCTATATGACGTTAAGAGACCTCGCTAAATCCGCCCTAGGGCTTTCCCGATCCTTAAATACGCCCTGCCAAGGCTGAGTGCTCTGGCCGACAACTGACTAAACTTGGTTTCAGGAGTCGCGTGATGGTCAGTGTGAAGTTTTCTTCTGTTATTGGCAAGGCTGTGAGGCTCATATGCTGTGGGCAATGCAAGGAGAATGCGACCAAGGCTAGGCAGAAAAGAAATATAAAATACGGGGTATCGCTTCATCATCCATGGCATTGTTACATCCTCACAGTATCAAGATAACTTACAACCTCACAACATTTCTTCGCTCCAGCACCAATAATGTCAAGACTGCTTCTAGCCAAAATTTTCTCTTCGTCTCTTCGATTCTTGCCTTTACACACAAAACTCTCAATCGCTAAGCCCTCAAGCGATCTCGTTCAACTCCAACAATCGCAACATCCGCACCAGTAACAAAAACAATGAAGTTTCTATCAGCAGGAATCTTCGCGACATTGTTCACTACTCTGCTAAGTCAGACAGTGAGTGCAGCGCCCGGGGGCTCTAGCAGTGGTGGTTCATCCGGAGGCTCGTCGGGTGGGTCATCAGGAGGTTCATCAGGCGGCAGCAGCGGTGGCACTTCTGGCAGCTCGGGAGGCAGCTCATCCGGGAGCTCAGGGTCTGGCGGGGAAAGCTCTTCGAGTGGGTCCTCCGGCGGTGGACGAGGTAGCTCGAGCAGTGGGAGCTCAAGCGGTGCGAAGAGCGGAGGTGGTGGTAGTTCTAGCGGTGCGGTGATGGCTGCTGAGTTGAGTCGATTTTGGCCGGTCTTGCCTGTGGTTGTGTGGGCGGGTGTCAATCTTTGAATGGGATGATTACAGGAATAAAGAGATTTGAGAGGTTGAAGACACCGGAGCTTCCACTCAGGACTGTGAAGCATTCATCAAGATGAAAACTTGGATGACCAAGAGTTGTGAGGGGTGGGGAGCGTTGTTTGTGCTACTAGATGCAGATGTATCTTCGTTTCTCTATTCACGCAGAAAGTATCATTGAAAAAACCAACAGCCAACCTTCTCAGCGTGCCTATGGTTGACCTGTAGTCCAAGAAACTCGGCGAGAAGTATCATTGCCTCATCAAATGGTGATTGTCTACATATAGTACAGAAACGCCCTAACGCGACCTAATTAGGCGGATGACTCGAGACTTCCTTCCACCTTGGAGCCAGTCACACGACATCGCGCCTTTTCCAACACCTTCAGACCACGACACAAAGGCAGCCATCATGACAGCTATGCTGCCTAACAACCCCTCCCCAAAGACATGAACAGTACGCGTTTCCTCTCCCAAACGCTCTCCCTGGGAACCGTACTCCCTCCTTTGCTACACCAATCTAACAATGTCCCTCAGCGCCCTCTTCCCGACCTCTCCGTCAAAAAACCACCCCATCCCTCTCCTCCCCCTAACCTCCCCAACCCACCACATACCAACGATACCAACACCCTACCACACCGCCCCCGGCAGCCCGAATCTCCGCCCTCCCAAAATGAGCACACCCCCCCACCCGCAACCCCCGCCTCCAATCCTCCCCCACTCCGACGCCCTCCTCACCCTCTCCCGTCACCAATCCCACCTCCAATCCCACCTCCAAACCCTCCTCGACGCCCAAAGCTCAGGCCTCCTCGCGGGCCTAACCGGCACCAGCAGCATCCCAGACGATGAATCATCAGCAGGCAGCAGGACGCCCACAACGATCGTCGGCTCCACAGCTCGGTTGCCCAGAAGTCCTAACAGGGTTGTCCCGGT
>JAABUH010004661.1_pt1 | contig 11002 bp, 15 predicted proteins | sample 5559121 | NCBI WGS metagenome assembly JAABUH01 (sample SAMN10711871, study PRJNA513364) | rock metagenome | isolation source: Antarctica rocks | place: Antarctica: Victoria Land, Battleship Promontory nord | collected 2015-12-28 | reverse complement strand
CGCGCACAGAACTCTTCTCTTCTTCATCCTTCCAAGTTTTGAACAAGTAAGCCACTTCTCACTGATAGTCTACCAAAAGATACTGATAATCGTCGCAGATGATGAAAGCCTAGAGTGTACCATATGAGCCTCCCTCCTGATCCGGCAGCAGCTCTCCCTTCACCGGGCTCAAGTGGCTCGCTTGCTGGTGACGAGAGGGAGGATGAAATAGGCGTTCGGCACACACACCTTGTTACTTCGCGGACGCGATGAAGGCATCTCTGATCCTCATACTTGGAAGGTGTTGGCGTTGTATACCAAGAATCGAGCTGGGTGCGTTTGATACAGGATACTGAACGATGCGAGGATTTGGAGCAAGATATTATTTAAGGGAAATGGAAAGACATAACAAATGTCGCTGCTTTGGAGCTGCGAGCTTGTGTTCAATGCAACGCGATTATCTGAGTGTGAACCCTAGGCGCAATAGGTGCTTAGCTGAAGCAATCTCTGAGGATTGTGGTAGCGAAGTGGCGGAGCGAGGTAGGTGCTGTCAACAGACCTCCCTTCCATACTTATTTGACGAGTGACCGGTCGTAAAGACAACTCAGCTCCACCAGAAGGCACGCTCGATGCGATCACATTATAAGATTATTTCCCTATTCGCTAATAACTACCCCATCGCCAAACGTTCATCTATCCACCAGGTAGATGTCCAGTCTACTTCACTAGAACAACTGATCATATCGTTACTTCGTTTTTCACATTACCTCCATCACTTGCCATCGTAGCTAAGTCAGATTTAACCTCGGCAATTTCCCATCCACAGACACTTCGTTTCCTGTTCCTAAGCGCCCAACAATTCAACCATACAAAGACTCTTTTCCGATCATTGGACTTTTCTCTCAAGTCGACTGTCCGCTTGAGCTCCATGGTGCTCCTGTGGTTATCCGTCCACTACCGGTCTCCCATCACACTGAAACCTGTTCTTTCACCCCTTCAATATGGGCCCATCCTCGCCTCGTGTCTGCCCCACACATTCTCAGCCGGCTTTCTTCCTTATTTATTGCTGCTCGTCCCTATTTGCATCCCAGACCCGTCTTCGAAGCCATTCATCAAAGCCCCCTTCCCGACAAGATCATCCATTCCCTCTTGGAGAATGAAATAGCTCCATTGATAGCTCATCTTATGTCTTTTTACAAAAGTTCTCATCGCCCACAAAGCATCAGTCCACATACGCCACGTCATCCGCTCCTCCGGAAAAACGATCAATTGCACATGCCCATCCCAAAATTCCATCCGACCGGTTTCAACCAACGCGTCGCCGTCATGAGATAAAGCAGACGAGGCCGCCAGATTAAGGGCCCGAAGAACTTTGTCAGCGGGGAGTCCCTCGTGATAATCGTAAAATTCTAGGGTTTGGGAAGAGCCCGCAGGCCGTATGTTGAAGGGCTCATTGACTGGGCTTCAGATAGAGTCAGCGCTCTCGGATTCTCCTTTGCATTAAAACAGTGAGTCAAAAACGGGCTCACTAATTCAGACGCGTGGCATTGACGGGAAGATGAAGGCTGAAATTAGAGCCGAGGTTGAGATTTTGAGAGACGAGACTGGGCAAGAAAACACTCCGTGATTGAAGCGGTACTGGGAGGGCGGTTGGGAGCAGTCGAAGGAGCCAAAGAAGGCATATCGAGGCAAGTCTTTGTTTCATCTCTCCAGGAGGATTGCGCTGCATAAGAAGAACATACGGTGAGTTGAGGTTCTTATGCGCGTGTTTTCAAGCGCTTTGGCGTTCTTCTTTGCTTTCGCATAATGCCGGATGCACGGTCCAACGGATCGATTCTCCAGCTGTCACACACTTTTGATGTTTAGCCGCGATATTCCATTGAGTATGGACAAGAAGTGGACCGTATGAAACTTTTGCAGCTTTCCAGCAATCCTTCAAGATTCCCATGCCATCTCTAAATGCGAATGTATAGCCGCCAGGAATGTCCCTATGGCGAACTTGCAGTGGATAGGCTGAGGGAGCGTGGGATTCTCGCATGTGATGCAATGATTCGTTGAATCATGTGTGCAGATCTTATTGGGATTCAGCTGAAAGATGTTATCGAATGGGACCTTGAGTCTAGGCCACCGAGGTAGTAATCAAGACGTATATGGAGGGGATAAATACCGTCGGCGGGCCGGGTTTGTTTCTGTAAAAGTAAGTACGGTTTTTTAAGGCGTACAAAACACAATTTGAGAAATAGCGAATGCATCTTAATTCTTTCAAAAACTTATCGTGGCTGACATGGGCTCTTTGGTCTGGATTTCCGTGCCATATCAACTCCAAGGCTACACCATCAGACCCAGCGTTGTATCAGAATGTGCCAGCATTGTCCAATAGCACTGCGCAGGAGTCATTCCGTGCCCAGTCACAGCATACACCAACAGCAATCGATGACAGCATCTCAGCGCAAGATAACTCTTATACGGAGTATGCAGTGATTCCTGTGAAACCACAGCTTGACGTCGATGCAGTCCAGAAGAAGCTCTGCAGCTTTGCGCTGGATAAGGTGACGCGGACCACCAGTCCCAATCGACCCCAGTTCCGTTTCGTTATGTTTTGGATCTTCACGGCCAAGACGAGTGATGCGGAACGGACCAAAGAAGCATTAGGCGACGATGTATGGTGTCTCAAAGGTACGACTGAGATTGTACGGTCGCTGATTGGTTGACTAGGCCCAACTCATTGTTAATGACGCGGGAGGGATACAGCAAGACCTCCAACGTTCGGGATCAGGATTCATAAGCAACTTCACAAAGACCCATGTCAATGGGAGCGGAATCGCAGGGCCTTCAGCCAGTCAGACCAATGCGCCGGAAGATCTAAGAGTGGTATCTTGGCCTCCACGAACCTCACTTCGGGAGAATATTTATTTTCATTGGGATCCCGAACTGGAATTGAAACCACTGATTATCTTGATCGATACTGGTATAAACCCCAGTAGCGCTGTCAGTAATGGTATATGAGTCATTGTGAATGAGTGAATTCTAATATGTCTATTAGGATTTTGACCATTTGTAAATTGATCGGTGGGACTATTCGCCTGATATCATCAGAATGGGTAGACAAACAGAGGAAGACGATAATGCAACTGCACATGGCTCTTGGGTTCTTTCCAAGGCTGTTGGGAGAGTCAACGGCGTATTCAAAGCAGATGCTGGGCTGGAAATTATCAAGACCACAGGCTCGCGGACTGACCTTGATTGGGCATCCGATACTGTGTTGCAGAAAGTCAGATTACGCCCGTCCGAGCCCGTTGTGGTTTTGTACCCGTGGGCTTCGCCAGAAACTGATCGCGATCAAGATTACCCGTGGACTGTCATCAAACCTACCGTGCAGCAGATATTCGAACACGATGCCGTGGTTATTGTGCCTGCAGGGAATTATGCACAAGGAGGACGACGAAATGTAGACGCACTACCAGCTAGGTGGGCCAGTCCCACGTTTCCGCTGATTGTTGCTGGCTCGGTCAGTAACCCCGGAGCATATTCATATTTCACTCAGGGTGGAGACCGTGTTACAGCCTGGGCGCCAGGTCTGGAAGTACAGTGTGCAGATCAGGGACGTACATTCGCTAAGAGAAGCGGTACATCACACTCCACAGGCATGGTGAGACCTTCCCGATCAAAATCTCCATACTGATTTTGATTTTGATGTCGTATCTTAGGTCGGAGGTCTAGTGGCATATCTTCTTGCTCTGGGACGGATTTCCGTCGAAACCGGAAGGACAGCAATAGATGCTCGGTCCTATATTCATGCTAGAGCAAGCTGGCAGAGATTGTATAGAGGCCCTAGAGTGATCTGGAATCAATGGGAATCAAGTTTCAGCAATGTTTCATTCCCCGCCTAGGAGGACACTGACGATGGTGATACATATATATGAAGGGTGTACACTCGAGATTTAAAGATTCACTATTTCAAGGATCATCTTGTGATGAGTAGAAAATTGAGTGTACTCTAGATAGTCGATAGAATCGCCGCGTAAACGACTTGATAACTAATTGAAAAATAACTCTAGTAAATCACGTCGAAGCCAATTACAGCTCTGGCCTGTTCTCCTTTCCATCAATAGGCCTTATTAAGATTCTTACGGATAGAAGAACAGAGTATGCGAGTGAATTCCACTCTCAGGCTTGCAGCGTTGCCTTAATTACATTCTTCAGACTTTCGTCGCCGATCTAGAACCTTTCAATGCTCAACTAAGCTCCCTCGAGCAAACCCTCTCATTGAAGCTGCGCCCGTACTGCGCATATTTACAGTAGATTACTGAGTACATACAGAGCAGAATACTACTGATCTTGCGCACAGGATTGCGCAAAAGGTATGATTGATTGGTGAGTCGGAGGTTAAGCCCCATTTAGGGGTGCGTCTATGTAGGGGTCAGGCTGCGTCGGATAGGTGTGGATGCAGGATGATATCAAACAAAAAGAAAAGATAAAAAACCCAAGGCATGGAGCCGTCTCAGCTCTGCCGGCATTTATCCAAAACGGCCCTCTCTGGGAAAGAAGAACGCTGGCCGATCTTAAGCCTTCTCTTTGCACTCAGTTCATTGCTATGCCTCTCAAGACTCGTTTTATAGGTGTCCAGCTCGAAACGGCAGTAGCTTCATGTAGCAAAGCAGCTGAGTAATTTCATGTCAGACTCTGGATGCGCGTATACCGGGAAAGGCTTTCCCGAGGAGTGGTGTACCACCAGGTTTCGCGAAACGGAGTGTGGAGAGGAGACAATCTCGGTAAACCAGAGAGTGGATGGCATAATACCAGCAGTATCTTATATCGCTTCGCCATTTATTTCGTTTACGCATGTGGCATCGGGGGTAACACAAGGCGTGATTTAGATACGAAATTTCAAACCGCGAAAACATCAATGGATCATGAGTTGCATACGAATGGAAATCATTCCAGAAGCTACCTTACATCCACGCCTTTTTTTTTACGCGTATGCGCATCCACCTATCACCATGCGTCACCGCCTTTTTCTAGTCTTTCAGATGGACATACCATTTGATAGTGTCCATGACCTGATTGGCATAGGGCTGGAAAGGATGTCCCAGCAGATCGCGCTCTGCGGGCGTGGTATCGAAGTTGCTTGGAATGGTACCTAAGGATTCGATCGTCAGCCTTTCAGACTTCGACCATCAGTCTGGACTTGAAGCCTACCAAGCTTTCCAGAAAAAGGTATCTTGCCTTCTGCCACCTCCTGTGGAAGCTCCCTGCGTACGATATCGGCCGCATCCATGTATAACGGCCCAGTCGGCGCGTCACTGCATAGAAGGAAGCTCCGATACTTGCCCGGAACTTTATCAACATCAAGAGCCTTGACATGACTTTCGACTACATCATCAAGATGGACCGTCTCTGCGAGAAGAGGCGGGTTTTCGTTCGCAGGGAGGCCCAGAAACGGAGCCAGATCCAATTCCATAAACAGCCAGCCTAGGATAAGATTGGATCCCCTGAACGCTTCTTGCTTGCTCCGCGCAAGTTCCTCCGGGCCTAAGATCCACCCTGGCATAATATTTACAATGCTGAAATGGAAATCATCCGACTTTTCGGCAGCTCCGTATTCATGGACAAGGTTCGTCGCCGCGATCTTACTGTTAATGTATCTTTGGAAACCGGGCGCGTCATCCGAGACGAGAGCTTGTGTGGGCACCTTTGTTTCGGCCGTCAATACTGGCGCTTCGTCGCCTCTCTCAGACATGATAGCCTGATTTGCAGGGTGCTTAAGAAGCATGCGGTCAAAGGACCGAAGGCTCGACGTTGATGCTGTGAATACGACGCGCTTAACGAAAGGCGTCGCCTCAGCTGCTTCAAGGATAGCCTTATTTCCTGCAATTGCTTGGGATACCAAATCACCCGGGGCCGTGGCGAGTGGAGACGCCACGTGAATGATGTATGAGCAATCTTTGGCCGATTCGCGGTTGGCACCTGGCTTCGTGTTGTCGGGGACAATCGCGAACGTCAAAGCTCCACTGGACAGGTAACTTTGAACGGAAGGACCCCTTGAGATCGTGTCGATGGCATCTTGACGACGGACTGCCGCACGGACATTGTACTATTGGTCCATCAGTAAGTCGAGCCCCCGTATTTTTTATATGGCTAGTTCTTAGACGTAGACCAAAAACAAGCAATGACATGAACAACAACTGTAATACTTTCCGAAGACGCACGTACCCCGGCCTTGAGTGTACCAGCAAGAACGGCATAGCCGACAAACCCGTTGCCAGCAGTAATCAAAACTAGCGGGGAAGATGACATGATAGACTATGGTATGAGTTCGAGTTGGCGAGTAAGCCAGTGACCAACGTACATGTACGTTCCTTTAGAGAGGTGGAAGAGAAAATATTAAGAGTTTCTCTCGGATCATCTCAGTAATTTAGGCACATCTACAATAAAAGTCAAACGATCCTAGGGATAGCTCTGTGATGGCAAGTTGGCAACCGAGCCGCCCTGGCAAAATGTAGTTCACCTTCGCTTAGGATACGCTGCAATGATACGCTGCCAGGTCACGGCTGTGATTCCTATGTATGTAAGATGATGTCACAGTAATCCTACCTAAGCGCCTTGCAGCCAAGGGTACGTCGGAGAGACCGCGAATGCTAGAAACGCTTTCTAAACCCCGCTACTCCAGCTTGTTGACTTGGCCATTTCGGGCTACCGAACTCGGTCCGGCAGTGCGCAGACCAAGATCGAGCTTCCTTGTATACTTTACTCACGGGCCTCGGAGAGCAGGACCCTCTGAAGCGCGGTACAATGAAAGATCCGCGCGCCAGTAGCTTGGCTTCTGCGGTCTCAAGAATGAGCCTGAGCAGCAACGCTACAGCTGACAGCAAGCATAGTAGACTCCCCGATATGGTAATGGGAGCGCGATCGGCGGCCGACAATAAGGCTTTCTATAATGCCGTGGAGGGTGTGGTCACCGAGAAGCTGACCGCGCTGGTGCAAATACCCGCTGAGCAGATTATAGCTCAGACAAAACTTATAGACATTGGCATGGATTCCATGCTAGCGGTGATGGCTCGGCAGGAAGCGACTCTTGGAAAGGATGTGCCTCTGGCCGACTTCACGGCAATGATGATCACGGTCGGTGAGGTTGGGAGGAAGGTGGCTGATGGTCTTTTGTCGCAGCACAAAAAGGCTGAAGGAACGAAAAACTGTGAAACGCCTTAGAGTGTCAATTCCTAGAGAGTTAGAGACAGTAGAGCCAAGTCCCAGGTGGAAAGTTGCTGTGACGTACGCCATAGTTGTTTTTCTCAGTACACTCTCGCTTTCTAACATCGATTTCGACGCAATACAGGTGCCCGCATGTATATCACTAGCTAGTCGTTGTTCCCCGAGTCCTCAGTTGGCGATTGATGCGGGGTCAGTACGTCACGCTTAGGCACAAGGAGTAGCCCTCGCGATATAAAGCTTGCGCTATTCCAGTCTCTATAACATACATCTGTCACTTGCCTGTATTTATCGCATCATGTCTTGGACCAAAGTCAGCGAGGGTCGCTTTCAGCGCCCATTCGGCGAGACAGAAAAACTTCTCTGGCTGATAGGAGCATCCGTATTTGCCATTGGCAAAGACGAATGGCACCTATCCACGATAGCAAGGCTTCGTTTCGGATGTGAAAACTCCCTTAGCGACGAAAGCGTGGCTGCGCTGCGAAAAGCCTGGCAAAGCCTTCGTTTCAACCATCCGAGCATAGCCGGGACCACACTTACATACGATGTCCCGAATGAGCCGACAAGACCTTCGTAGTTGACAGAGACGTTAAGATAGCTGAGGATATCCTCCCTAGCATTGGGCCTTGCGAACAGACGCAAATGCATGTCCTGCCCCATATCAGTAAGATAGTTCTCCACACGGCTCACTGGCGAAGTGATGGGCGCGGGCTACCGCAGTCGCTGGATGGACTGCTCCACGTCTTGACCCATCCGCAATCAAGCTCTTTGCGGTGGGGTGAGGAAGTCAGTCGTCTCACCCTCAGCCTCGAAGACGCTGCCGATATGGTTGATCAAGTATCTCCAGCCGACCAAGTGCGCGTCAAAGAAATGGCTGCCCAACTTCTTAAAGAATCCCCAGCCCTCACTATTTCTTGCCTTGGTGACGTAGAAACGCAGGCTGGGACTCCACGTCGCTCTCTCCTAGTCTTCACGGCGCCTCAAACGGCGGCCCTCATCTCCGCCTGCAAAGCCCGCAACCTCACCGTAACCTCCGCCGTCCACGCCGCCATTGCAACGACCAACATCGTGCACGCCACCCTGGCCTCTCGAACCCTTGACTACCGTAGCTCTATTCGTCGCGACCTGCGCGCCCGCCTCCAAGAACCGCACAACTCGTCCACCTCCGCCGCGACGCTCGCCATTACCGCCACAATCGTCAGCCTTCCGGCCAACGGAACGTGGACCAATTTTGCCAAACGTCTCACGGACGAGTACCGTAGCAGCTACGACGACGAAATTTTCCGCCTGCACCGCGTCTATTACCGGCAGCTGGTCGCCGATATCACGCAGGCTGCAAAGGATGGCGGTGGGACTCTGCGCGTAGCCGACGTCGATATCAGCAGTATTGGCCTGGTTGAGAACATGGTATGCAGGGAATACGGGGAGAAAAACGAGATAGTACAGGTGCAGGAAGTGAGGGTGAGCGTGAATACGTGCTCGAGGCAGGCTGCGGTGTTTGTATTTACATTTCGAGTCTGTCTGAATCTGTATATGACTTAGAACGAGGCATTTTATGCGGATGAGAATATAGAGAAGTTCTTAGAGGAGATGAAAAAGACGCTATTAGTGGAGCTCGAGATCAGGGAATAGTTCAAAGAACTGTGTCAGCGAGCGTAAAACACGGCACTCACCTGATGCTCGAGGGGATCTGATGTCTTTGTGTTTGCCAATGTCGCAATCTACTTAAGATTTGTATGTAGTTCGCGATACAATTGTTTGGAAAAACACTGGCGTAAGATTGTGGAGCAAGGAAGGAGCGGAGGATATGATTAGTCAGCATTGAAGCTCTAAAGCCTCATCCATCAGATAGAATCAATAACATCTCTCTACCTACCTACGACCGATAACCTTCGTAGCCTATGTTTCTGGCGACCTACGGTGCGATACTGTGGCCCTGGGGATTAATCGTTATTACGTTATTTCCTACCTCGTCCTTAACCGGTGGTCTGTTCGAGTCTAAAATACCCCTCTTTAGCATTAAAGCTTACCTATCCTTCTTATAACCTTCATTACTAAGATAGCTCTAGCTACTAATCCTAATCCTCCTAAGTCTCTTTTCGAAGAACTTAAGGATTACTATATAAGACTAGAACTATTAACACCTTCGGAGGCCTTATTATATCCTTCGCTATTCTAGATTCTTTTATCCTACGATACCTAAGTCCAACCACACCCTAAACCTAAGTTAGATTTAGGTATCTTATCTTATTCTAAGAAGTTAAGACTAGAAGCTTCTTATAAGCATATATCTAGCAATAAATCTCCGAGTTATAACGAAGCTTTAAAGACCTAAGACAATTAAGCCTCTATATCTCCCCTCTTATTATATAATTCTATACTAATCCTTACACCTATATCACTAGTAGTTATACCGGATATATATAGGGTTCCTAAATTCAACTTCTATAGAAAGTTTATAGGGAAGGATATATTAGCTTCGAGATAGCTTAAGTCTTTTAATTACGAATTAGAGGATTTTAAGATTAACGACACTATACCTCTAAAAACCTTTATAAGATACTTTAATTTACTTATATCTAATAACGCCGCTAATTAGCTCGAGACTAACCCTAATACTTCGCGTCTTATCGAAGTTAACCCTCCTATAAGTAATATAGTAGATTAAATTATTTTATTAATTAAAGAGAGATTCCCCTCTAAAGTAGTAGAGGAGGTTCTAATCTCTTTTAATACTAAGCTTATTAAACTTCGATAAAAACTAGAGGATACCTTAAATACCTATTATTCCCGAGCCCTTAACCTTATATAAAAATATAGAGTACGAGATCGGTTAGCTATATTAAAGGTTCTAAGCCTAGCTAAGTCCTCGCTATTAGATACGGTCCTACGATAATAGGTAAAAGGGCTTTATAACTCTAAGATAAAGTAGAAAGTAGCCGAAGGTATAGCGCCTTTAGATAGGTCTTTAAGAAAAGTATATACTATAGCTACTAAAGCTAGACGTGTAAACCTTAAGATATTAAAGCTTATAGAGGATAAAGCTAAGGAAAACGATCTTATATTCTATAAGAATATAGCTAAACGAAATCTTACCCTAATTTAAATTAAATCGATAAGAGCTTCGTATTAATCTAGTTATAAGGTTAATTTTTCTCTAATTAATCGTCCTACTTTAACCCCTTTACCGAAGGTTTAACCTAAAGCTTAAGATTAGTACTAAGCTTATTCGCAGCCTTAACGTTAGGTTATATAAAATACGAATCGCGGTAATTCTAGACCCTATACTTAACGTTTAGATTAGTAGCGATTAAATAATAACTACTAAAGTAATACTAAGAGACCATTTTAGGCTACCCCTAAAGACCTTCCTAATATAAAAAAATCTAAGAACCCCTACGTTAACGGAACGAGAATATAGAACCGTTCGGATAGACCTTTATACTTTAGTTATAGATACTTAGGATATATACGTAAGGATTATATTAATAAAATTCTCCTAGTATAGGAATAGTTATACTTAAAGTCTACTATTTTTAGTAATACTTTACCTTTATCTAATTTTACTATAGCTTATTATAGTACCTTTAATAGGGTAGTTAAACTATATTACGAAGCTTATAAGGAGTATCTAAGATCCTCTTCCCCTATTAAATAGAATCGAGAGGAGCCTAAAGCTTTACCTTTAGCTAATTCTATTAGCTTTAGAGTTAAAGGTCTAAGTCTATCTAAAGTCCGGGCTAATTCTAATTTAGCTATACCTTTATTAGCTATTAAGATAAAGTATAGTAAAGGTTTAGGCCCTAATAAGCGT
>JAABUH010004660.1_pt1 | contig 11002 bp, 9 predicted proteins | sample 5559121 | NCBI WGS metagenome assembly JAABUH01 (sample SAMN10711871, study PRJNA513364) | rock metagenome | isolation source: Antarctica rocks | place: Antarctica: Victoria Land, Battleship Promontory nord | collected 2015-12-28 | reverse complement strand
GAGTGCCCCGCCACTGGCAGCACAGGCAGCCAGGTGGACGGCAGGCTGTGCCGTTCATAGCATGATCGTGCGCCCTCGAGCAGCGTGCGTCAGCGGCCATGGCTGTGCGGGTGCACGGCGAGCGCGCTGGCTGTGCAAAGGAAGATTGTGCGGCCTGTTCTGGCTCCACCAGGAGCACAAGGGCTGCCACAGACGAGCCATTCTGCGCGCACATGCTGAGTTACACAACTTGCAGCATCTACTTGGTTGCGGCGGCCGCATATTCGCTTTGTGGTGCATTACAGGATGTGCGAGCGCGCCTGCCGTCCCCTGGCGCTGATGCGACCCCTGTGCTTGTGCGTGAGCGCAGCTGATGATGGCGACATGGAGCTGACAGGCGGCAGAGTGGCCGCATCGGCGGCTGTTCCTGCAGCTGATGGGCAGGCCACGCGCGCCGACGAGCGGCTGAAGGAGATGTGACATGCGCGGTGCTGTCTGTTGAGTCGTGCGGCATAAGAGAGAGAGCTGCGGTGATGTCTATTTGCTTGTGGCTCGTGCAGCGTCGTCTGGTCGAAAATGTGTGCTTTATGTGCCTGTAGTGGCACATGCTTCCTACGTAGCAGGTTGTGGAAACAGGATGTTGTGCCACCACGCCTGGCGTCGGCCGGCCGGCCCTTGCAGGGCTACATGAAAGCATAATCTATGCATCTACCCAATGGAGACTGAGCAAGCGAGTGTGGGGTTATAACAGAACACGTTTGTGCCATGTGACCAGTGATGGGCCGCTCAGGGCAAGCCATGTTGTATGCACCACATACATAGGTAACAGACAGGCTCGTTGGACAGTGCCTCACCCCAGCGGCCCCGGCAGCGACCCCCGCTCCAAGAAAGTCAAACCGAAGACAGCCACAGCGCCGAGCAGCGACAGGTAGGATAGCCCCTCCACAGCGCCGAGCGCACCACCAGGTCCAGAGGGCAGGCCAGACCCAGTCTTCACCTTGGTGGCTATACTCCAGCCAATGAGGCCCAGCACCATGAGGTAGGACACGCCCTCCAGCGCGCCATAGACGCCGCCCGGCCCCTCCGGCAGGCCCTTGCCAGTTGTTTTCAGCGTGTACCTGCATGACTCCCGGCTGCCTTGGTCACTAGAGGCTGGCGTGCGCTTCAGACCAGCCCGCAAGCTCAGGAGTGATATGCTATAATCTTGTGTCAATAGAAGACTCTCGCGTGCTGAATAGCAGGTGAGCTGGGTGCAGGACGGTTGAAACGCACTCGGATGTAAGCATAATGACGTTCGAGGCTGCACCCACAGGGATTGCAGCCTTCTGTAGCCCGCTGAGGTCCTGGGTGGCCCTGCATTTGAGAGCATGCCGTCCAGGCATGCAGCGCCGCGGCGCTCCTGCAGGGATATATGTGCTCAGTAAAAGCTCTGTGGTGCGTATGCTCAACGTGTGATGATGGTGTACAGCACCTGCGCTCTTGAAGGCGCCTGCACCCCGGCGGGCGAGGGCCTGGTGAGAGGCAAGACCTTGCGCCGCTGCCATGATGTCGGCTCCGTTTCTGTCGGTCTTTTGCCGCTGCTCTATGGTCTCCAAGCAGAGGAGGAGCTCCAAGGCCAGGGTTGGACGTTATCCAGTAACAGGTGCTGCAGGCGTCCGATGCTCACCTGCAGCCGCACACTCTGCTGCATCCTGAACAACCTTGAACGCAGAGCTGCACGTGGCGTGGAGCGCTTGGACTGCGAGGCACGGCTACGTGGCTGTCACGTTGTGGCTTTGCCAGCGTTGCTGAGATGCGTGGGTGCGCACACAGACACAGTGGCCTGCTTGGGCACTTCGAACACGCACTGCATTTTGTCACACATGCACACAATACAGGCTGAGTGATGTCGGGCTGGCGGCAATGCCCGAGCGTGGCCTGAGCGACGAGGAGGGCAGCACGGACTGCGCATCAGTAGGCGAGTGGGACTGGGCAAGCGCTGCCGCACAGGCGAGCAGTGTACAAGCCCTGTGCACAGCGCCGCATGTGTAGCAGTTTTTGGCAAGCGTACACATCAGTGCACACCTTCCAGAGATGCGACTTAAGTCTCTGCTCCGCAGACCAGTGCACGTTGCTGGCAAGACCAGGTTCAGGACGCGCTCCAATGCACTGCAACGCTCTCCGTCTGGCAGTAGGGCGAGGCTGTGGACATGCGAGCCTGGCGCGCGGAGGCGGAGCGCGTCGCAGGCCGCCTGCACGCGTCGCTCCCGGACGCGGCAGGCGGCTGGCGCGGTGGCCTGGAGGCTGCGCGGCGCCAGCGCGCCACGCTTGTGGCGGCCGCTGCGCCCGCGCAGGCCGCGCTGGCGTGCATCGCCCAGGAGGCGCGCTGGGCCCCGCCGCTCGGCTGCGAGCACTGTGCAGTGCGCGCGCTGGTATCTTCCGCGCCAGCGCGCCGCAGCGCTGGGCATGCAGGCGTCTGTGCCCTGTGCTCAAAAGGACTATGCCGGGGGGGTGCACACGGCTGTGGTGACGTGCTGCTGCACAGCTATGGCCGCGCCTAGCGACTCTGGACTTGCAGTCACTCGCGGAATGAATTGACGCAGACCCGGTCGCACTTTTGTGCACCTAGGCGGCGGGTTCACTGGCGGCGGTGGAGGCGCGCGAGGCCGCACTGAGCGCGCAGCTGGCGGTGCCGGCAGAGCGCGCGCGCGCCGCGCACGCGCGCCTGGCAGCGCTGCAGCGCGAGGCCATGCAGCGCCGCGCCGCGCTGTGCGCCGCCGCGGACGAGGCCGCCAAGCTGGCCGAGGTGCTGCCCAGCAGGCTTGTGTGGGCTGACAGGCACGCTGCTGGTGGGTGAAGAAGACGAGAAGTCGAGGTGCAGCTGGCCAGCCTTGGCATCATGGCCATCCCTGTGCGCTCTTGCAATGCGCATCGCCGCAAAGTTGGATGAAATCGCTTTCTTTGCATCGCCCGGGTATAGGTATATGTGTGGCACGGGACAGACAGAGCTCTGGAGAGCTTGTTGCGCTGCATGCTCAGGGAACTGCGCGAGGCAGAGCACTGGTGCATGCCCCCTGCATGCGAGCTGGCACCAGGAGCAGCTTCAGTGTGCGCACATGCGGCTGAGGCCGCCGCACAGCGGAGAGCGCACGGCCTCAGGTGGCCAAACTCACGCAGGAGGCGGACGACGCGCGCGCGGAGCTGGAGGCGCGCGGCGCGGGCCTGACGGACGTGACGCCGGTGCTGCGCTGCCGCGCGGCCATCGAGCGGCTGCAGGTTGCGCCCCGCGTCGCCTGCTTGGCTTTGCTCAGCTGCATGTCCGCATGAACATGCAGCCCCTGCCCCCGGGCTGACAGCATCGCAGCCCAGGCTCCCTGCCACGCCGTCGCAGCGCAGGCTGTGCCACAGAGAGCGGGCATCGCAAGGCCCCTGCCAGCAGCCATCCGCCTTCTGCCATGGTTGCCATGGGACATGCATGATCCCATCACAGTGCATGGACCATGCCGATCTCTGCGGCGGGACGCGAGAGTGCAGAGCATGGCGTTGGGCGCGCGCGCGCGCGCGCCGCAGAGGCCCCCCGCAACGCCCTGGGTGCACGGCATTTGCCCATGGCGGCACCCTGCATGTCCTGAGCGCATGACGCACATCTCGCGGCCACAGCAGCGCTTGCCAGTTTGCCTGGGATGCGCTTGTGCCGCAAGCCATACTGAGCGTACAGCCCGCGGCATGGCCCACGGCGCGGCGGCCACCGCAGGGCGACCTGCGGCGCCTGGACGTGCGCACGGGCGTGCTGCAGGCGCACGTGCGCCAGGCTGAGCAGCGCCGCGGGTGCAGCCTGGCCACGTGAACGTTCGCCGGGCTCGCTTGAGCGTGGTGCCCTGCCTCGTGCCACTGCCAAGGCCGCTGGAGACGTTCGCCTGGCACTCTTCAGCTCAGCAAGCACAGAAGGAAGGATGAAGGGCTCTGAGTGACGCGCAGAGCACAGCACCATTATAAGCAGCTTGTAAGACATCTCGATACTTGGCTCTTCATTGCAAGCGTCAGGCCGTCTGCCTTCAACTCATGGCCTAGCCCTGAAAGCAACTCAGGATATGGCCCCGCAAGACATAACCGCCCCTTTGCGGACGCTGTGTACTTGGCAGCAAGCTCAGGCTGCCAGCACAGCTCAGCGCCCCACTGGCGCCCTGGTCAGGGCTTGGCCGGCTCCCGTACCTCCCAAGCCACGTACGGCTTGAGCTGCACGGGCGCTCAGCTCTCAGTATTCATGTGTGTACCCAGATAGAACAACCAATGGCCGTACGGGGACATGCGTACCGTGAAGCCAGTCAGGTCCGGGACAAGAAACTGCGGCCGCTTCTCCGCCGTCACCTGGTACTTGCCTGCGCGTCCCGCGTCGGCTAGTCAAAGGCCTTGACAGACAGAGGCAGGCAGGGGCAGAGGCAGGACAGAGGAAGGCAGGGCGGGCTGGAGGGCCAGTCGCCGCGAACGCACCCAGCTTTGTGTGGTGCCCGGTCGACTTGACCCCCTTGCCCTTGTAGTAGTTCTTGTTTCCATACTTGCCAGTCAGCTGCTTGAAGCCCTTGCTGGGCACGCGCCGATACCGCAGGGCCGCCCCCAGCAGCTGCCACATCCGCGGCGCAACGCCCCGAACGACAGGCCTCGGGCCCGCTGAGCTCGCTGTGCGCCAAAGCCGTAGATGGTCTAGCCACTCTAAGAGGGGGTGTGCACACTCGGGCAAGTGCTGCTACGGGTGCGCGTAATGAGATGCACGCAACACCAGCCCACGAGTAAGACACGTAACAGCTCCTTTTGGCTTACTGGCCCGCTGGTGCCTCCTCGCAGCTGGGGCACTTTTTAGCTTTCCCTTTGGAGCTCGGCCAACCTCAGCACTTGTAGGGTTGCAGGAGTTGCTGCTGCACTGCTTGCACAAGTCAAGGCCTCCGCCGGTGCTCTTTGCAGAAGCGCCCTCTCCTGTAAAATTTGAAGGCTCTTCTTGCACCGCAGGCCCTGTCTTCAGGCATCCTGCAGTTGTCTGGCCTGCCTAGGCGGCTGACGCGCCTGCAACATGTTTTTCATGCATTAACCACTGTGTAAGCTCAGACGCAGTGTAGCTTACGTGCTGGTTGCATTGCACGGCTCTTCCAGGAGAAGCAGCTAAGCAGTCGTTGATCAAGCATGCACGGCAACGACACACCAGAGTAGCAGGGACCTGGCATGCACGTGGGCGCTCAGCCGCCGCCCCGGATTGTGGTGCGCGATGCAGACAGTGGCGCTGCGGACGGCGGCGTGCACGAGCACCTGCGGAGCCAGTATGAGGCGCTCGGCGAGGACAGCTTTGTGTGCGTTGGGGACGTCATTCCCACCGACATGCAGGACGGCTTCCTGCGGTGCGACACTCCCCAAGCTCACGGCTATGGTATTCCATGGCACGCTCGCAATGGGCACGCGGCTGTGCCGCGCAGGGGCCACGGCACACAGGTGGTGGCCGGGCAGCTGATGGCCACAGTGTGCGGCCGCGTGGAGCGCGTGAACAAGCTGGTGTCTGTGCGGGCGCTGCGGAGCCGGTGCGCAGCCGCCCGCGCCCGCTGCCAACGGCGGGCTGAGGCCGCAGCGCAGCTCACACGGCCACTGAGCTCTGCCGCAGCGCAGGTACTCTGCAGAGCTCGGGGACGTGGTTGTGGGCCGCGTCACCGACGTGCGGCCCGCCCCCCGGACCGCCTGCGCCACTGCCCGCTGAAACTTCCCCAGCCGGCCTTCACAAGCGATGCAGAAGCAGTCGCGCTGCTGAAGCGCCGCGAGGCAGTGTCGCCCTCGTGCGAGACCTGCCGAGACGCACCCTGTGCCGCCATGGCGTCTAAGCGGCGGGGAGCCTGCCAGACACCTGAGGGTGCGCGCGGCAGGTCGCCGGCAAGCGCTGGGTGGTCGACCTGAATGCGCGGCAGGAGGCCACGCTGCAGCTGTCCTCCGTCAACCTGCCCGGCGGCGTGCAGGTGCGCGCCCCGCGCCCCTGCTTGCGGGCCGCGCCCGTGTCAGGCCCGGCTGTGTCACCGTGCCTTTCTGTATTTTTCACACGCCTCTTTGCCCCCTGCCCTCCTCAATGAGTATCGGCTACATGCGTCCGCCCCTCTCAGACAGCGCCTCCCTGACAGAATGGCTCCGGGCTCCTGCTGCATTGTCGCATGCTGCTCATGGCGAGCGCGGCCCCGCGCCGCGGCTCGTCTCGCGCCTGAGCGGGGCGGGGCGGCGCGCAGCGGCGGCGGACAGCCGAGGACGAGCTCAACATGCGCAGTGTGTTCGAGGAGGGCGACCTGATCAGCGTGCGCCACGGCCCGTGCGGGCGCCCCAGCCTGCACAGGCGCCGATCGCGCATGTCCAGACAGGCCGCATGGCAGCCTGCGCCTGCCTCTGTGCCCGTGGCCGTTAGATGCCGGCCGCAGCCCGCGCCGCTCACCAGGCAACATGGTAGGCGGCAGGGGGCGCAGGGCCGCCGGTGTGCGCTGACGCCTGCGCGCGCCCGGCAGGCCGAGGTGCAGGCGCTGCATCAGGACGGCTCGGTGTCGCTGCACACACGCAGCCTAAAGTATGGCAAGGTGCCGGCCGCCCCCGCGGCCCAGCCCCCCGTTCAGTCCGGCTTTCGCGACGCGATTTCCAAAAGGCAGTGCAGGCAGTTCTCGGCTGCCATGGACGTCGCCCGACCAGGAGGTGACTGGGGTGCGCGCTGCCGCGGCGCAGCTCGCCGGCGGCCAGCTCGTCACCGTGCCGGCCAGCCTGATCAAGCGCCAGAAGCAGCATTTCAATACGCTGCCAGGCACAGGTGGGTCACGAGCATGCAGTGCCAGCAACCAGCGCGCGCCGTCTGTCTTGCCACTGCGAGGTCGCTCTGTCGCTCTGCGCATGCCCGCATTTGCAGATACGCTGCCACGGCACCCGCAGAAAAGGTGCTTGCGGGGCAGTTCACGCGGCAGCTCTGGTCGCATGTGTGCCCCAGCCTGGTCATGGTCGGCGCGTACGTGTGGCAAGCATGCGGCCCGCGCCCCGCGCAGGCGTGGACATCATCATGGGCTGCAATGGCATGGTCTGGGTTGCGCCGCACACGCCGCCGCCGGCGCCACCGGGCGCCGACGGCGGCGAGCCGGCGGAGCCGGAGCCGGCGCCCGCGTCGCCGCCGGCCACGCGGCCGCAGCGCGAGGCGGTCTGCCGCGCGGCGGGCGCCGTGCGCGCGCTGGCGGCGCTGCGCTTCCTCATCTTCCCCGCCGCGCTGGCCGGCGCGTGGCAGGCGCGCGGGCGCGTCTGCCTGGCATCGGCGTGCAGAGTACTTGCTGGGGGGATTGGGGTTGCGGAACTGCCGGCGCCGCCTCCGAGCAGGCGGTGCAGGCGGTGGGGCATACCAGGCTGCGCTGCTGCTCTTACCCGCGCTCTGGTGCGCTGCAGGCTGGTGCGCCGTGGTGCGCTCTTGTGCGGCCCGTCGCAGGGCAGGCGCCATGCCTGGGCTGGCTACTGGGCAGGGACCGGCATGCCTGAGCCTGGGGCTCGCCTGCGGCCTGGCGTGCGCGTCGCTGCGTGCTGTGTGCCGTGCGGGGGCGTCAAGGGGGCGGCGCGCGCGCGCGGCCGCCCCGCCTGAGCCGGGAGGGCGCCGCGGCCGCCCCGCTGACGTGTGCGCTGCGGCGCGCTGCAGGCCAGCGCAGACGCGGGCGTCGCGCCGCGGGACATGACCGAGCCGGCCTTCCTGGCCGCCGTGACGGAGCGCGAGGGCGCGCGCCGCCGGCAGGAGGCGCTGTGAGCACGAGTCCGCTGGTGTCCAGGCCGTGCCGTGCGGCTGCAGGGCTGACATGTAAGCCATGTTGACATGCAGTGAGGTGATCCTGGGACCAGTAATCATGAATGAGATGTGCAGATGCGAGCCCCTATCCCCAAACGGTTTGGGCCAACATGGTTTGGGCCAAACCATGTTAGGTTTGCGGCAGAAATAAAGCTGGAGCAAAAGGGAGCCAAGGAAAGCGGCTGTGCTCAAGCCCCAGGTCGCAGGAGCTCAATCAAGCCTGCGACAGCGCTCCAGCACGCAGCAGCGCGCCTGGCGGCTGGCAGCTTTGCAGCGCTCTTGGCGCCCCGGCGAGCAGCGGCGCGCGGCTTGTGACAGCCCGCCGCTCGGTCTGCGTGTCCCTGCGGACAGGCAGGGCTCTTGGGCCCTGTCTGTGCTCTGCCCTCCGCCCAGGCTGGCGGGCGGGGCAGCATCTGGTTGCAAGGCGAAAATGGCTAGTCTGCTTGGGGAGCGTGCCGGCGGAGAGGCGGCCGGGGCCGAGCGGCACCGTATCTGTCCACTGCGGTAAGGTTGCACCACGAGGATGGCGGAGGCGGGCAAGGAGCAGCCGGCCGGCGGGCAGGTGGTGCGTGCCCACAAAACGTTTTGGCGTGCCTTGGGCAGCAGGGGGGCTGTGCGACGGTGTGTTCATCGTCCCTGGTGCCTTGTACGCGTCCTGGCCTGCTACGGGGCAGCTGTATACGGAGCCAGACTCTGCAGCGGGGGGGGGCTGCCTCGCCAGCCTGCTTCGACCATGTCGGGCCCGGCGCCCGGCCCGTGGTCAGGGGCTGCTCACTTTTGCCTTCGTGGCCTGTTGACTAGTCCAAGTGCGGAGACTGGAGGCACAGGACGCAGGCTTGCCTGATCTCTGGCTAGTCCACAGCAGCAGACCAGGCGGGGGCCGCCTGCGGCGCTGGCCGGTAGCTGGCAGCGCGTGGGTCTAGGGCTCAGTCAGGTGCAGCGCGCGCGCGCTGTTGCGCCGCCATACGATGTTTTGCGCTGCATGCCTCGATGCACCGGCCGCAGGGCCCGGGCTGCGCGCGCGCAGCGGCGGCTGCGCTCTGAGGCTCTGCGTGTTGTATGTGTGGTGTGGCCGCTGCTGAGGGCGGCGGCGCGCCTGGGTTTGGTACCGGCTGTGCTGGCGACCGCGTCCTGGGGCTGGCATGGCAGGGCAGGGCCGCCGTTTCTGGCGTCTGCGACACACCAAGGCGAGGCGTTATGCGCGTGCTGGCGCGCGGTGCGGGGCTGGTCAGGGCGTGCGCCGGCCGACGCCGCAGGTCGCTTGGGATGCCCGGCTGGGCGGGTGTTGACGTGCGCCTGCCTGGCGCGGCAGGAGGACGATGGGGAGGCCGGGAAGGATGACATAGGCAACGAGGTGGTGGAGCGGGACGCCACGGGCCGGTGGTCGCGGGTGTGCCCTGGACAGCGCGCGGCAGTGCTGCAGGGGCGCTGCCTGTACCTGTGTGGCAGTGCGAAGCGGTGTTCTCACTGCAAGGCGCCTGCGCGGTGAGCTGGAGGCCTGGTGTGCGGCGGCAGCGCCGCAGCCCTGCGCGCGCTGACCCCAGCCGTGCGGACGAGCGCGCAGTGGGACGTCGTGCTCGGGCGCGGCGCGTTCAAGACGGTGTACAAGGGTTTTGATGAGGAGGAGGGCATCGAGGTCGCGTGGAACCGCGTGCGCGTCTCGGAGCTGGTGCAGAGCAAGGAGGAGCGCGACCGGCTGTTTGCCGAGATCCGCGTGCTCAAGCAGCTCAAGCACAAGAACATCATGACCTTTTACGACAGCTGGCTCGACTCCAAGTGCGCGGCCGGCCCGCGGCGGCGCCGCCCGTCCCCCCTGCGCGCTCTCTTCACAGCGGCGGCGAGGCGGGCGCGCAGCTGACCCTCCGCGCTCCGCAGGCACGGCTGCGTCAACTTCATCACCGAGCTCTTCACGTCCGGGACGCTGCGCCAGTGCGCGCCCCCGCCACAGCGGTTGTCGGATTTTGAACACTGCCGAGACCTTTGCACATGTCAGTGCTCCCTTTCGGGTGTGAACCGGGCCGCTGCAGTGTCTGCCGGACATCGCGCTGGGCTCCTGAGCGCGCCGTGCCTGCGCCGGCCGGCAGGTACCGCAAGCGGCACAAGCACATCGACCCGGAGGTGCTGAAGCGCTGGGCCTGGCAGATCCTGTGCGGCCTGGTGTACCTGCACGGGCACACGCCGCCGATTATCCACCGCGACCTCAAGTGCGACAACATCTTCATCAACGGCAGCGAGGGCGTCGTCAAGATCGGCGACCTGGGCCTTGCAACGATGCTGCGCGCGCGCACCGCGCCGCAGAGCGTCCTCGGTGCGGGGCACCCCGTGCTGGGCGGCCGCGGTCCTAGCTGTGTGTACGCACAGCGCTGGCTTGCTCTAAGACTGCTGGCTCAGTCGCGGCAGCTTGTGTTCGCGAATGCTTGCAGCGAGCGCGCTGCCTGGGTTGCTAGCATGCTGTTCTGCAACAACTGTGCTGGCACAAGACCGGCCCGATCTGCCTTTCTGTTGACAAGCCACTGTGGCCTCTGCTTTGTCAGCGAGGCCGGCCGCGCGGGTCGGCGCTGAGGCGCCGCCCACGCCGCCGGCCAGGCACGCCGGAGTTTATGGCGCCGGAGCTGTACGACGAGGAGTACGACGACCGCGTGGACGTGTACTCGTTTGGCATGTGCCTGCTGGAACTGGCCACGCTGGAGTACCCGTACAGCGAGTGCCGCAATGCCGCGCAGATCTACCGCAAGGTCTCGCTGGTGCGCCTCTGCCCCGCAGCGGCCTGCGTGCATGCCGATGGCCCCAGTGCTTGCATCCACAGTAGTCACGGCACGGCTTGCGGCTTTTCACTGCACAGCAGAGCGTGCAAAGCAACGCGCCGCCAATACTGTGGCTGTGCCGCCTTTCCTGCAAGGAGCAGGCATGGGGGCGGGCGATGCTCAGCGTGCGCGGGCGCCTGCGCGGCAGGGCGTGCGCCCGGCGGGCCTGGCCAAGGTGCCGACGGCGGAGCTGGTGGAGTTTGTGACGGTCTGCATCGCGCCGCGCGAGGAGCGGCCGCGCGCGCGCCAGCTGCTCAAGCACCCCTACTTCGCCTCGGTGCGCAGCGAGAAGGCCGCCGTCAAGCTCAGCGCGGAGGCGCTGCTGGGCGCGGGCGCGTCGTGCGCCGAGCTGCACCTGCTGCTCGCGGAGTGCGCGGGGTCGACGGCCGGCTCGACCGTGTCGCGCACGTCCTCCGAGATG
>JAABUH010004658.1_pt1 | contig 11003 bp, 10 predicted proteins | sample 5559121 | NCBI WGS metagenome assembly JAABUH01 (sample SAMN10711871, study PRJNA513364) | rock metagenome | isolation source: Antarctica rocks | place: Antarctica: Victoria Land, Battleship Promontory nord | collected 2015-12-28 | reverse complement strand
ACTGTCTGGTTTATGTTATCAGATGAACACCAATGCCATGCACAGCTTGCTGTATGAGCATCAGTTGCTACATGCCATGCTGCTGCCCCTGTTGCATGCTAACACACAGGCTGAACATGGCTCATGTGCAGGATGGTTCTAGCAAGGTTGGCCTGGAGCGCATCCTGACGCCCATCAGCAGTCTGGCAGGTTGGGTCATGGTCGTGGCCGGCGTCCTGTCCTCTGTTCAGGTTGGACTCGGCAGGCTGACAGCAATGCTATTGTCTATGCTACATGCACCATGTCACTCTGAATTTGGCAAGACGCACATGCACATCATGTGAATACATGAAAGCCATTACAGCGTCACAAGAGAGAGTTCAGTTAGGCTGCGAAAGGATTGTAGTAGGCTATCAGAGGAAGTTAATTGGGACTGCACCATGCACAGTGGGTTTACATTATCCGTAGCAGAAGGAGAGAGTGCTGAAGTTGACAAACCTGCTCCAAAGACTCATTTTGTGATGCCATTGTGAGGTTTTTGTCGGCCACACACTGTTTGAGGTGACTGCATAGCATAGTTGCTATAAACAAACATCATGCATGAATCATGGCTATGTGCAAGCATGAATGAAATCTATGCTTGAATGTCTGCCAGACGCATACAATAATTGCACTGGCAGGACCAGCACATACTTAAGAGCCAACTATGAGTTGACAATGGCACTGCAGGTTATGGGAATCAATGTGCAACCCCTGCTAGCAGTGGGAGGAGTGTCAGGAATTGCAATAGGTTTTGGAGCACAGAGTGTGAGCGCAAACGCGATCACAGGCATCAACCTGGTGAGCCTAGCTCTCCCTGGCTTTTCTCTGAGCAGAGTTGCTGCTGCCCACAAGGCGCAGTGTGTTGGTCCACTGTACTGAACATTAGGCTCTTTTTTGAGCAGAAGCCTGACCAGCTGGCTTTGTTGCACATCACATTTCCCTGTCCTTTCAAGCCAGGTTGTCTGATGAGCCATAACTGGCTCCACACCCCAGACTGTACAGCAGTAGCCAACTAATAACGTATTCACAACAGAAAACCGTCATGCTGCATAATCAACATGGCAGCAACTACACAGAGCCTTCTTTTCGTGTTGCTAAAGTGCTTGGTCCTGTGTTGGTTGAAGAAGGGATTCAACAATGCTCAAGCCATCATTCTGGGCAAAAGTAATAGTGGGACTGAATTTTTGCAAGGCAGGCTAGGATAGCTGTGAAATCCTATGTGAGCTGTGTCGCGACAACCTTGATGCCGACATAACAGTTGATACATTTGCACAGACAAGGGTGCACCAACAGCTTCTGATCTTTGTAAGCTAGGGTCCCAGCCTATCGTCATACTTGGTTTGATCCATGTCAGAGGCAACAATCAAGAGCTGTGTCGTCCCTTACTTATTGGTAGTATCACAGCTGGGTTGTAGATTCCCTTTGCAATGACTCGACTTCTGCAGATGCTATGCGATCCGTGCTCTCAACTCTTTGTGGTTCACACCTCAACTTCTGCAAATTGTGTGCACTGAGCGTCATGATCCTTTGTCACTGACTCGCCTCCAAAGCTCTTGTGCACTGAGTGTCATGACTCTTTGTCACTGACCTGACATCTGAATGCCTTATTGCACCTTGCGTCACAACCCTTCATCACCGAGTTGACTCCTAGATGTCTTGTTGCAATTTGTGTGTCACCATCCTTGGTCACTGCTTCACTTCTGGATGTCTGGTTGCAGTTCGTGTCGCGGCCCTTCATCACTGAGTTGACTCCTAGATGTCTTGTTGCAGTTTGTGTTGCAACTCTTGGTCACTGACTTCGATTCTGGATGTCTGGTTGCAGTTTGTGTCACGACCCTTGGTCACTGACTTCGACTCTGGATGTCTGGTTGCAGTTTGTGTCACGACCATTTGTTGTGGGCGACCGAGTGGAGCTGAGGACCGCTGGAGGAGCGTCCGTGGTGACAGGGCTGGTGGAGCGCATCGCCCCAATGAGCACCACAGTCAGGAATGACCAGAACATCCCAATCTCCATTCCCAACAAGTGAGCCGTTGATGGCAGACCCCTTTCCCAAAACGATAAGAGCTGTCATGTCTGCATTCTTGAGTAGTGAGCCGTCACTGCTCACCAGCTTCTGCCCTGTCTTCTGATTTGAAGTCATGCAAGGGTCAGTGCATGTCAGAGCTGTTCAGTCATGTTGCTGCTGCACATCAGCACTGCATTTCTTGCAATGAGCTCAAGACTGTGCACCAGATTGTGTGCCTGTGACAACATGTTGCTCATTATACATACTAAGCTCTTTCTCCCAATTTGTGACTCAGCATGCTTTTGTATCCTAGCTGGATGCTGGCACTTGGTGACATGGTCATTGATGCTATCAGCTTCGCCATCATGATTGTTTGTTGTTGCAAATGTCACTAGCATCATCGATGCTGCAAATGCTATCAACTTTTGGTATCCTTTGCAAGGTGCTTCAACAACTGCATCATGACCTTTTCATTTACTCCTGCCATCATGCTGACCTCACACAGCAGTGCTGTTCTTTGCATGCACCCCTGGATCCTTTTTCTCAGATGTACGCATCAAGATATGATTCTTATTCTACACAATACAGCAACACAGCAATGCACACAGCTCTGACATCATGCATGCTGTAATGCCAACCCATCTTTCAGGCGGCAGTCATGCCACATTTGTTATCACCTGACTAGATTGACAGAGCCGGTCTGACTGTCATGTGTGTCTGGCACCACGGTTCCCCTGGTAGCTTGTGACAAATGCCTTGTGCTTTTTTGATGCAGGTCTGTGGGCGACATGATTGTTGTGAATGAGTCAAGGGTGGGACGGTCAGCCATGCAAGACAACTTCAAGGTGGGCTGTGTGCCTCACCTGTACCATCTCATTTGAATCTGCTTAACCATCTGAACATGTGTCTTCCCACAGTCTGCTAGATTCTAGGCTAGATTCCAAGCCCTCCCTCCCCCCTGGCCCCCACCCCGGCATGCGGAACACACAAACATACATTGCTGATATTCTAAGTGGCACAGTCTGTCCTTCTCAGCTGTTGCTGTCCTTTTTCAGTCATCAGCAGACCTGTCTGCTGGCATCTCGCTGTTTGCATTGGATGGATGCCAAAAACCATCACCGGCATGCATAGCCTCTCAAGCTCCAATGGCAGTTACGCTGCCTGTGCCTGCAGCTTGACAAAAGCTTTTCCCATGCTGTCAAACTCTTCCCACCATCCATTGAAGACATCGGCTCATCAGCCCTGATGGGTCTGGCATCAGCCTCTCTTTGGCCCTGCCCCAGTTGTATCGGCCCTAGTGGGGCTTGCGTTTGCCTGTACAACTCTCTGTCTTGTCCAAGGGTCAGGTACATACAGTCCATGCACTCCCAGCATTGCACATCACAATCATCATGGTCCAGCCCATGCATGCTAAAACTACCAGGGCTGCCAGTATGGGCCTAAGAAAGCCCTGATGTGTGGTTCAGGACCCTAGGCTGCTGGTGTACAGCCTGCGCATCAGGTATGATGACGCCACAAAGGTGGACAAGATCACGGATGATATACGTGCCTTCTTTGAGTCACACCCTGGAGTGGATCACAAGCTGCCCTACAAGGCAGCCCTCTCAGACCTGGCCACCTACAGTGTTGACATCTCCATCACAGTAAGGCCCAGATGCCACTCTTGGCTGTGCGTTGTCCCACACTTGACATGTCAGAGTTCACCACACACCAGCTGCTCTATAAGGCATCCCTGTCGGATACTGCTGCCGGTGATGTTGACACTTTGTTGCAATGTATGACCTGTGTTGCAATGCCCGTCATGATGGTTTACCCAGAGTCTTCAGTTTGACAAGAAACTGTGTTAACAAACCATCAGGCCAACCTGCCCTGCCAAACTACAGTGATGACTGATGCTGCTACATGGTGGCTGACCTGTTCAGCAAGCAGCGTGACTAAGATTGTGTCATCGTCGTCCGTACATAACAGCCTAGCACCTATCACTGCTTGGATGTGCTGCAGCATGCGTTGCAAGCCATCACGCTGCTGTGATGCATAACTTTGGAAGTATGCCGTACAGGCATGCATGCTGAGCAAGCATGTTGCTGCAGGCACACACAACAGCGAAGCAGTCTCGCAGCTACTCATCCTTCAAGAGTGAGCTTCTGGCCGAACTGTTGAGGATTGTTGACCGCAATGGAGCAAAGCTGGCATACCCCACCAGTGTGTCCAAGACATAGGTCACCAAAGCAGCTGAAAGTCATGTTAGTTTTTCTATTCACACAAAACTAATCTGAGTTTCACAAATCGTCCCACCAAACAAAGTGGGTGATGGCATTGGTACATTGGGTCAGATGGAGTGGCCTCATCTGAGTCTCACTTTCTAATACAGAGAATTGGTCAACGGCCAAATGCCAGGCAAGCCCATCACAGAGTACAAGTTTTGAAACATGTGAAGGCAAGGAACTGAGGCGAAGGGGGTTGAAGGCATCAAGACTCCCTGGGTGTGTAGTCTGAGAGTTGATGAGCAACTTTCAGACTACACAATTGAGTTGAACTGTTGTCACACAATGGTTGCCAAGACTTTCAGGCTCTATACATGAAGGGCTCTCTGTACACACAGTTCAGATTGTATAGATATGATTGCACAGAAGCCTGATGCTTGTGCGCACAAGCTGGCTTGCAAGTTAAAAGTTTGATTAGCTTGGCAAGTGGGCTTGTAGATAAATTAGCACAATATTTGGCCAACCCTCACTGTGATGTACAGTTGTTGCTGTTGTGTTATTAGATTTGTCTATCTGTCCAGAAGGGGTTCCTCTGTAGTACAAAAGTGCTGTTGCAGTCAAAGACTGAATATATATACATCTATACACTGGGTGGGATAGTCACAGGCGCTTACACAGGTACATGCCATATAGATAGGCTGACGTCTTGTTGGAAACGGAGTCTATCTGAATATGTACAAAATAGCCATCAATGAGCACAGTCATGGCAAATGGTCAGTATGCTGATCTACAACGGGAGAAAGCATCTGAGGTACAGCATGTAACACAAAGAGTGATGAAGGCAAAGTTTTGCAGGGCACAGACGGTACCGGTGGTGCTATTAGAGAGACTAGACTAGGGTCCAAACACCTAGTGCAAATGCTGACATGCAGCAATGTAAGGATGCTGATTGCAGCACTGTGATGTCATCACGGATTACGTAGATGAAGCTCTGCCGCAGAGCGCAAAAGGCACCTAAAGTGTCATGATTCCGGAATGATCCCTGGCAGTGATCCTAAGGTGACGTTGCTGACGCTTCAGCTGACTAAAAAGTCTGCTGCGAGCCACAAGCTGCACAAGATGACTAATAGCATATGTATCTAGTCAGGCTCGAGACCTTGGACAAGCCCATGCAGCGACATCGAAGCTTATCTGCACCTGACGCGTCGCAGGTGAGTGCTCATGTCCCGGACATAAACGGACTCAAGTGAGACCAGCCGGATTCGTTTCTCCTGTCGGCATGCCTGTCGTACAGTGCCTCCGGTCTGCTGTAACGGGAGGTTACGGAATCTCCCGACGGTCACCATCACATTGCGCGAGCAGACACAACACTCTCTTTGCCTCTCGCCGTAGCCTCGTGTCACGTCCGGGATGCTTGCGCCAACAGTCAAGGAGGTTACAGCACCTCAACGTTAGAGCCATCGCTGCTCCCGAACTTGGGACTCCTGACGCTATTGCTGGAACGGTATGTGTTTCATTGTGTCACTTCAGTATTGTATGCACCTGCTGCCATGTGCGATGTGCCTTCCGGGTCAGTGTTGCTGCGAAATCTATGGCGCTGCTTACGCATATACATATACACATTCTTGACCTAAGCAAAGGCTCACGTTCGTACTTCTCTGCCGTTCACAGGCAGCTGGAGACCCAGGCAAATATCAGAACACTGACTGGGCTTCTGCCTTTACCAGTCAACTACAGGAGTATGACTACTGGGTCACAGATGTGGAGGGAGTAGTTCCTGACACTCTGAGGGGAACCCTCTTTCGCAATGGACCTGGCAGGTTTGAGAACCTCAGTAATCTCTCTCATGTGCTATGCTTCCACATGTGTTTCCCATGGTCCTGACCTGCAGCTGGTATGCTGTTGCCAAGTGGCTGTACTGGCTTGACAGGTCTGCATCTCTGTTGCAAACGTTTGCGCATGTGAGAGGCATGCATCAGTGTGGCTGTTGATGGCAGGTTTGAGCGTGGTGAGCAGAAGTATGAGCACATGCTGGATGGCGATGGTTACGTATGCTCCTTCAGCTTTAATGATGAGGGCAGGATGCACTTCCGCAGTGCGTATGTGCGCACAAGGTATGTGACATGTCCCCCATGCACTGGATGGTTCTGCTGCATACTTGTTGATGTGATTCACCCTTGTAAATGCAGTGCTTCAAAGTGAGCAAGCACTGACATACACGTATTCTCCTTTCAGACGCATCTGCAGCTCATGCTCACCAGCACAGTCATCCTACATCTGCAGAGGTGTAGTATACTTACGTAACATTGTGTGTACTAAATCAGCAAGCTGCACAATGAGACTTGTCCTCACATTGTAACACATTGCTTGGAGCTGATGATGTACCAAAGCTTCTCATTTGGGCTGGCAACAACACGCGTTCACAGACACACCACACAGCTAGCTGTAGCGCACAAAGACAGGCAAGACAAGCAACAACATGTGGTGCAAACACTGAGCAAAAACATTACACATGCAGCGAGCTTGAGAAGGAGGCAGAGGCAGGTGCAGTGCTGTACCGCAACACATTTGGGACACAGCCTAGGAAACCCTGGGGCCCTCTGCAAAATGCTTTTGATCTGTACCTCAAAAACCCAGCAAACACCAATGTGGTTCTGTGGGGAGACAGGCTGCTTGCACTGTGGGAGGTATGTTGACAAGCCACCAACTTGAGTCGTCTCTGTCTATGCCTGTGCAGCTGGAATGATTTGCAGCTTTCAAAGTGTGATGGTATGCTTACGTGTTGCACTGACTGCTTCATGTACAGGAATAGTCTGCCTAGTCATCATGTGGCTGAGCACGGTCAGCTTTCTGGTCTAGTGTTTGTATTGTAAATGTTGATTTCTGGATGGTCATGGCTTGTTGTAAAGCAGCTTTGTCCTTGTCACTGCAGACGCAATGACAGCTGCTGCACATCAAGTGACTTGTTTTCATGGGTGTTGTTGAGATGCACGTCAGCCTCCGAGATCTGTTAGAGATCCTACCCTTGGGATCCATCTGCAACAATCATAGGATGCGCTGTCAACAATCTCCAGAAGCACAAGGGGGCCTTCACAAGACGTTCAATGTCATCATGAAAGATGCTTGCAGGCAGGATGTCCGTTTGAGATGGACCCCCATACCCTAGAGACCCACCCAGGTCCTGAGACCCTGGGGGGCTTCCTGCGCAGCGGCATTGCCCCGAGCACTACTGGGGCAGACTTTCTGGATAAGGCTATCGGGTTGGGCAAGGCTTGCACTGCCCACCCTCATGTGGTGCATGGCCAGGGCACTTCAGACAGACTGGCCATTTTCTCGTGGCAAAGGTGTGTACTGTCAGTAGTCTCAGGGACAGGATGGTGTGTCTGCTGTTTTCATGCACAATCCTCAACCCAATGACAGCATGCTGTGTCTGCTGTATTCATGCACGATCCTGACTTTTGATAAGCTGATGGTCGCCGCACTCACTTCATCTTGCAAAACATGCTGCAGCATTTGGATCTGCTTCATACCTAGCATTTGCCTGGCAGATCGTGTGCATGATTGGCTGAAGCATGCGCCACACATTGTGTATGTGGCGAGTTGTGTCTGACTGCAAAGTGTATATCTGAGTGTGCATGAGTGGACACAAGTCTTTGCATGCAGCCAAATCAAGCCGCTGGCAGGGTCTGAAATGACCATCGACGTAAGTGAGTTTGATGAGAATTGGCAGAAGGTGGCAGGCCAAAAGTTTACCATGCACAAGTCCTTCTTCAACCCTCATGACTTTGCTGTCAGCAAGAACTACTATGTCTTCTTCCAAAATGCCATGAGCTTCAAGATGGTAAGCCTGTTTCCAGACAGCATTGCCACATGTATGTGAAATCATTGGTATGTAGCTAAGCTTGGCTGTCATGACAATAATCTGCTCATTCATTTTCAAATCATAGTGTTTGATACGATGCAAAGTGTACATTTGAGTCTGTTTTGTTGACGCCTGGGCTGCCAGTTTGTTTGTGCAGTGGCTTGAGGACAACATGCATCTTTCACAGCAATCCATGATCTTCCACCTAAGCTCTTGTGTCTCACGGTAGCTTGTCCACCAACCATGACACTGCAGCCATGCGCACATAGCAAGCCACAGGCCTAGGGCATCGACACAACCTGTGTTGAGATTCCCAAATGTGTGTTCATCTAGTGCACATCGCCTAGGTGGGATGTCATGACTAGCAAAGCTTTGATCTGGTTGCAGGGACAGTACTTGCTTGGGTTGAAGGGACCGGCACAATGCGTCAATTTTGAAGATGGCCCAATGAAGGTGCACCTGGTGCCGCGCAATGGGGACAAGCCCATAGTAAGCCTTGCCATTGACATTGACATTGAGATTGAGATTGATGCTGCTGGTATTGGTCATGCTTGTTGCTTGGAGCAGACACGTTGGTAGAACTGATCATCGGTGTTGCTTGCAGTGGTCATACTTATTGCTGCTATGCTGGCCTATGATTGCACAAATGGCAATGAAGGAAGTCTGCTCCAATTCGGCAGCAGTAAACAGTGTACTAGCAGAAGATGACATCTGATCTCTATCTTTTGCGGATATGCATGCATTGGGTTTGTACATAACCAGGTATTCTGCAGCATTTATGTGCAGGCTTTCTGGCTGCTGACTGTGTTGTGGATGGTGCAGGTGATTGATGGTGTAGAGCCTTCCTTTTTGATTCACCATGGTAAGCAATAGTTAGTGGACACATAAGGCTCATGTGACATATAGTTGATAGTACCATATCAAACGTATGCATGTGTCCACAACCATGCAAATGTCCACCTCCTGCTTTGTAACTTTCTATGTCTTTCGTTTGCTGTAGCAAATGCATACGAGGAAGGTGAAGAGGTGGTGGTGTGGTCCAGTGGGTGGAGTCCGGAGGCTGTGCGTCTGTTAGCTACCAGCTCAGGTTCTGGCATGTTAGGCAGCTGGAAAGTCGTCATGGATGGGGACTTCAACGATGTGCCTGTATCCAGCTTGTGGTCACACAGGTGCGTTCGGCATTCTTTTTCTGTTTGTCTTCTTACAGCGGTCGTTGCGGCTTCCAGACATAAAAGGTCAAGGGGTGTGATCTGTCCAGAACTGGTTTAACGTCCTGACGTAAATGTTTTCATTGGATGCAGGATCAATACGAGGACAGGGGAAGTAAAACGGCATTGCTTGTTTGCTCAGAGCAATGATCACCCCCGCGTCAATCCTTCCTTCTACAGCAAGCCTACTAGATATGTATACGTCAACATGTGCATGACGGAGGACGCTGATATCTCTAATCCACCTCAGGTCAGTTCAGATACGGTCCCGACACTACCAAACCCCTCCAGCTTTGTTCCCCTGGTTTCGAACATCGTCCCCGCACCAGCGTTTCTGGGGAGGACTCTGCAGTCCATCCCTCAACCAGCTGCACACATGTCAGCGCTGCCAGGGCTTTCAGGTGTCAGCTGGACGACGGAAGGTGCAGGGAGCTCGGATTCGTTGCTACCCCCAGCAGTCACATTGCCCATGAGCCTACCACTGTCTCTGCATGCTTACGCTATCCGTGATACCACTCCATACACTGAGGTACCCTTGCCAGTCGGTGGAGCACCTGCAGAGCCAGCCAACATCCTGAGGCAGTCGTTCAACACTGCCAAGGAAAGGCTAAGCAGACTCAGCAGGCTGAGCATTTCAGATGCGTTGGCTAGCTTTGATCAAGGTGATCACAGCAGCCCTGAGAGCTCATCCAGCAGCTTTGACAGCTCATATGACCAAGCAACAGGAGATAGCTTATCGTCCATAGAGTCAAGCGTGGAAGAGGAAGCCTTTCCAGTGTCAGCAAGCAAGCTGAACGGAAAGAGAGCTGGAAGCACCAGGGACATGGGTAGCCTGGAGTGGCTGAACCTGTGCTCTGGGCCACCAAAGGCAAAATTGCTGACCTCCATCCGACCAACTTTGCTCAATATAGCCTGTGTCTGTAGCTGCCCACCTCCTGCCATTTGCACTTGCAATGAGTGCAGTGTCAAATGCATAGAGCATACACTTTGTTCTGCTGTTGCCTGTGCTGACGTGACCACTACCTGAAGAAGCACACCCTGGATTATTCATTGCCCACCCCCTCAGACATGCAGCATAGCAGCCTTAAGCATGGTTAAGCTATGCAGCGCAGCAGCAGATGGTACATCTTACCAAAACCAGATCAAACTGTGGTACCCCAACCTGGTCTGCCGCCTCTATGCACCGCGCAGACCAAGGTGGTCATCACCTTCAATATGTTAGACTTGACATGTTGAGTGAGTGTCCTCTGCAATCCGCAGTGCCAGTCTTACAGCATACTGCCTGCTTGGGCATTGTCATGCTGTGTATCATATACTGTGCTGCACCGTATCTGTCTGATTGATGCTGCACACAGCACATGTCCCTTCACGCCCAAGACCTCAATTTCTGACCTCATGCAGCCAGACTGCAAGCCAGATCAGTCCCACAGATCACCCAGTGTGCGTGTCAGCTTGTCAACAGGCTGCATCCTGACACATGGTCAGACAGCAATCTGTTGGGCCTGCAGGCTTTCACAAGGGTGGACACGCACACAGGGGAGGCTCAGACCTGGTTCCCAGGCAGACGCTGCTTCTGTGAGGAGCTGGTGTTTGTGCCAGGGCCCAACGCAGCAACAAAGGAGGATGATGGCTACCTGCTGGGCCTTGTCTATGATGCCGCCAAGCACAAAAGCTTCCTCTCCGTAAGCGGTTGCTCCCAGTT
>JAABUH010004655.1_pt1 | contig 11013 bp, 12 predicted proteins | sample 5559121 | NCBI WGS metagenome assembly JAABUH01 (sample SAMN10711871, study PRJNA513364) | rock metagenome | isolation source: Antarctica rocks | place: Antarctica: Victoria Land, Battleship Promontory nord | collected 2015-12-28 | reverse complement strand
TCACTCGCTCCTTGTGGTTTCGGAGCCTTTTGTAGCATCTCGTCTGCATTCGGCTTCTGCAGACTCTGCCGCGCAATGGCCACCCAAGCATCATAAAAGTAGCCTCACATATGAAACTAGTTCACTCATGTAGTTCACCTATCGCGAAGCGAGCAGTTGAAAGCTGACCGCAAAGCTTGCGCCAGATCAGAGTTCTGTTTATGGTCTCCGCTGCTGCGAAGAAGAAAGCTGCTGCTAAGAAGGTAACGTGCTGGGTTGCTACTATCAATCATTCTGAACGGCTTTGAATCATGCGTTATCCCAGGGTGCCGCTGAAGCAAAGCATCAGAGCAAGTCAGCAGAGGCAGCAGAAGTTGTCAAGCCTCAGCCAGTTCCTGCGAGCAACATTGACAAAGATGTAGGTGACGTGCATACCTACTCAATTCTTGATGTGCTCAGTACCTACTCAGTTCTCTGCATGCATCTGGGTGCATCACTTTCATATCTGCTGTACAGGGACACAAGTATGGGTATGTGCGGCTTCCTGCCTGCTTGAACCCCAAGCAACGGGCCTTACTTCATGCTTTAGCAGAGCAACATGGGCTGGCACACACCAGCCGTGGTGAAGGACAGGCTCGGCAACTGCTGTTAGGCAATTCTCAGGAGCCTCTACAGGTGGATTGAGGTGTCTGCAATATGAGGACCAGTATTCCCTTCTCTCAAAGACATCAACTAGACATGCTCATAAGGCTTGAGTGAACTGCAGGATGTCGAGACTGCTGCAGAGGAACTGAGTGATGAGCAGTTGTGCGAGCTGTTGGACAATAACCTGCACATTGATGCAAGACCACATTTTGCAGCTGCTGTTCCCATGGCACCTATTCAGCCAAAGCAGGCTGCGCACTCTCCCAAGGTGACGCTACAGTGACAAGATGCTTGCACACTGTACATGGGTACAAATGGTGACAAATGGGGGGTTATTGTCCCTGCATTCCATGCTGTCAGTTGAGAACATGATGCATGCTGGCTTGACAGCCATCCAGCTGTGCGTCCGCAAGCAAACAGCCTGTTGCTCACTGGACACGATTGGTTGCAGGGGAGCGGCACTGACGACAAGCATGCTTACAGCGACATCAGTGTCAGTGACTTCATTTCGAGCACCTTGCTGCTCCTTGAGATGGAGAAGAATGCAGAGGTTGCGCAGGTGTCACTCATGCTGCTTGCCTTGTGAAGCCATGAAGCTCAGCCATTTGTTTGATCAAAAGACCTGCTTGCCTCAGCAAAGGAACATGAAAGGCACTGCATCAAGACAGCACTGCGCACACATCAAGCTGTTGTGTATCCTGTTTTCAGTGCTTGACAGCCGACTGGTCTTCATGCTGAGCCAGCATGCTTGTTGCCCACCAGAAGTTGGCGATGATTACAGACTATCACCAGTAACTCCTACTGGTGTGGCTGAATGACAGGCACAAGAAGCTGTGAGCGGTGTGAGGCCTGAGAAAGCTCAAGCACGTGGCAGAGCCCTTCTCAACCTGAAGCTACGAGATGCTGAGGGAGGCTTGCTTGGCAGAACTCTACTGACCTTCATGCTGAACAAGGCATGGCCTCGGCAGTTAGGTGCATATCTTGTTCAGTCACATGCTTCAGCTGCACCTTGACGCACAGTGAAAAGCATGACACAAAGCACATGCTTGTCAATACAGGCAGTGATCTCACTTTTTGTTATGCTGAGATGACACGACCTGGTATGAACAGTTATGATGCACAGAAGTGCAAGAAGGACAGCCACTACAACTGACACCAAGCCTTGAATTGTTGACACCTTGAGAGCATGCATTGAATGCACAACCAGCTTGTTTGCACATGTCTCCAGGCAAAGGCTACCTGACGCAACACGATCAGGTTCATGCAAGCAATCTGCAAGGCTCAATTCCTGACGTGCGCTTGGCAGGGGAGTGGGGACTCCATACCACATCCGCTGCCACCTCACAAGTTCTCTCCTCATGATGTGGTGGACATCAGAGCCAACAAGGCAGACAGCAATGGGCCAGCCTTAGTGGGAGGGCTGGTATACAGGGTAAAGGAGGACTGCATCACTGTGGCTGTGGAAGAGGCTCCAGATGAGGGGCTTGACCAGCCTCTACGCCTTGAGAAGCTGGCCAATGAGGTGTGCACATGTGACAGGTTGATGACTTATACTATCTGCACGGTTCATGTCCATAAGGGCCAAGTGGAGGGCGTGCTCAATATCCATCCAGCAGCCTCTACGCTTGCAGAGAAAAAAAGTCAAGGTGTTCTGCCATGCCACAAAATGAATGGCGCCTGTTGATCACAAAATATTTCTGGAGATGGTGACATTTTCTTCATGCAAAAATGGGTGTGCTCAGGGTATATGCTATCTATCTGCTATGTTCATGCTATGTGTGGAGTGTGTAATCCGCAACCAAACGTGCTCAATGTAGCAGATGGTATGAGCCTGCGAGAGGTAAGACGTGACCTAGGTGGTCACACTGATGGGCCTGGGATGTACCTACCCCTATGGGCAACTGTCATTCATGACGCTCCTGGACCTGACAGAAAGTGCTGCTCTGTCAAGCTGGTTTTCAGAAGCTGGCAGGGCGAGAATAACAATATCATGTGTGCCTGCTCACCAGCTGCAGCAATGTGCTGCTTCTTTGCACCCGACTGGATCTGTTCAAGTGTTTGGAATGCTAGCCCCAACCATGACACTTGTATGCCGTTGACCAGGTGACGTACAAAAGGCTCAAGGAAGCAGTACAAAGTCTGGGCAACATGAGGCAGCAGGGCCCTGCAGCTGGCCTAGTGGACGTGCTTTTTGGTCAGCGCCCACCCAGGTTCATGGCCAACCTGCCACCCTGGACCCCCATGAACTCAGGTAGTGACCCGTGCCTGCTGCTGTCTCTACTTGCATGCAGCACCCCTTGTTGAGGGAGACCTGGTCAGGCAGTGTCGTGAAGTGCAAAGTCACATGCCACTGTGCATTGTCAGTTACTTGCATCCAGAATGGCGTCAACTGATGTGTAGTCAGTCTGCTGCACTTGTGGCCACACATACGCATGCATGTGCATGAAATATGCATGCTGAAATACTACATAAGCTAGGGGCTGAACCTAGCATCAGTGTCATGCAGCAGTCACGTACTTTTATCCTAGCCCAAACATCATAAGGTGCCAGTGCTTACAGGCATCCTGTACATTCCTGCTTTGAGCATGGGACGTGGCAGTGGCATGAGCAGCACAGTGCAGATGGACAACCATGATCTTTTGTCTGCTGCTGTTGGACAGGTTTGGATGCAAGTCAGCTGAAAGCAGTGGGTCTGGCGCTGTCATCTCAGGATATAGCATTGGTGCATGGCCCTCCTGGAACTGGTACGCCTGTTTGGAGAAAGAAGTAACCCAAGGCTACAAAGGCCACTGATCTGCATCCTCAAGCCAGAAGTCAATGTACAAAGAATTACCCAATGATGTACGTATGTTTTGCATGGAGTCCGGTGTTACCCATGCCAGCTGGACACTCGATTGCTCACAGCTTGTGCGCTGACAGGGCAATTGCTGCACATAAAAATCTTGTAAAGGCTGCAAATTTCTCCAACTACCTGATTGTGTGTTGCAGGCAAAACGACTGCAATTGTAGAGATCATCCTGCAAGAGGTGAAGCGAGGCAACAAGGTGAACAGCAAGCACATCCGCAACTACCATGCAAAGCCTGAAGCCTGACAGACAGCTGTGTCATATACGGCTTGCCGCAGGAGCTACTCATTGCATTGTGTTGCATGACTCCTGTCTTTCGCTGATAGGCCGTGCTTGAGTTGCACCTTCCTGTTCAGGAGTTAGTGTGAGTGTGATCAAACTGTGAATCATCAGCATAAGAATCTTGCACCAATTTCAAAACCTGCTCTGTACCATGATGCTGGGAGTTGAATCGTGACATGAGCTACCAACTCAATGTTCAGATAGGCACAGCAGAACATGCCAGCACAACAGCCCTGCAGGTTCCAGCTCAAGAAGGACACCAGCAATAAAGTCCATGCCTTTGCTGTGCACAGGTGTTGGCGTGCGCTGCCTCCAATGTAGCAGTGGACAACTTGGTAGAGAGGCTGGCAAGAGCTGATCCCAAATTGTCAGTCGTCAGAATGGGTCACCCTGCTCGCCTCTTGCCTCAGGTTAGCGCCAACTGACTTTCAGTCTGTAAGGCTAGCAGACACATGGACAGACATCACTTCTCTGAGATGAGTACATGCGTCTGGGATCAAGAGTTATGGCTATATTTCAGGTGACTGAACGCTGAAGGCATGCACCATGTCAAAGCATTGCAGGGAGTCACATATATCTCACACCCTAGGGCCTGTCATTGAGACTGGGTCTTGTCCACTCATTTTTCAATGTCCTCATTCTAGTGCTGCCTGGTCCTGCTTGGCTTGGTGGTGTGGCTTGCTTTGGTTGCAAGGCTCGGCACTGGGGCGCTGCACCCCTTTGCCAGGCCGTGCAGCCGGCAGTCACACAGGCAGCTGTGCGTGCCTATGGTTGACTTGCATTCTGGTGTTTACAGGTGCTGGACAACAGCCTTGAGGCGCACGTGATGCGATCAGACAACAGTAGTCTGGCCAAAGATTGCCGCAAAGACATCAAGGCGGCCAATGCTCGCCTCATGAAGCTTGGACGCAAGGTGAACCAGCTGTGCCTGTTGTCCAGCTAATAGGCAACTGCTACTCTTATCTCTGATGCTGTTGTGGGGGATGCAGTAGCCAGTGCGCATTGCTTTGCCTGCGTAGCACTTTGCAGTGGATGTGCTCTACCAGTGGATGTGCTCTAGCAAGTAACACATGAGAACATGGCTCCAGCCAAAGCGCGCAAGGTCCCCTGAATTACCCCAGATGGTCTCCTGGCATTCTACTTGCATCTGTAGATATAGGGAACTTGTTTGGGATTTGATGCTACCTTTTGAACGCCAAATTTCTTTCACAAGAAGGTTTGTGACACTGTCTGGTCTGCAGGACCTGACCAGGTAGCAAAACAAGCACCAGTGTCCTTTTGTCTTTGCCCTTTGCCCTTTGTCCTTTGTCTGCTTTGGCTGGTGCATCTCATGCTGTTTGTCTTGCTCCAGGACTATGCTGAGCGGCGAGCCCTAAGGTCAGAGCTGCGCAGCCTGTCAAAAGAGGAGAAGCAGCGGCAGCAGAAAGCAGTGGAAGAAGTGCTGAAGCATGGAAGTGTGGTGTGTGCCACTCTGACTGGGGTCGCCACCTTCCACCTGCGAGACCTCACCTTTGATGTTGCTGTCGTGGACGAAGCCGCCCAGGCAAGCAGCTCTGACACGGGAGCAAGCCTGTGGCTGCCAAGTATCATTGCAGTGTGTGAGTGAAAACGTCTGTCAATTTGATTGTTTGACTAGTCTGGTCTTTTGCTGCAAATGCAAATGCTCAGCTTTGAGGTGTCACCATTGTCATCGCAAAGCTAGCTGAGGCTTACACAAATAACAGCTGTAGTACCAAGTGCTGCTGCCAGCTGCTGCTGCCAACCGATGCAGTCATTGTCTGACAGTCAGTCACTGCATTAAGTGAGGGTGGCATTCCACCACCGCTACAGTTCACAGCTAAAGCCACTGCCTAAAGCCACTGCCTCAATGCAGATAGTGCTGACTGCCTGACTCAAGGCAAACGTACAGAGTTCTTTTGTGTGTGTCATACAGTGAGCCCCAGCTATGTGTTGCTGTCGTTCACTATCCTGATGTTGGACTTGCAGCATTCAGATATATAGACAAGATAGTATATCTTGCAGGCATTGGAGGCAGCGACATGGGCAGGGCTGTTGAAGGCTCCCAGGGCAGTGCTGGCAGGGGACCACCTGCAACTGCCCCCCACTGTCATATCTGAAGAAGCTGCGCACAAGGTCAGCCCACTGCCTACTGCCTATTGCCCTCTCACTGTCTAATGACTGCTTGCTCTCTTCTCCCTGACTGGTCCGTCCAACTGACAATTGAGTGTGCCTGTTTGGAATGTCCACACCACGAGGTTTTGGGGCCTCATGGCATTGGTTTCATCAAGCTTGCTAGAATAGCTGCACAGATGCCATCTCTTGCTTGAATTTGGGCTGTTGCCCCTTGCAGCTTTCATGTATGCAGTCACTGCCGAGGTTATGACAAGATCTGCCTTCAGTGCATCTTCACCTGAGCAGGCGCTTTTGTGCAAGTCTTCAGGTTCACTACATATCATCAGTGACGGCAAAACTGATATACCTGCCTCCTGTGAAGCAGCTGCTTGTAAACTGTGCATCTTATGTGAACTACGGCTTTTCAACACAGCTGTATATAAGGTTGTGCTGATAATTATGAAAGTTTGTTCACCAACACAGATGCTGCATGACTGCAGGGCTTGAGCCGAACCCTATTTGAGAGGCTGCAAGGCAAGTTTGGGAGCACAGCTAGTGCCATGCTGACCATGCAATACAGGATGAACACAGCCATCATGCAATGGCCCTCCCATGAGCTATACCAAGACCTGCTCACAGCACATCCCTCTGTCGCAACCCATACCCTTCAAGGCTTGCAGGCAAGCTTGCATATAGCATACAAAGTTTGTGTCATGTCAGGCTTGCCATATGATGCACCCTTCTCCATTTCATTTGCTGTTTGCCTGGCACTCATGCACATGTGGCATCCACACGGACTGCACAGACAGTTTTATAAATGTCAGACTTGTTATGCTGCTGTGTCAGGTCATTGCAGGAGGCCAATGGAAAAGTCTGTGCAAGGCTTGGCACTCATGAATGAACCTACACATGTGTGTCTGTCATACATGTGCTAAATTGCTGGCTGTGGTGGCCTGCATGCCCAAGCTTCAGGGCCGGAGTTGAGCAAACTGGCCAACAAGGCTTTCAATTGCACCTAGTCTGACATTGTGTCTGCCCAGGGACGACCATCTGCCTGGCCGTTTGATTCACATTGCTCCTCTGCTGGAAAGTCAAAGCGTTCTCCATGCATCCACAATGCGTGTATCTTCTGCACTGCCGCACCAGCAGGCTTTCAACAGTGCTGGCAGCTTTCCTTTGCTTCTGCCTGGTACTTGTGCACCTTTGAGCTTGCAGCAAACGCCACTCCAATAGCTGTAACTCAAGGGTCACAAGCAGCTCCTCATGCTGTGCAGGGTTTCAGCGCCTCCATAGATGATGTGCCCGTGTTGTTATTGATTGACACAGCAGGCTGCGATATGGAAGAGCAAGCAGAAGAAGATGGGGACAGCAAACGCAATGATGGAGAAGCCAAGGTGGGATTCATGTGTGCAATCACAAACAGCATGTCTGGTAGCATGACATCGACATAGCCTCAAGCATGTATGTGTCATGTGACATAGCACTCTGCTGCATACCCTGAGGTGCGTTTCCCGAAGCTGCTGTAGCAGCATTCAAGGTACAACACTGTGCATCCAACCAGCATTTAGTCTGTTGAGAATGTGGGTGTTGTGACTGTTTGCATTCCTGCACCACAGGCTGTGATGGCTCACATAGAGCGGCTGCTTGATGCTGGTCTGGCGGCTGAGCACATTGGAGTGATCACTCCTTACAATGGACAGGTGGCAGCTTTGCGGGAGCTCAGAGGGGACAAGATGTCTGCAGTTGAGATCAGTTCAGTGGATGGGTTCCAAGGTAGGGAAGCAGAAGCCCTGCATATGCTCACGACTCAGCAGCACATGGGGTTCTTTCAATTGTGTCGACCTGCGTATGCACTGATGACTAGTGCAGATTTTCTGTTTCTGTACACCCATTGCTTGGACTCCCTCTTCTGTCGAGCAAGTAGGCCATGTCTGCATGGTGCTCAATGTGTGGCATTGACTGCACATTAGAGCGTACCACTGCATCATGTTACATGGGTGCACAGCAGGCCCCGCATCAGTAACTACTGTAAGTCTACACGGAGCATGTTGTTCTGCTTGAGAAATTGAAACAGCCTGGGTACTGGCTACATTCAGGTCGGGAAAAGGAAGCAATTGTCATCAGCATGGTGCGATCCAATGACAAGGGAGAAGTGGGTTTCTTGTCAGACAAAAGGCGAATGAATGTGGCCTTTACTAGAGCACGACGTCATTGTGCTGTCATCTGTGACTCAGAGACAGTGTCAAAAGATCCTTTCTTGGCCAGCTTAGTGACATATATGGAAGCACATGGGGTATACATTAGTGCAGAAGAGCTTGTTTAGGACAGGCTTGCTGTGTTGCCAATGTATGACAAGTGTTACCCATATGCACAGACAGTACAAGCAGCAGCAATATATATTTGCGTGACTGACTACTGTCTGACTGACTACTATCGCTGTTTTCTGCTTATTCTGTGGAGGCAGTCAGTACTGCGCATAAGGACAGCAGTAGTGATCTAGAATTGTTGATTAACTTACAGAAGGTATTGACACCCAACATAAGTTGCTGTCGTGACTCTGAGCTCTGAAGATCGGCATGAGGATTTACAACAAAGCGGATGACTAAGTGTCTGACCTTCAACATCAAACTTTCAGGAAGTTCAAAACAGTGCACCCTTGATACTTGTCCAAAATTCACATATCGGAACACATTGATCAAAACATGGATGTAGTCACAGCGTCCTGAACAATCTGTGCAATGGCCCCAGCCAGGTGCAGACGAATGTTTCAATGACAGCACGGAGTCAAGGCAGCAACCACATCACATTTCAAGTCACTACGCAGGGGTGATTGACCATTGCAATGTAAAGAATGTACAAGATAAACTTTCCGGCCATGCAATCTAGGGTACAGTGAGCTTCTCAGCCCAATCCTTCCAATGCGTTACAACTTGTACCTTGCTGCTGTCAACTAAGCTAGAGCCCATTGTCTCTATGTCCTTATGTGGGCCTGCTACAACTACTACAATCTTGAATTGCTGGCCAGGCTTGGCATACAGGCTTTTCAGCACGCCATGTGACATCAGTAGCATGTGCAAGCAGAAATCACATGGCGACTGTGAAACATACAGATAGAAGAACAGCGGGTCTGAATCACTGAAGAAATCAAGGCGCCTCTGGAGGGTGTCGCGGAAAGTTAGGTTCTCTGTGTGATTGTAGATCCACTTTTGTTCTGCATCGAGCAAATGGTAGCATGAGTTGTCCTTCACACTCTTCTTGAACTTTGTAGCAGTGTCTTGTAAATCACTGAGCTTTGAACAGAGGTCGCTGAAGTCTTGTGGCACCCCACAAGAATAAGGATTAGCCTCTGTTGTAGCTTGTAGCAAGTGTGAAACCCCAAGAGCTTGTACGTCCTTGTGGAAGTCAGCGCACTATTTCTGAACCCTTTTGGCTCCTTGTGAACTCTTCCTCAGCAACTTGGATGGCTCGTTCTGGGATATAGCACCAACTTTCTCGTTGATGTGGTCCCACAAGGCTGAAGGTTGCACATGCTGAAGCTTGACAACAACAGTAGGGTTTGCCTCTGGGACTCCCACATTCATATACTGTGAATGGCCCTGGGGTGTAGCATCACCCAAACAAACAGGAATGCATTAGACTGCCCTTCTGGCTGGTGTGTGTCTGGATCCTGAGGTTTTCCAGGGTCAAAATCCCACTCTGAACCGCAAGCTACAACGCTGAGAAGGGCTACTCTTATCGAAGTATTGACGAAGTACTTCTGAAGCTCTTGGCTGTGGCTCGAGAACAAATACAAGTGGGATAATGCGTCTACAAGCGTAATGTGCAAGGGGTGTAGCGGAAGTTCCGGTTCACCCTGTTCAGGTGGCTCCATGTGAACTCTGCAGCATCATCAGCGATTCGGGTCCCCCACCAGGTCTGCGAGGCTCGCTAAACAGAGAGAGAGAGAGCACAGAAAATTTGAAGAAGATGAACACTCTGTACATGTACGCCAGAGTACGTCGCAGTCTACTGGTCCAATGGTCATGGTTGGCCCCAACGACCTTTAAAATCTAATGAATGAATGAATGAATGCAGTATTCATTAATTCGATATGATTAGTAATTAGTTATTAGTAATGACCGATTCTGCGGAGCCGTCCAAACCATTGTTAATTGCGAATTAGTATTTTTGATCTGCATGGATTGTTACTTTAATTAATACACAACTGTGACTTGTATTCTGCGACAGTTCTGCGACGGATTCTGCGGGCCGTGCCCGTTAGGTCAGGTGACGGGCACGGCCCGCAGATGGGTGCCATCTGGTCACCTGATGCTGCAGTGGCACCCATTGGCAACGATGAGGATGCAGCAGAAATGGATCTAAAACAAATGTTGGCATGGCAGTAATTGTCAATTTGTGTCCCTTTGCAGTGCACGATGAATTTGTTGTCACAAGCAGATACCCTTGCCTTGCCTTGCCTAAGTTGAATGTTTTGCTGCACAATTCTGGTGCATCTGTGTTGTGAAAGTTTCACCGAAATGTTCATTGGGGCTGCAGCTTTCACAATGGGTGCGTATAGCACTCAGGAATTAATAGAATTTTGTTCGAGCAAAAACGACGAAGGTCTGCCTATTCTGCGAGCATTCTGCGGTTCTGCGATAATTACTAATGTTCTGCGGTCCCACGGAAAAGTTCTGCGACGTACTCTTAAATTAACCGGTCGCAATTTGCGACCGGTTTCAGACATTCGAAACCAGATGTTGCCCGGTAAAATCCCACATTGCGCATGAGATCATTGTACCCTGTCGCAGCTGGTGTTATTGTGTTCAGCAGATGTCAGGACACCCAGGTTCACCTGCTTAGTATACACAAGACATGTTTAATCATGTCTAGCATTTTTGCCGTGTCAAACCTGTCTCTCTCTCTCCCTCTCTCACGTTGAGGTCTGACCCTCAATAGGAATTTGTAGGAGATCTGAGGGAATTTGGGGCTAGCGGGACAGGACACAAGCACACACACACACACCACCCCCGTGCTTGCGTAGGGAACCCCGGGGACCCGGAGCTCATAACACGCACGGCGTGTAGGTCAGCTTCCCTGTTGCTGACAGAGCCCTGCTGGCATTGGCTGGGCGCTGCGGCAGGTGTGAGTCGCAGCACCTAGGCTGTCG
>JAABUH010004653.1_pt1 | contig 11014 bp, 17 predicted proteins | sample 5559121 | NCBI WGS metagenome assembly JAABUH01 (sample SAMN10711871, study PRJNA513364) | rock metagenome | isolation source: Antarctica rocks | place: Antarctica: Victoria Land, Battleship Promontory nord | collected 2015-12-28 | reverse complement strand
CGGGCACGGTCTGCACGATGCGCACGGTGGCCGCGCCGTGCTGGCAGAAGAACAGCGCCGGCCGCGCGCCCTGCGCAGCACCCACACGCCAGTGCATGGCAGTGCGGCTTGGTGAAACATGGTGCGCGCAGAGGCCCAGGCCTCCAAGGAATCTGACAACCCCGTCTCTGGGCCAGGAGCAGATCGGGCATGGGTCAGGTCGGTGGAGCAAGCTAGGGGCGCGCCCACATCTACTAAGGGCGCACAGCTTGAGCGGCCAGTTGGCGGTGCATCAGAGTCACACGGGCTGCTGAGCGCGCGCCGCACCGCTGAGACGGCCAGCAGCGCCCGGGGCAGCAGCTTGTCGGCGCGGCTGGTCGGCGGCAGCAGCACCTGGCGCGCCCAGCTGCGCGGCGCCCAGGACAGCATGCAGCGCTCCTGCGGGGCTACGAGTAATTTCAAACGTTGCTCAAGACACTGCGCGGCGCGTTACAGCACAGTGTGCAGGCCTCCCGTGCGGTGGCTGGCTCGGCAACAGTTAGGAACCATGACTGCGGGCGCTGGCAAGCATCATGTTCAGGACAGCATGCAGCGCTCCTGTCATGCTGCAGCCCATGATGGCGCCCAGCCCATGATCAGTCACTTATGCCCTGGCCACGCCGGCGCTGAAGCAGACAGGGTGCCATCCACCAAGCCCTGTACGCCATGCAGATCATGGCCACCACACGCGCGTGCCGTTGACAGGGTGATGAGCGCGGACGCGTCGGCCGTGTAGGCCATGGCCACGACCGCGCCGGCCGCTTCGCCGCCGCCCAGTTTGCAGCCGGACAGCAGGTCATACTCCGCGACCACGCCCAGCGCAGCCTGCGCGGCGCGCCCGCCCCCCGGCCGCTCCTCAGGCGCCACGGAGCAGCCCCGACCGCCCGACAGGCGGCCCTGCGCTTCACTCAGTGTTGCGAGCGATGCGCCCAGCGTGCTAACCACGCCAACGAGATTGCTGGTAGAGAGCGTGCTGCCCCTCACAAAAAGGGTAGCCGTGCCAACGCCCGCACATAGCCGTATGTATGATATGTGATGTGAAGGAACACACAGTGCCAGGCAGAGCTGCAGGTCAGTGACGCTGCAAGCACCTCGTATCAGTGGCCGTTTGCAATAGACCTCCAAGCAAAGTTGCTACGAGGCCCACGAAACTTGCAGGGCGCACTCTGTGCAATGCAGTCTGCAGTGCACATGGACCACCGTTCCTCAGTGTATTACTCGGATATCATAGCAACAAGTTATGACCTGTGCAATACAACAAAACACCCAGCAGCAGATGGCCTTGTGCCGTGGGGGCGAGCGCACAATGGCCAGCGTTGGCTGCCGCGGGTGCAGGCAGGCACTCCGCACGTGCACGCCTCCAAACAGCCGGGCAGGGTCCAGCTGCGCAGCGCACGCAGGGAGGTGAGTGCAACATAATCGACGAGCTGCCAGGAATCTGCTACCAGCCTTTGCAACAGCCGTCCACACAGTGTCTGAACAGAGGCCCGGCCTCACCCCAAACGCAGATGACAGGTCCACATGCTGCGCCAGCGACAAGGGCAGTGGGTGTGTAGGCTCGCCCGCCAGATCAGGCATTGCTGCAGGCGCTTGGTGCGCAGGCTGTTAAAAGCACTGGCCAAGCGCACTCAAGCTCGTAGTTGACCCACACACGCTGCCTAAGCTTACTGTTGGACATGTGTGGTGTGTCAGTGCAATCCCAGCAACTGTTTGCACAACCTGTTTCAGTGGCTTTCGTGTGTGAAGACCTCATGACCACACTCTAGGGAGCAATGGCCTGTTATGAGGCTCCAACTCCGCTGAAACTTACAATGCTGGGTAGGGGGGCAGAGCGCATGCCCGGGCAGCAGGCTCCCTAACCCACGTTTGGGTGCAAGCGCTCCAAGCCGTTGACCGCGCACTCTCAGGCCTGCCACTGGCGTTTACACATGCACCAAGTGGTGCTATACCCATCAGCGTCGCTAAGCATTCTTACATTCGCACCCACTCCAGCTCGGCCTGCAAACGCTCAAACCTGGCACGGCTTCGTCCTGAACCCATACAAGCCTGCCTGCTCTTCAACCACCCTTCATGCAGCTACGAGCAGCGCGCCACGCCTAGGCCTGCTCTCACACAACCGCATGCGAGCCTGCTGCTTTCAGCAGCCGCGCATATGCCCAGGGACCGCGCATCTATCCACTAACGCCTCACCACGTCACACGTAACATGCACCTGCTGCCTCCCGGCCGCTGCGCACGCAGCCGGCCAGGCTGCGCGGACCCTGCAAAGGCTGCGTCACCAGCTGTCCTCATCAGACTCGGCCTGCTGCTTGGCCTGGTAGCCGCGTGCGTTGCCGAACGTCGCGCGGCCGCGGCGCGCGCGCCGCCCGCCGGCGATGATGAGGCCGGGGTCCACATCATCGCCCGACAGGTTGTTCAAAATTTCCGGGTCCGACATCTGCTCGTCCTGCACACAGTGCCGGGCAGTGTGATCACATGTTCGAGGGCCAACGACCGCAGTGCGCTGCGCACGGCTTAGCATGTGCACACACAGCGTGACTGCTCCCAGTCAGGGCTTGCAGGCAAGCTCGCTCTGGTCCCGACCTGCTTGTTGCATATTGCCTGACGCGGGGCAGCCACTTGCAACATGTCTGGAGGGGTACAGCACAGGCGCAGCCCAATACTACTCTGCATGCCACCCACAGCAGGCAACAGGCTGCAGAGCGGTGACTCACATCCTCGTCGTCGTCATCGCCGCCTCTGCTCTTCTTCTTTGCGGGCTCCTTCTTAGGTTTGCTGGTCGACGGCGCGCCCTCCGCCTGCACGGGCGCTCCGCGTCGCGTCGGCCAGCACGCGCACCACTTCACAATAAAATCAGGCTCGCCAGGTGCGAGCTTGTGCTGCAAAGCCAAGGCTCCCTCTGCCTGCGGTGGTGGGTGAGCTGCTGGCTGCTGTGCGAGGCGCCACTTGCAGGCGGTGAGACACCAGTGTACGGCCACGCGTGTGTCTGGCGCTCCGCGGAAGTGGCCCGGGGGCACCTGCCTTGCGCTTGCTCGAGGCAGCAGCGCCCTTCTGCGGCTCCTCCTTTTCCTCATCTTCGTCCTCGTCCTCTCCGCTCTCTCCTTCGTCATCGGCAAGCTCGGCCTCCTGCATGTTGCGTCAGCGTCAGCGTGTGACGGCGCAGTCAAGCGTGCAAGGCCAGGGACGCAGTTGGTCGATCTCAAGACGTGGCGTTCTCAAGTCACGGCGGAGGGAGTGGCGCTGGCAGGAGCACTCCACCTAGGCACGCGCTGCAGACAGTTTACGGGGACTCCTCTTACCAGTTGCACAGACACACACTTACTGGAACTGTCTGTGACTCTGTGAGAGCGACCGCGCGCAGGCGCACCACGTCCTCGTCGTCTTCATCCTCGTCCTCCTCCCCGTCCTCCGCGGGCTCCACTGCTTTGTCCTTGCCCTTTGCTTTGCGCAGGCGCTCCGTTTCTGCCTCCTCTGCCAGCGCGTAAGATGTGTGAATGAATGCCGGCTGCAAGCGTGTGCCTGCTCGGCGCGACAGGCGTGCACCTGCGCACCTTTTACGCGCTGCTCAGCCTTTGCCTTGGTCGATTCCTCGCCCTCGGTGCCCATTGCAGTGGCCAAGATCCTAAGCTTGCCCTTGGCGTCGAGCAGGTTGCTCCTTGACGATATAACTCTACAGACAGGGCCGCGCTCTGCTTGCTCAGCGAGTTAGTGTCAGCTCTTTTAGAAGTCAAAGTGTGGGATGGTCATTAGCTTTAAAGTTTATTTGTAGAAGGGTAGGCCTAGGGGTAGGCCGCTTAAAGCTCATTTGCACACTTGCAAACTTCAGGCCAGTGCGCACTCTCAGGCCAGCATACAGGAGACCCCTCCACACTGGACTTGTTTGCTAGAGGCACGTACAGCTGAGCAGTTTCGAGCTGTGAACTCCTCACGGGCGGCCTAGTTAAGCAGGCACCCCACTTGCACGCCGCTCCCACGCTGCCCATCGCGCCGCGCGGCGCCGCCGTGAGCCAGCGGCGGGCCGCTTCCGGGCCATGGGGCAGAGCGGCGACTCGCGCAAGGCCGGGTCGCTGGAGCTGCTGTCAGTGAACTTCAACCAGGACGTGACCTGCTTTGCCTGCGGCACCAACTCGGGCTTCCGGGTGTACAACTGCGAGCCCTTCAAGGAGACGGTGCGCCGGCCAGCGCCGCTAGGGCCGTGCATCGCGGCCGCGTGCTGCGCGCGGCGACTCCGGCCAAGGCGCTCAGGCGGCTGCGCCGCGGGGCTGCAGTTCAGGAGAGAGTTCAACAATGCGGGGATTGGCATTGTGGAGATGCTCTTCCGGTGCAACATCCTGGCCATCGTGGGCGGCGGCGCCGCGCCGCGCTTCCCGCCGAACAAGGCGCGCTTGACGGCCGCTGGGGCGGTCGGGCTTTTAAGTCTGAGTGCTCCCGCGCGCACCGCACCGGTTGCGCAGCGGGCACGCTCGCCGCTGGCACACGGGCCTTGCTCTTGCAGGCGCACGCGCCCTGCTGACCAGGCCGCGAGTGAGGCTCCGCCTGGGGCTGCAGGTGATGATATGGGACGACCACCAGGGGCGCTGCATAGGCGAGCTCAGCTTCCGGAGCCAGGCGCGCCCCTGGACGCGCATGTACCTGGTTCGAGAGGGCAGGCCTGGGGCAGCTCGGGCCGCACGGAGCGCCTGTGTGGCGCCCTGCTCGAATGTCTGGCCAGGCAGGATGGGGGGCTCCTGCTGTGCGCGCCATTGAGGTTGCATGACCAGAGCGTCACACGGCTTTTGAGCCTGCCGTCGTGCTGGCTGCTGCAGCGCCTGTGCCCTGTGCGGTGGACAGCACTGCAGGTTACGCACCATGGCCGCCGCCGTAAACGGCGCACATCTAGCGCCCACCGTCACCGGAGGGATAGTCCCTTGCGCAGGCGCCTGAGCGGCCTGCAAGCCTCAAGCCCGCCCGCCAGCGCGCGCCGCGGCGCGCCGCGCGGGCCCCGCGCGCCGAGCCGCGCGCCCGCCCCGCCCTGCGCCTTGCTGAGTAGGCCTAAAATACCTGAAAGACCCTAATACCCTCGCCGCAGGTGCGCGCGGTGCGGCTGCGGCGCGACAAGATCGTGGTCGCGCTGGAGCACAAGGTGCTGATGTACAACTTCGCGGACCTGCGCCTGGAGCACAGCACCGAGACGCTGGCCAACCCGCACGGCCTGGCCGCGCTGTCGCCCGCGCCGGAGCACAACGTGCTCGCCTGCCCCGGCCTGCACTGCGGCCAGGTGCCGTCCCGCCCCGTGCAGCGCCGTTGCAATTGGCACGCTGTCGGCCGCGCCGCAGCGTCGTGTGTGCTAGCGCCGGCCCGCGTATCTAGGCACAGCAAGCGCCGCAGTGCACGCCATCATGCACGCGTACGCGCGCTCGGCACAAAGGCAGTGCGCAGGGATGCCGCGGTCTCTGCGCACGGCCCATTGTCAGGTCTATGCTCATGCACTGTCTGTCCACCTGCTCACCATGCTTGGAGTGCCGGAGAGCATGAGGATACCGTGCACAAGCGCCGCATCGCAGCCCCGGCGCGCTTGTGCGCATGCGGTCCACATGCTGCAGAGGCGCCTCCCGACGCCGGTGTACCCGTTCCTAAAGCAAACGTGATACCCAACTCTATCACCCCCAACTGGGGCGCGGCGCCCGACAGGTGCGCGTGGAGCTGTATGACGTGCGGCGCACGCGCTTCATCCAGGCGCACGCGGCCGCGCTGGCCGCGCTGACGCTGAGCCAGGACGGGCGGCTGCTGGCGACCGCGTCCGAGCGCGGCACGCTCGTGCGCATCCACTCCACCGCCGACGGCTCCAAGCTGCAGGCGCGGAGCGGCTAGCCACATGCGCGCCGCTGCCTCTCTCTCATTCGCTGTCACACGCTGCCTGCTGACGAGGTGCTTGATAATGAGCCCACGTTGCATCGGCTCACGAGGCGCCTGCTCTGATCCAGGCGACTGACGTGGTCTGACTCGGTCTAAATCGGGCAGGAGCTGCGGCCGTCCGCTGACGAGGCGCTCTGAGCCCACATTTGCGTCGGCTCACAAGTGGTCTGCTGTGACCCGGGCGACCAATGGCGTGTTTGAACCGGGCAGGAGCTGCGGCGCGGCGCGGACCCGGCGTGCATCTACTCCATTGCCTTCTCGCGCGGCGCCCAGTGGCTGGCGGTGTCGTCCGACAAGGGCACCGTGCACGTCTTCTCGCTCGACCGCCGTCGCGCCGGCGGCGGCGCGGCCGGCGCCGCCGCCGCGGCGGACGCGGCGGCCGGCGCGGGCGGCGGCGGCGCCGGCGGCGGCGGCGGAGGCGGCGCGGCGCCCGCAGACGCGAGCGCGCTCAGGAATCCGGTCTCCGCGTTCTCGTTTGTCAGCGTGCGCTGCCCGGCGGCCCACGCATTTGCTGTGGCCAGACCCCTGAATACATGCATTTATGTTGCCAGTCTGTGGTGCTGTTGCGCATGCCTTCCTGCCAGGACAAGCCTGTGCTCTATTAGCACGCGCTATTGTGCTCCCCCATGGTGGGTGTGAGCGCGTGCTGTTGAGCGTGTGCACTTCAGCGCATGTCCATCGGCCATCCAAAGCCTTAGCTTTGCAAGACTTGGTCGCTGTGCAACCACGTTTGTATATGTCAGCGCTCTGTGCTCGCGCCGCGCAGGCGATCCTGCCAGTGCCCTACTTTGCGTCCGAGCGGTCCTTTGCGCAGTTCCGGCTCCCGGAGGAGACTCGCAGGTGCCCACTCGCTTTGGCCTTCCCCAGCAATTCATTGCATGAGATCAAAGGAATGATGCGTGCCTCACACTGCAGCGAGCTGTGAGAGGGACTGGGCTGGCAAAACCATGGACGCGTCTATTTATTAGGTCAAGCACCACAGGACAATGTGGTTTTCTCAAGCGCACGCTCATATATTTATTGCAGCTGTGACACATATATGACCAAGCGCATGCAAGCATTGCAGCCTGATCCCCGACAGGGGCATGCCAGCCTGGCCAGCAGCGTACGCCGTGCCGCTGGCAGCCCCTAGAGCGAAGCGCTGGGTGACTAATTATCTGGCCATGTGACAAACACATGACACCCATATCAGGACACGTCATACCCTCTGAGGGACCGCGCGCGCGCAGCATTGTCGGGTTCGGCCCCGGCCCGGCCGCGCTGGTGGTCGCCAGCCTGGCCGGCAGCTTCTACACCGCCGCGTTTGACCCGGAGCGCGGCGGCGCGTGCGAGCAGCGCTCCTACTGCAAGTTCGTGGAGCTGGAGGGCGACGCCGCGGCATGAGCGCGGCCAGCTTCCACGCAGCCGCGGTCGGCCCGAAGCGCGGCGACCCGTGCGCGCACCAACGCTTCTGCTGCAAGCTTGTGGCGGCGCGAGCGTGGCGCCGCGGCGTAAGTTCGGCCGCGCCGCGCGTCGCGGCGGGGGCGCAGGGCGCCGCAGTTGCTGCGCAGGCGCCATGTGCTGCCAAGCGCCTGCGGGCCGGTGCGGTGGGACTGTGTGCTTGCGCTGCGGCATGCTCGCTTGGCATGGGACGCGGGAGAGGTAGCCGGTGCGCAGAGCGCAGGGTTTGAGAGGCGCGTCGACAGGCCGACAAGGCGCATAGCACTGTGTGAACTGATGTGCATGTGTCCCTGGTTATCAAGGTATGTACTGCGCAGAGTCCCGACTGTTAGGTCTGCTGCGGGTTCTAAGTGATGTATGGGTTGTAAATAGGGCATAGGCGCCTCACGCTCTGTGAGCCATCAGCCATCTAGCGTGGGGCGATTGTAGGAGTGGCTCTCAGGCGCTGGGCGGTGTGACAGGTTGCGCGCTTGTATGTCGCCTGTCGGCTCCTACTCGGATACTACGCGAGCGCATACGCCGTTGCTCCCTGATTCTGGTACAACTGGCCTCTGGAAGGGCTGATGTCCATGCATGCCTTACACGGCAACAGTGAGCGCAACACGCACATCCGTCATCATGACAGTGTCACACGATGGCCTAAGGATGTCCTGCCAGTGAGCAAACTGGGGGCGACTGTCAAGCTGCATGCCCCACAGCCTGGCGCCTGGCCATTCCTGCACACCTCTCTCTGCCTGACAGAGAGTCCACTGACGGCATGCCGCGGCTCGCCTGCAGCACTACCATGCAAGCCCTGGCAGTCGGCAGCATGCAAATGGGCTGCTGCGAGCCGCCACAAATGAGCCCATGACCTCACATGACAGTATTGGCGGACACGCCTCCCCCGCCTCCCAGGCGCAAGCCGCCCGGGCCGGGCCCCAGATCACCAGCAGCTGCAAGGGCAGACATGGCCCCGCCGCTGCTGGCAACGCCGCAAAACCTACGGACAGCCGGCGATCAGACGGTGATCAGAAGCGCTCGCCGAAGCGCACAAACATGGTGCCCTTGCCCTCGTTGCGGTCGGTCGCATACTCCAGGCGCACGGCGCCCAGCTTCAGGCCCGCGCCCAGGCTGCTGCCGCCGCCGGCGCGCCGGAAGTACATGGTGGGGTTGCCGCGGCACGCCCGCGAGGAGCCCAGGTCGGTCGCAAACTCGTAGAACGCGTACACCTGGTTGCTGGTCACCTGCGCGGCCGCGACAGGGATAGGGTTGCGTAAGATGGAGTAGGGTACATAGGGTAGGCCTGCAGGCGCAGGCCGCGGGCCCCGGCACTAGGTAGAACATGTGAAATGCGCTCCAAGGACAGTCCCGGGCTGGCAGCTCTCGCCTCAAACCTCAACATGCGCGCCTCAGCGGCGACGGCAGGCGCGCGCGCGGAGTGCGCCACGGAGCGCGCTGCAGCCGCGCCGCGCTCGCCTGCAGCACCTCGCCAGGGCTGGCAGCATGGGGCGCACCGGCAGCGGCAGGCGCAGCTCCAGGGCGCCCTCGACGAAGCTGCGGCACGCCGCCAGCTCGCCCACGTTGTACCCGCGCACCTGCGCCGCATACGGGGTTGGGGCTCAGCCAGGCGCGCAGGCGCTCTTCTGCGCAGCACGGCGTTGCATCAGCGGAGATGCTTGTCGCACGGGCGTAATCAAATCGTGCAGCGCATGCAGGACGGGCGAGCGCCGGCAGGGGACCTGGCGCCAGTCGCGCAGTCACACCCTGCTGACAGGAGCGCGGGCGGCCAGAGCGCCGGCGCCTGGCGCGCCAGGGCCAGCCCGCCGTGCGCGTAGACGGCACGGAAGCTGCGACGCCGCCGTCCCTGGCGAGCCCCGCTGCGCTGCCCAGGGAAGCGGGGGGCGGCGTGCGGGCGCGCCGAGTAGGGCCCGCCGAGCGTGAAGTAGTCGTAGGAGGCCAGGTCGCCGAGCGCGGCGCCGCCGCGGCCGTGCGCCACCAGCACGGGCGGCGGCTTGCGGCTGCCGCGCGGCGGCTCGCGCAGCTGCAGGAAGCGCGTCAGCGAGGCCGTCGCGCGGTTGAACAGCGGGAAGCCCGTGCCGATCCCCAGGCCCTGGTCCACCTGCGCGGGCGCCGGGGCGCGCGTCAGCGTCAGCGGGACGGCCGCGCGCTGGGGCGGCGGGGGCCCTGCGCGGCCTGCTGCCAGACCCTGGCCCGCACGCAGGTCCGGCAGCCCTGCTTGGCGCGCTCCATGCAGGCGAAGCATCGCTGTTCCTGAAGTACCCGAGCACTGTTTTCTCCCCAATGTCATGTGAGATTGTATGCAAGCCTGCGCTGGGTCCCGCTGGCCTCTGCAGCTCTGTGCTAGTCGACTTCCCAATGAGAGCACAAGGTCGCATGCGCAATGCTGCAGGCGCAGATGACATGATACTATATATCTAGAACGCCACGCGTATCAGAGCACAGAGAGCGACCGGGCGCCAGAGCGCAGGGCATGTCGCCTGCTCAACCAACCCAGAGAGCCACAGCGCATCAGGGCTGCATGGGTAACTAAGACAGGCTGCTGGATGTCGCGCGGCGCGCCGCGCGCGAGGTCACCGGCGGCCCTCGCCCGCGCGCATGATATGGTACGCCTCGCCGGACCCCCACTGTGCCTCAGGCATGCGGCCCCACCCCCACGCCCTGGCCGACGTTGCGTTTTCAAGTGAGAAAGGGCCCCTGCTGCGCGGCCTGCTATGGCAGGGCTCACAAGCACCAGCCCGCCCTGGCAGCCGGACAGCGGGGCCGCAGCGCAGGGCGCAGGCCCGGACAGACATCGACCACCAAGCCCTAACCGGCCTTTGACAGAAGGGCGCCGCTAAGCGAGGGGGCACGCGCCTGGAAGATGTCGCGCGCGCCGACGGGCGTGCCGTTCACGAAGTAGGTCGCGTCGCGCGTCACGTTGCCCTGCAGGAAGGCAACCCAGTCGCGGCCGGACGGCCCCAGCGTGGTCGGCGGCCCGTCCGGCGCAATCATGCCGGTCGGCAGCTGCTTCACGCCGTGCGCGGTCATCTGCCCAGACTCGTCGCGCGTCGTGACCTGGACCGCCGCCCCCACAGCGCGTCAACCTCTACATATACTGCACTCACATTGGGTAGGCCAATCTCAATCAGGCCCGAGCATGGTTGGCAGCGCAGTACGCCGGCAGGATGCGGCCTGACACTCAGCAACCTCACATTGTGCATGAGGAGCGTGTTAAGGTACGTCATTACAAGTTCTGAGTGCAACAAGATCGTGTCCAAGCTGTCAGCGCGCGGCAGCACCGCCTGAGCGCAGCAAGTCGTTCCAGAGAGGACTGCAGCAGAGTGGTTGGAAGCCTGTGCAGCTCAGTTGCTACTAGAGTACAGGTGCCCTAACAAGCCCCGCTCTTGAGCCGTCAAGCATGGGTCGTCTGATGAATGCCGCGCCCAGCGCAGACGGGCATACGCGCTGCTGCGCGGCGAGCGCTGGTAAGCAGGCGGGCACCTGCTCGAGCACGGCCCCGACGCTGGAGCGGCTGTTGCGCGACTGCTGCTGCAGCAGCGCGACCTTGGCGCCCGCGCGGTCCACGAAGATCGGCGGCACCTCCTCGCCGCCCGGCCCTGCCGCGCGCGCGCCGGGGTGTGGGCGCGCGCGTAAGAGCATGGGTTCGCGCGCCAGACTGTAAG
>JAABUH010004652.1_pt1 | contig 11014 bp, 12 predicted proteins | sample 5559121 | NCBI WGS metagenome assembly JAABUH01 (sample SAMN10711871, study PRJNA513364) | rock metagenome | isolation source: Antarctica rocks | place: Antarctica: Victoria Land, Battleship Promontory nord | collected 2015-12-28 | reverse complement strand
GAGTTTTACTCATGAAGACACGCTAAGTCGCTAGCGTGTCAACAACAGCTTTACTCACAGCTTTATACTAGTTTATGTTAGACTAATCAGACTAATCAGAAGTAACAGAGATGCATGCTTGCAACATTATTGACTCAGATCAAATTGAATATGACAAAGATGAAGTCAGAGAAGTACAATCATTGACTGTTTTTCAAATTCTTCAAAATTGCTTGAAAGTTCAGACTAACTTCAAAGTGAGCGAAGAGAATGATATGTGATGATGCTTTAACTCTGCAAGAGAAGAATTTACTACTGAAGATGTTGTTTAACAGAGAAGTGATAATAATCTGAAACTTCTCAGAAATGAAAAAGATAAAAGACATAGTTTCATCTTCGCAGCAAATTTGAACAATATCACATGACACATGACAGACACTCAATTTTTCAGTCTTTAAGACACTTCATCAGATCATCATAGACATGCTCAAGAATTAAATAAAACATGACATACTGAAATCTTGTCATGATTTGTATTGAAATCTCTGATTTCTGATCAAGAAAAAGTTCAATCAGTATCACATAATCAATGCAGCAATGAATATGAACAAGATTATTATCAGAGACGTCAATCTGTTCTCAGACGTGAATGAATTCTTCGAGAAATTTGTCAATATGATTATGATCTCTCTGATAGATCTGTTTTCTGAATACAATCAGATTACGCTGATAAAAATATATTAAGATTTCACAGTGTTCATGACATCTCTGAGATTATTGCGACAAATGACGTTATCACAAGATGTCATCAACTTTGTTGCTCAGTTTGTCAAAATCATAATCAAAATATTGAAGAATTTTCTCGAAATATGCAGATCTTTTCTCAACGATATTGAAGTAAAGAAATCGAAGACAATCTATGATAATGCAAAGATCACTTCAGAAGTGCATCAATTTATGCTGAAGCACATTAAAAATCTCGACTTTGTACTCTTGAACTTTGAACTCATCGATTGCATTATATCTGACGAAAAGTCGCAATTCTGCATGTTGAGCATAAAGATTGTAAGATTTGTTTGTGACTTTCATGATCACAGATCAGAAGATTTCAAAATTATCAAGATTCTAGAATGATATCTCTGTCATGATGTCACATCTGCTTGAACATTCATTAAAGTATGCGTGTATTATTGAGTATGAATAGAAAATTTCATCTTGATCGCAGCGTCAATATTTCAGCTCTTCAAAAAGAAGATCAAATTCATGTAAGAAAGAGAACAAAAGAAAGTTATGAACAAGCTGAAGCTGATATTGATCACTGCATTGATCATGAGAAGTCTGAACTATTCTGAACAGACAGAAGAAATTATTCTTGTCATGAATGCAAGTCTTCAAGAATGAGAAGCGATGTTACAGCAGACAGCATTGAATTCTAAGAATTGACACTTCGTACAATACGAAAGTGAGCTATGAAACGAGCAAGAAACAAGATATGATGCTGAGAAGTGAGAATGCAGAAATCTGATAAAGACACTGAAGAAGATTCATTACTGACTATATGACATGAAGTTCATTATTGAAATAAATGTCAGCACTCTGATGACATAACTGAATCAATCTGCATCAGACTTATCAGAAGCATTAATGACATGATGACTTGCTTAAATTCGCTTGTTTGATTTTGATGTTCATCATATTTTTAATCGCAAGCATAACACACTTGATGAACTTTCGCGCAGACTCAGAGAATCTTCAAATGATGAAGATGAGACTCACAAGAAAGACATAGATGACTTCATTAATGCTCAGTTAAATTTCATTTATCTTTGCTCAGTCAGTATAATTGTTGAAGAAGACATGTCAATATTGAAAGATTCATATTCAGAACACTTCAAGAAAATAACTCATTATTTAATTTTCTTATCACGCTCGTTCAAAATGTCAACAAAAGAATTTTGAAAATTCAAACATGAAGCGCTGAAATTCATGATTCAACATAAACATTTGTTTAAAAGATTCAACAAGACTGCTTCTGTGCAAATAAACTGATTGTGTCAAGTCGAGTACTTGAGTTTGAGTCAAGTATTTAACTCGAAAAGTGTTGAGTTGAGTTGAATTTTTTTTTGAAAAAGTGTCGAGTTGAATTGAGAAGTTGAACTCAAGCACTCGAGTCGAGTTGAGAAGCTTGATTCGACAACTCAACTCGAAAACTCGACTCGACTCGACAAGATATTAGATAGATGTAAATAGCTTGGTCGAACAGTTTACATGATTTTTCTTCATGACTTTCTATCATGTTTTTTCGTCATGACTCTCTATCAAAGTCAAACGACCTTCATGTTTTCCCGTCATGTTTCTCATCATGTTTCTCTTTTTGTTTCTCTTCATGTTTCTCTTTATGTTTTTCTTCATGTTTCTCTTTATGTTTTTCGTCATGACTTTCTATCAAATCTTTCTATCAAACAGTCTTCATGATTTCTCGTCATGACTTTCTATCATGACTTTTCTTCATGACTTCTCTTCATAGCTTTTCTTCATGACTTTTCTATCATGACTCTTCTTCATGACTCTCTATCATATAGTCTTCATGTTTCTCGTCATGACTTCTATTAAAAAGGTAATGCAAAAAGGTAATGCAAAAGCAAAAAACCGGAAAAATTAATCATGCTTTTACTGTAGAAGATCATCGAATGAAGAACTTTCTCGTCATCATACTGAGATAGTATTTCATCTTTTACATAGTTCAAAGCATCGATCTTCAGAATAGCTTGTCATTTGAGATCAAAGTGACGAAGTACTGAGATTGAGCTGACTTGTTTCTTTAGATTGTCAAAGACTTGAACACAGATCTAATTTCAAACAAAAGACGTGTTCTTTCTAGTCAGCTGAGTGAATGATTTGACTAGCTTCGAGAAGTTCTTAATGAAACGACGATAGAAGTTAATAAATCTCACGAAGCTCTGAATTTCTTTTAGATTGATCGAAGTGATTCAGCTGACTATGACTGTCACTTTACTAAAGTTCATACGAAGATCTAGTTCTGATACGATGACTTCTAGAAAGATAGTCTCTTCTACATTAAATTCGCACTTTCGAATATTCATCTGCAGTTCAGCTTCGCGTAGTCGCTTCAATACTAGTTTGACGTGATCTCTATGTTTCTTTCTCGTTTTGCTATAGATGAGAATGTCATTTAGATAGACTTGACAAAAGTCGTTCAGAAAGTCTCATAGAACATCATTCATATATTGCTGAAAGAAGATTGATTCATTAGTCAGTTTGAATGATAGCATCTTGTATTTATATGCTTCTAAAGCAGTGATAAATGTGATGTAATTCTCGCTATCGAAATGCATTTGAAGCTTGTTGATTGCTGATATGATGTTCAATCTAGTCAGATGCTTGCAACTCACTATTTTATCAATGATCTCGTCTATCAGCGATAGAGAGTATCTATTTCTTTTGAAAATGACATTTAACTTTTGATAGTTCATGCAGAATCAAAGATCTTCATTTGCTTTGAGAGCGAATAGAACGAGGGAGAAATAAAGAGTCTGACTAGAAGTGATGAATTTCTTTAACAGATTCTCGTTTAAGTACTTCTTTACTTTCAGAAGTTTGACAGAAGATATTCAATAGACTTGATAGTAAGAGAACATTGAATCATTGATGAGCTTAATTTTATGATCGTAGAAGCGATGAAAGAGTAGTTTATTCAATTGAGCTCGATCAAAAACATCTAGAAACTCATGATATTTTGATGACAGCTTCGCTTTAATATCTTTCAAATTCTGAGTCGTTTCATCAATTGAAAAGACGTTTAAAGCGTTCAAATCGCACTGAGTATTGTACGCGATTTCTCTATTGATGTTCGTCATGAATAGAGCAAAGATCTCGATCTTGTTTCTCTTTGAATAATTCAACAGTGTCTTGAACAAAGTTGCGTTTATGCTTCAAATCGAGAATGACTCTTTTCGAATGAATCATTTGAGCATTCTAGAGATCTTAGTCTGAATGATTGAAGAGAGCGAAGATGATCATGATCAACTTGAATGCTTTTAATTGAGAAGAATCGAAAGAATTGAAATAGAAGTATTCAATTGATTCAAAAAAACAATGACGTTGTTTTGCATATTCAGTAATATTTCGTTTTTGTTCATTCAGAGCTTACTCAATATGACTTCATGATGATCAATATTAGCTATCAACATTGATACAGTCAATTTCTTATGACTTTTGATGATGAGATTGAATAGAATTTTATGAGTGATAATCTTCTTAAATATCTTCTCGTCATAATCTCTTATTAGCTTCTCTTTTGCCAGTGATATAAATTGAATTTTCAGTTTCTTGCATACTTTATCGACTAAATTAGAATGTATGATCATGTAGATGATTGAATCACTGTTTATTAGAAAACGAAGGTTGAAAGATTGATTCTGAGAGATGAAATGAGTGTCAATTAAAAATGACTTTTCAAAGTAATTTTCTTTCGATAGAATTTCGTCTAGTTTGCACAAAGATATAATCTTTATCTCTTTGATGACTTTTGAAGAGATGACTAGTTTTTTGAATCGAAATTTGAATTGAAATCGAAGCGATCATATTCATTGTTCACTGCATTAATTCTAGTAGATTGATCGAAACATTCTTTAGAGCTATGATCTGATTTATGATATATGAAACAGCTTTCGACTAGAATATCTGCTTCTTTGACGCTAGTTAAAATCGCGTCGTGCAACTTTAGCTGATCAGACTTCGAGTGATCGACTGATTAAGTGATAACAGTCGCTCTATGAAAGATAGTTTTAGAAAGATCATTAACGCGTTTGATCTTGTTCTTGATCTCTTGAATGACTCGCTGATCATTATTCAAATGAATCAGATAGAAACGAATTTCTTTTAAAGAATCAGATTGAACTAGTTGATCTACTCAAATAAATCGAAGACGAGAGTGTATTTTATCTTTCAAATCAGCGATCAATTGCTTCTTGTGATAGTCTAGATAGAAAGATAGACGTTGAATCTGAGTATAGAATTTACTGAATTTCTTGAATTCTTGAATCAAGTTGTAGTATTTTCTACGAAAGTTGACTTTCTTATTTGAATCATCAAACAATTGAGCTAGCTCTTTCAAAAAATCGTCAACGATTCTATAGAGATTGACACAGTCACGTTCACGTCTTGCCTGAGTGACTTCAGCTGCGTCATCAAATAATCTAGAATGTACATAGCTCAATTTGAATCATTCATTAAAAAAGAGATCGACGTTGATCTCTAGTTTGTTCTGAATTTTTTCGTATCAATTCTCTTAAGTAGAGTTCTTTTCATCAGTAAACAGCGAAGAATCAGGTATTTTTTGAGATCTAGAACGCTCAGAGTAAATGAAATCAGAAAAAGTGTTTTCTTTAGCTTGAAGTTTAGTCTTCAACTCTTTGATTTCATCTTCTTGTTGTTTATTTAACTCGTAGAGTTGATCTGTTTCTTCATCAAGAGCTAGACTTCAAGTCTTTCAGATTTCATAGAACACGAGAGATATTATCATTTCAGCGAATGATTCGTCATTTTCATGAATGAATAATGCAGCACTTGATGATTTCGTTCGTGATTTCGATGAATCAGCATCAAAGATTTGAGAGAAACGATTTCGAAATTCTTCAGAACGCTTTTCAGTAGACGAATGACTAAACATGATGAGATTTGTTTGAAAGAGAGTTGAACGAATGATGATGTTCGATGATTGAAGAAGAAAGTTGTATAAAGTGAGATTCAATCTTCAATAAAAAAGATGAGATTTGTTTGTTAATTAATTTGATGAATTTTCTAGCAAACAACGAAGATTCTTTATCATTGAATCTATCAATCGATTTGATTCTTGAGCAATTCACGAAGATTCTTTATCATGATTCTTGTAATCAAGTGAACTTTGCATACTTAATGAGTGATAAGTAGTCTAGCAATTCAAACAGTCTCGTTGTTGATTCTATTCAACTCTCTAATGTTGTTCTATCTTTTGATTATCATCGATCATCAGATAAACGAATTTCTTTAAACTCATTCTGTCTAGACGAGTATGTTGAATGAGTAATGAGATCAGTATCGTGTGATTAACGAATTCTTAATATAATGTCAGAATCATGTCTAGATGATACAATCAATGAAGATCAGAATTGATAGTGCTTAATCTTTAAAAATAGCTATAACTGAATATTAAGAATACAGAAGAAGATTGATACAAAAACTTCTATTTATGTAATGTTTAAAGACTGCGCTAAACTTGAAAGAAATAGGTTTGTGACATGAGAAGAATGTGATGTAGATGAACAAGATGTTGATGAAAGAAAAGAGTGTTAAGAAAGAAAAAGAGTGTTAAGTCATATCTGAGTCATATCTGAGTCATATTTGAGTCAAACCTGACTAGCTCGCTGATTAGCTCTAATCATTACGCAGAGAACTCGCTAGCGTTCACTGCGAATTGATTAAAGCTTCAGTCTTGTTCAGTCTTGATACGCTCATAACATCATCAATTATTTGCTACATCTGCAAGATTCTCGATCATTTGTTCAAGAATTATTCTCAGCTGAACAAGAATGACATTTCTGCATCTCATGCATTCATCTCTCGTTTACATGAGATCATTATTTCGAAGAATAAAGAGAATGAGAAAATGTCTTTCAAGAATAGTGAGACAAAAAACTAAAGACTTTTATCAAAAACGCGATGAAAGATGTGTTAATTTCTTCAATAATGAGCATGTCAGATGATTTTTTTGCTTCTGAATCTTTGACTACTGAATATGTACTTTCTAGCAATAAAATTAGTTACTCATTGAAGTTATTGATTAATATCAAAGCTGCTGACTATTCGTTTATTGATGAAGTGATTGCGCAGATTGTTTGTAATCAGTTGTAAATCGAGTCTTTGACTTTGATCAAAGCGAAGTCAATTCGAGAATTCGATGATCATTATGTTAAGAAACTCATTACTCATGTCATTTATTTGAATCTGACTGTTCAGAATAATACGATTAACACAGCTTTTATGTTGATCACTTGATTAGATCAACATCAAATGATTCTTGAAAAAACATGAATGAAAAAAATCAACCTAGTAATTGATATGCAAATCAATTTTCTTCGATTTTTGAATTTCAACTCTACTAGTCAGAAATCAATTTTTTTATTCTCAAGCAATAAATCAATCATGAAACGAAAAAGCTTGACTTCTACTCATATACTGAAGAGATTTTTCACTTTCATTACATCTCAATTCAGTCAAAACGAGAAGTTCATTGAACAGTTAAAACAGCGTGACGCGACTTTGACTAGCATCAATTCTAAGTCAACGTTCAGTCTGAAATCATTCTCTTTCAGTTCAATAAACATAGCAATGATAGAGATAGCAATATATAAAATGTTAGTCAAATAATTAAACATCAAGATCTTTGCTGTTATCATCTTGAAAATTGATTGACTCATAACTGCAGTTGAAAACAAGTCTGAAGAAGTGAATTTGCATGAGCTTTTTCACGCTGAAGTTCTCAAGCAAGTTAAGATCAAGCTTCTCTCTGAATATCATGATTATTTAAATATCTTCGATCAAGCAATGATTGATCAACTATCATTGCATCATTTCTATGATCACAAAATTGAGTTGATTGATGAAGAAATGCTTTCTCAAAGCAAACTATATCAGATGTTCAATCACAAGCTTCAGAAGATAAAAAAGTATCTGATTAATCATTTAAACAAAGAATTTATTTTCTTCAGCTTTGCATCATACATTTCGCTCATCTTGTTCATCAAAAAGAAAGACGATAGTCTGTGTTTCTGCGTCAATTACAGAAAGTTCAATGCTTTGATCAAACAAAATCATTATTCTTTGTCATTGATAAATGAGACTTTCACTCATATACAAGAAAGCAAGTATCTGACTCAATTGAACATCATTATCGCGTTCAACAAACTATGCATGCATTCAGATAGCGAAGATTTGACTATTTTTATTGTTTTTTTCAATTCATATAAATATCATGTAATGCTCTTTAAATTAATCAACGAATCTGCGTTTTATCAATACTATATGAACGATATGTTGTTCAAGTATCTACATCAGTTTTGTCAGATCTATCTAGATGACATTATCATTTACAGCAAGATTTTGAAGAAACATAAGTGACATGTATGATTGATCTTGAATAAACTACAAGAAGCTGATCTACAGATAAACATCAACAAGTGCAAGTTTCATGTTCAGAAAACTATCTTTTTAGAACTCTTGATATCAATCGAAGAATTGAAGATGAATTCGCGAAAGATGCAAGCAGTCGTTGATTGATCTATATTCAATAATCTCATTCAAATGCAATTCTTCATTGACTTCTGCAATTTCTATTAATGCTTCATCAAGAACTTTTTTAAGATTGTTTATTCAATAATTCAACTTACTCAAAAGAAGATCATATTTGAATGAAATAAAGTCTGTCAGATCATCTTCAATCATATGAAGAAACGTATGATCAAGACTTTTATACTACGTCACTTTGATTAAACTCATGAGACTATTCTTGAAATTAACTCATTCAACTACGTCAATGATGAAGTTCTTTCTCAATATAATGACGAAGAAGTACTACATTCAATTGTCTTTTATAGCAAGAACATGTCTTCTGCTGAATACAATTACAAAATATATGATAAAGAACTTCTGATCATCATTTGAGCATTTAAACATTGATGATTTGAACTGAAGCTAACTGACATTTCTATCAAGATGTTCATCAATCATCAAACGCTCATTTCGTTGATGAAAGATAAAAAGCTGAGCAGACGTCAGATGCGTTGAGTTCAGAAGCTCGCTGACTTCAACTTCAGAATAATGTATTGATTGTTATGAGCGTGCTCAATCTTTTACTGAGACGCACGTTCTTGAAGCGAGTCTAGATTCTATCAAGTCTAACGCTTTTCTTTCTTCTGTACATATAATCTTTGCATCTTGATAGATCTCACTCTTTAGCTTTGAATTCTCATTTATCTAATTTACTCTTCGTTTATCTGTATTTTTATGACTTGCTTTAGACATGATTCTAACATTATTCAAAGCTTCGTACATATCACATGATAGTGATTCACTTTTTAGTTTAGTTGAAATCAAAAGTAAAAGCTCTGCAACATGTTGCAATATTGCAAACAAGAATTGATTTCTCAACTGATCTCTTGACTGAGCTTGTCAGAAACTGAGTTAAACTAGAGATACTATCAATATAAAAGACTGATATTATTATTATTACTTTGATAGAATTTAGATACAAGACAATACATCAGATAATGTACAAGATGAAAGACAAAGAGCAAAAGAAAAGAATGAAAGCTCAACTTTTATATACATGAATTGAGCAAAATCAAGACTAGACAGTAATTCTATTGACTTAAGATTGCAAAAGTTCATGCATATGACTGAGATGATTGAAACAGAATTGCTGAGATTAAATTAAAATGATGATAATTAAATTGATGACTTGATTCATTAAACTAGTTCAATGAATCAAGATTATCTAAGATATTAACAATTTATGTTCTAAATCAAGTTGATAATCTGACATCATGACAGTAACTCTTCTCTTCAAGACTGAGCTTCTGCAAGATGATGAGAAGAAACAAGATGAGATAAGAAAGAATTGAAGACAAAGACTGAAATGAGATGAGAATTAATGTAAACGCATTTTAATATGATGAAGCACAAATGAGACTAGAATAGATCTGAGTCACATTTGAGTCAGATCTGAGCAAGGTATCTGTAAAATGAAATAAGATGAAATGCATTTTAATGTAATGATGCACAGCGAAATCAAAATACATCTGAGTCACATTTAAGTCAGATTTAAATGAAATATCTGAGTTAAATCTAGACAAGATTTGAGTCAGATTTAAGTAAGAAAAAGACGAAATGCAATTTAATGTAATGATGCACAGATGAAACTAGAATACATTTAAGTCACATCTGAGTCAGATTTAAACAAAATGTCTGAGACAGATCTAGACAAGATTTGAGTCAGATCTGAGCTGAGTTGAGATGATGAAAATTGAATTTAAAGTTCTTGACATTAACATTGAGATATTATACATGACAGTACATGTGATTCTTCAACAACAGAGTTGACAAGATGATATTCATCGAGCGCTTGCTCACAATTATTCAGAAGATGAAAAGACTTTCAAGTAAAGAAGTAATCTTCTCAATCAACATAATACTTGAGCAAAGATGAATTATAGCATCTATCACGCTTGAAGTTTAGTATGCTGTTTACATATCAGAATCTTTCATCATTCTTAATGACAATGAGTTCTCAAAATTTCTGATATTGATTTAAAAGAAAGTCACTTGCAATATGATTCAAAAGAGTGACATGAAAGATTAAATGAATTTTCATGAATGCTGAAAGATTTAACTCAATGATCAGAGAATTGTTCTTGAAAACATGCTTGATCTTAAAGAAATCAACGTTATGATCATTTAACTTGATAGTAAGACAAGCAATGCTAAGATTGTAAGCATTCAGTCAGACTTCATCTTTGATGAAGTATTTAAAACAAGAACGATGAAAGAGATTAACATTGAATTGATAAATAATCTGAGCTATAAGCATCTCATTAAGTAGATGCTCAGTTAGTTTCTTCATCTTCTTGATGAACTCTTTGACATTGATCAACTTGTTTTAAGCTTGAAATGTAAGATTCTTGAATAGAAACTCAGAAGACTTAAAGTTTAAACGTGAGTTCTGACTTGAATTGATCAAGAAGAGTGATGTTAAAGTGATTAATGATGATGTGTTATTGATGATGAATTTGACTTTGAAAAGTCACTTAGCTCAGTCATCTTGCATGTAGTTGACAAAGACTTGAAGATAATATGTTGCAAGCATGCATCTCTGTTACTTCTGATTAGTCTGATTAGTCTAACATAAACTAGTATAAAGCTGTGAGTAAAGCTGTTGTTGACACGCTAGCGACTTAGCGTGTCTTCATGAGTAAAACTC
>JAABUH010004651.1_pt1 | contig 11015 bp, 5 predicted proteins | sample 5559121 | NCBI WGS metagenome assembly JAABUH01 (sample SAMN10711871, study PRJNA513364) | rock metagenome | isolation source: Antarctica rocks | place: Antarctica: Victoria Land, Battleship Promontory nord | collected 2015-12-28 | reverse complement strand
TCTGTGCCAACGATCGCTGAGGAGGCGCTTGATGCCGCATTGGCAGCTTTCTCCGTAGCATCGGAAACCGCAGCCTCGACAGTGCCTTGGGACGAGCCGATGACCTGTTCGCTAACAGAACTACCCATACCCATAGCCTTTCGAGCGCCGGCAGCTGCTTTTGCAGGAATGTATCTCGTACTGAAGTCATCAGATACATCACCCGCTTCCAATTTCCATTTCCCGACTTCTTTGAGGCGAGCGAGTTCCTTTGCGGTTTCCTCGGCGGAAGCCATGCCGCTTGACTCTAATTCTTCGCTGGCCTCTTTCGATCTGAGCAATCCTTCATGGTCCTGGGCGACAGCTTGAACCTTCGATCGCCATACATCGAAAGTCTTCTTGACCTCATTGTACTTGGACCAGTCTTTGTAAGTGACCCCCTCCATTTGGGCCCACCGTAGACCAATTTCTTGCAATCCAAGGTCACGAATGTTGTCGATGACATCCAAAGTGGACGTGGTAGCTGCAGAAACTAATGACTTGGTTTCCTTATCAAAGTTTTCTTTCCACGATCGCAGAGCTTGGGCTTTCTCTTTGATTGCCATACCGGCAAATCTGGTTGATCTGGACAATGAAAGTGTAGCTTTTCCGAGATCATTCTCGTCATACTCTTCGGGAAATTTGGTTACCAGGTGATTGATTTCTTTCTTGAGCTTCGCGATCTCAGAGGAAGAAGCTTCTTCTAGCTGAACCACCAAAGCCTCACCAACCCCATGGACTTGATTGCCTATCTGGCGGTCGGTAATTTCTTTCACTCGTTCTTCAAGGTCTTCGATTCCTTTATCAGCCGCCTTGGCAAAACGCTCCTCCCAATTCTTGAGGTCGCTCTCAATCTTCTCGCGAGTACTCTCGGCTTCTTGCTCAGGTGTTATTGACGCAGAGGCTGAGGTTGCCACAGAATCTGTCGTTGCACTTGAAGATGAGGCAGAGCCGGGCGCCACAGAAGACACCACGGATGAGACACTGCTAGAGATCGAATCCGTAGGTGTTGAGCTGTGAGTCTCTTCCATAGCTGCTTTGAGCTTCTTACTATCCCTGTATCGTCCGAGCCTCTCCCCGATCCTAACAAGCTGAGGCTCCACGTTCTCGCCATATAAAATTCGAACCTTGGGCCAAAGTGTTCGGTCGAAAAACACCGCAGTTGATGACCACGCTGCTGCGGCGTAGGGAAGCCCAGTTTCGACAGCAAACTTGTGCCCCATAAGGTAGGTCTGCTCCGCATAAGGCCTAGAAGCTTCGTATGCGGGAACCAGGCGTGCACTATAAATCTGAGAGATGCTGTCACGGCTCGTCGTGTAATATGGAGCCGCAGCGGAAGAAACTCTGCTCACATGTGGTGCTAAGTTGGCATCATACTGTTGTTTGGCTTGCGACTGGGCGGTATCGATCTGAGGTTTGATGGTCTTTTCCCATCTATCTTGACCATACACTCGAGCTTGGTCGACTTTGGGAGCCCCGAACTTCTGGTAGCTTTGCTTTCCGTAATCCACGGTCGGAGAGTAAATCTGAGCATTGAAGGTCTCCACATAGGGACGTGCTTGGTCAACATAAGGAGCGGCGTAGGAATTATAGTAGGGTTCGACGTATGGCGTGAGATATGTCCGGATATCGAGATATGGCTTGCAGACTTTCGGAGAGTCCTCTGTGAGGTTGTCGATGGAGGAAGGACAACGGAAAAGAGCAGTAATGACTGTATACCAGACCAGTAATCTACGAACCGAGGGGGATCAGCAATAGTAATAATATGGACGTCTGCTGAACGAACCTAGAAACCAAGCTGAAGCTTTTGCCCGCAAACCCTGATGTTGCTGGTTTTATTTTCGAAGCCCCCCGGCTTGTGATATGGCCATTTTGCTTTGTTTTAGGAGCCGACGGGTCTACCGGCCGCCCATTCGTCTCTGCTGCCATGGCAGGCGGTTGGAGTTGAGCAGTTGTAACGCTGGAGGGCATTAGTCGACAGTGTACGCAAAATAATGTACAAAACTCGCTATTCCCGCGCCTAGGTCAGACGACCTTCCAGAGGGCGCTGGTACACTACTCAGACCACCAACGACGCGGAACAATAAGACGAAGCAAGTCTCCGACTGTCCTCCGAAGTTGTGGTGGTGGATGGTGCGATGTGGAAAACCCGGCAGATAGGGTTTTAGGAATCCTGTTTGGAGCTTGGCTATTAGTTCACTGATTGTCGCGTGCACCTCTATTATTTTCATTCTACAAAACCCCATAATATCTGAATGTGAGAAACACAATGAAGATTATGACACTCCTGTAGACACCTTGAACCACCATCACTTTTCCTGTCAACATACTGTTCCTAATCTTCAATCAACACGCTGTCACTGGATTTTCGCGTCATAAGGCTCGGAGCTAAATTTGGCCGCGAAGTCGCCAAGACCTCAACGTCATCCTCAACTCTCCCTCAACGCCGACCACAATCAATCTACGAATATATCTAGCCTTCGGGTGGTAAAGGGCCTCAGATGGAGTGGAGAATATTCCTATGAATCCATCGCGATGACGCCACGTCGTTTGCAAGACAGTGTCCCGATCCTGATACGCTTTCTCACGAGCGCTTGACGAGCCCATAATGGACCCAGTCGTCGATCAGGCCGCTGGCGAGGTCGAACCTGGGCTTCGCGACAAACCAGACCTTATGAATGATCCTGCCTACGATCCAAATTTAAAGGACCAAGATGGCAATGCGGACGAGGCTGATACCTGTAGGATATGCAGAGGGGAAGGGTCGCAAGAGGAACCTTTGTTCTATCCCTGCAAATGCAGCGGTAGCATCAAATTTGTGCATCAGAATTGTCTCATGGAATGGCTGTCACACTCCCAGAAGAAGTACTGCGAGCTGTGCAAGACACCCTTCCACTTCACCAAGCTATATTCTCCAAATATGCCCAACACGGTCCCTCTTCCAATATTCCTCCGGCAAGCTGCCATGCATACATGGACGAGCATGCTAGCTTCGTCTCGTTTACTTCTCGTGTTCTTCGTCTGGTCAATGTGGCTGCCTTGGTGCATGCGGACAATATGGAGGGGCCTCTTTTGGATTGGGGACGGTTCATGGGCAAATTGGGCGGAGAGAAGACTTTTCAATGAATCAATGGCATACGGTCTCCCATCACGTCTTGCTATGCCAGGAGTGACTCCGATAGAGCAAGGCCTGCTCACATCAAAAGAAGCTACTGCATCTACCTTTGTCGCTCAGATTTCAAGTAAACTGCCGCGCTTCATTCCACCTACAGAAAAACTCTTCAGTTTCTCCAGCGGTCAGCCTTGGTCGCTGCTCCTGCTGAAGAAGATCTATTCTTCACTGGCTGGTGAGACTTCAGCTCCGGTCTTGTCTTCAGCTTCCATGGCTACCAATACGACCGGGCACGGGGGCCCTATCCCACGTTCGTCGTGGCTCTCAGGACTCCATTTTGTCAAAACGCTAACGCCATCAACGCTGGTGAACAACATGCTTATCGACACTCTCGAAGGACAGCTCATCACCCTATTTGTGGTCACAGCATTCATTCTGATTTTCCTGATTAGAGAATGGGTCGTTCAACAGCAGCCAATCATTAATGGCGGCATCAATCTCAATGCTGAGCAAGCGGCTGCTCCAAACGCTGCCCCTGCTCCACAACATGCTGATAATCAGAGAAATCGTGTCCTCGACGCGGGGGTTGCTGCTGACAATGCAGATGAAGGCGTTCACGCTCCAGGACCCAGGGCCAGAATGATCGCTAGGGCAAGACCCAGACGCCCGAGGGATCTTAGGCGTCATTCGGAGCAGGGAGGCGCTCCGGCGGATAATGCTCCTACCAACGCTGCCATCAACGGTGCAGGAGAAATGGAGCAGCCTGCAGGCTCTACTCAATCACCACGTTCACAGGACGAGTCTTTAGGTTCCGCCTCATCAAATCATAGTTCAGAGCAACCTCAAAGGCCCGGAATGCCAGATAGAGATACATTGGCTGGGGCTGCCGAGATACGCCGCACAATTGAGGAACATTCCCGGAGCTCTGGTACAGAAGACTTTGCCTTGGAGGCCTTTAAAGATTTGTGGAATCGAGCTGGGAAAGAACCTCTGGGATTTATTAGAATCGTTGAGCAAGAAGATCGCAGTGCTGAGTTTGGATGGCTTGTTGCTGCAATGAAGAAGGTTGAAGGACTCGATCAACCAGCTCCTGTTACTCAGGAGAAAGAGGTCTCCCAATCATCAAATCAGGACGAGCACAATAACGGTGGAAAGCAGCCAGATATCGACGACGAGTTTGTCTTGCTGAACCGATCGTCGGGCAACCCAAGCCCGGAGCCTGCGCTTGAACACAATGAATCCCAAGAACCTCCCGCCAGCCATACTCATAATTCGGTCTCTAACTCAACTTCTCCTACGTCATCTCGACTACCCCGTGACGAATCCGTGGAACCGGCCCCCGAGCCTGCTGCTGCACATTCAAACCCGGACCGTAATGAAGAGACACCGCCAAGAATAAATATTGGCCAAGATTCTAGAGGTGACGATTCAAAAACGCTAGCTATGGGATCATTACCGGAAAATTTGGATTCAGTCGATGTCGATAATCAACTAGTATCCGAACATCCAGGTCGTGATAATCCCTTCCACCCTGACTACGAAGGAGACATTCCTCAGCCTACAGCTTGTCCCGAGGTAGAATCGTTGAACGAAGATTCTGCCGGTCCATCAGACACGAATCAACCGAATACTAACCCCATTCAACTGAGAAACGGCCCAACACAGATCCCACCAGATCAAGTGATACCCGCTCCCGCGAAAAACATTATTGAGTCCATCACAGACTGGCTATGGGGCGGAGTGGCTCCTCTGCCAGCGCCCCCTGAGCAGCCAGCAGGCGATGATGAGCACGTTGTGAATGATATCGCGGACGAAGCGCCGTTCGTACCTATCGACAACGGGCAACATCTACCGTTGGCTCAAAACGAGGGTGCCGTTGCCAATCAAGATCCTGACGTCGTTGCAGCAGCAATTCAAGCCGGACTGAATCCGAATGAAGGCGATGCAGCAGAAGAAATTGAAGATTTGGAGGGTATCATGGAGCTCATCGGCATGCAAGGTCCTCTGGCTGGTTTGGTACAGAACGCCATGTTCTGTGCTTGTCTTGTGTCGCTGACTATCTTGTTTGGGGTCTGGGTACCTTATATTTCCGGGAAGCTTTTCCTGGTCCTCCTGGCTCATCCATATTCGCTGCTCTTCAGGATACCTCTACGGTGGGCTGCCTCTTCGGCAGACACGATCATTGATGTTTCCACTTTCTGTGCTGCATGCGCGCTCTATTGGGCTGATACCGCCGTGAACCTTACTTGTGCTGCAATAGGAATGCTGATACCTCCATTTGGAAGGTTTAGCCAGAATAATTTAGTGGCCGAGATTGCGAAAAGCTACGCAGAAAGCGCTTTCGAAAGGCTGGCCGATAGCTTTATTGCGACTGGTGGTGCCTTTTCCGAGACTGATATTCCCATATTCTCAGTCATTGCTCATGAGTCCTTGCGATCTATGGAAACACGACTCGCTTGGATTGTTCGCGGCTCTTGTGATCAAATCGCTACCGTCTTCAGGAGCGCATATCATAGCCCTAGCGTTTTTGAATTCTCGAAGCTGGTGGTATCGAGCTTATCAGACCACGCAAAGTCCGGTGCTACCTTGGTATCAAAGACAACTTCATACATCCTGTCTTTATGGCCGTCGCTTCTCCAAATAAACCCCCTTCGCATTAATCTAGCCCTGCCTCAGCGCACAGTGCCCCTCGACTACGGCCTTGCATATTGGAATACGAAGGACCGGGCTCTCGCCATCGCCTTTGGCTATCTCTTCTTTGCTTTGCTCGGAGTCGCGTATATTCACCTCAGTCTTCGGATGAACAGTGAGAACAAACACGGAAGAGTTGCTGGCGGCCTTGCCGATGGTCTTTATCAAGCTGGTGGGGTTATGAAAGTCATACTGATCATCAGCATCGAGATGATCGTCTTCCCGCTGTATTGCGGAATGCTACTCGACGTGGCTTTGCTACCTCTTTTCAACAATGTGACCATAATCTCCAGAATCAACTTCACCATGACATCTCCCAACACTTCATTGTTCATTCATTGGTTCGTGGGCACCTGTTATATGTTCCACTTCGCCCTCTTCGTCTCCATGTGCCGCAAAATTCTACGAACCGGAGTCCTATACTTTATTCGGGATCCTGATGATCCAACTTTCCATCCCGTTCGTGATGTCCTCGAGCGAAGTGTGTCCACTCAACTTTGGAAGATCTCGTTCAGCGCCTTGGTATACGGAGGCCTGGTCATCGTTTGCTTGGGTGGTGTAGTATGGGGCATAACTTGTGCGTCGGACAATGTTTTCCCTATCCGTTGGTCTTCCAACGAACCGGTATTGGAATTTCCTGTGGATTTGCTATTCTACAACTTCTTAATGCCGCTGGCTGTCAAGTTCTTTAAACCCTCCAAAGGCTTGAACAAGATTTTCAGCTGGTGGTTCCGCAGATGCGCGCGAACTCTACGACTGACAAATTTCCTGTTTGGTGATGAGCGGGATGATGAAGAAGGCACCCTTGTAGCCCACAAATGGACCAATGCTGTCGACTGGGAGAACGAGGATTCGGGAGCTTCTAAGGTCGACCAAAACCAGCAAGCTCCTACTCCGGAAGGGCTAGTGGAGCCTCATTTCCAACGTGATGGCAGATATGTTCGCGCGCCAAGCTCGGATCAAGTTCGCATTCCCAGGGGTGCGCATACGTTTGTAGAAGTGGACGAAGATAACCATCGACTGGATGGCCAACCAGACTCCGACGAAGGCCTTCACGGACGTGAGAATGGCATGTTCACAAAGGTCTACATACCCCCCATGTTCCGCCTCCGCATCAGCGCCTTCATCTTCCTCATCTGGGTTTTCGCCGCGGCCACAGGCGTCAGCATGACCATCCTACCACTCGTCTTCGGCCGCTTCATCTTCGCGAGCGTGGCACCTAATCATCTCCGAATGAACGACATCTACGCCTTCTCCATCGGTATCTACACACTCGGCGGCGCCCTCTACGGCATCCTCCAACGCCACCAAATGGCCGACTACGTCCAATCCACAGTAACACCCCACACCACCACCATAACCTCCTTCCTCCGCAAATCCGCCGCCCTCACCATCCGAATCCTCAGCCTCGCCTACATCTACACCACATTCGGCATCCTCCTGCCCGCCCTGCTCTCCGTGCTGATGGAATTCTACCTCATCATCCCCATCCACACCTACTTCAGCACCACCTTCGCCTCCCTCGACCTCATCCAGTCGGAACGCCACATCATCCACCTGATCCAAGACTGGACCCTCGGCGTGCTCTACCTGAAAATGGCCGCCCGCGTCATCCTCTGGAACACCCCCTCCCGCCCCGCCACCGCTCTCCGCGCCATCGTCCGAGACGGCTGGTTCAACCCCGACATCCGGCTCGCAACAAGGGGCTTCATCATCCCCGCCATCCTCGCCATGAGCCTCGCGCTCGCCACCCCATTGATCTTAGGCTGGCTTGCCAACGTCACAATACTCCGTTCCTTCAGCGCCAACAACGAAATCTTCAAAGCGTGCGTCTATCGCTACAGTTATCCCGGCATCCTGGGTCTAGGCTTCATAGCCGCCTCGATATGGCTGCTAGCGAAAGCCTTCTCAGGCTGGAGGAAAAAGGTCCGCGATGAAGTCTACCTGATCGGCGAGCGTTTGCATAATTTTGGGGAGACGAAGCGACGGAAGGGATCGGGCAAGGGGAAGGGGAAGGCTGTGGTTGGAGCGGCGTGATTGAAGGAAGGGAAGAAGGAATTGTTCACACGTGCGTTCGTTCGTCGATCGAGCCTTTTCAAAGGCTACCTAGAAATCCAGAATGTATACTATAACGAATGAAATGACGTTGGTTTTTCCTTCAATCTCCCGTCGCGCTGAATGTGCGAGAAGGGGAAGGCCGTGGTTGGAGCGGCGTGATTGAAGGAAGGAAGGGAAGCAGGAATTGTTCACACGTGCGTTCGTTCGTCCGTTGAATCCCAAAGCCCGTTTGAAGGCCGCTTAGAAATCCAGAATGTATATTATCACGAAAGAAACGACGTTGGTTTTCCCTTCAATCTCCCACTACACTTGATGCGACAGATTTCACCGGTCCATCCGATGAACCTTGACTGTCATCAAACTCACTACTACCTAACCCACAACCACAAAAACCTACCCCTTAACTCAACCTCACCCACCACAAACCACCCATACCCAGACCCAGGATTCCCCGATCACATTTCCAGCAAACAGAGACGAGTCGGTCCAATTTTTTCCCATCAACCATGTAAATTACAGCCCAATTTCTTTTCCAGTCAGAGGCACTCTAAATTGGCAGTATATCATACCATCTACGACTCTCAGCGGAACCAAAGGATGGGAGTACGAATAGCATGGCGCCCAGCATCCGTTGGGGTTTGGACGTGGTATGCGAGATATGGCGTGCGGCTTCTTTTGTAAGTCGTAGGCTTTGCACTTCTATTTGGGACAATTGCTTTGGTTGGAGCCCCAAGCCCTCTGTATTGACTTCCGGCGCTCCATCTTTGCGTATGGATACTGAATCAAGCAGTCAGTCATTCGATCCAGGAATGAAACCTGGAGCTGCTCAAAACTTCATTTCTAGAAAGCAGTACGGGAGACTTCTCGAATCTCTCACCGCACAGTTGAATTGATTGGTATCATGACTACTACTCATTTACGACGTGTGAGAAAGATAGCGAAATACTCACGTCGTGAGATGGTCGTATTCGCGCTCAGCTGGGTGGATATCAGAGATGGAGGTGATGAGGTGGTAAAGAGGTTGTGGTGATGTGTCGCGAGGAGTCTCTGACGATAGCTCGTGAGTGGGCTGCTCGACGTTAGCAGATTACGTTAGCAGATTGGTCCGCAATGATACGAATACTTGGGATAGATGGGTTTTGACGCTAGGATGTGATCGTATTTGGATGTGCCTGGTGGAAATTAGAGGGGGTACACTTTTTCAAGCACAGTGTTTAACGGTGCAGGTTACTGGCACTTGGAATGCGGTGGAGGTGGGTCATGATGGTTTGAGAGAGTGTGTGAATCATGGCTGCTTTGATGATATTGAGGGACCGCATTTGATCCCATTGATTGTTAGTATCGATGAATCACAGGTCGATGTAAATGTAGACGACACGGAAACATCCTCCATGTTGTGTCGCAGATATTGCAATCGGTAGATGGGACCAGCATGGGTGAGCGCCAACTCACGTGTTGGCGGACAAGGTTTCATACACTCGACTCGAAAGGGATGTCAAAGATCTTTCCATAACGGGCGTGACAGTGAAGCCGAACAAGGACATTGGAGTGTGAAGATGGAAGAACACCCTTGGTCATTCGAACCGAATAGAAGAATCAGGGTAAGATCGTCAGCGGGTGTCGGCTTCTACATCCACGCTGCCACGATGTGACGGTGGTTGCATCCATCGACTACTTTACATATCACACAGACTTACTTCGCTTGCAGTACCCGAGCAGTGTGATCGTCGTCGAGACTACGGATGCCATCCGTGCGGTCTGATCTTCACTGAGCGTGAGTCTGATCTTCAAGGAGCGTAAAGTTGCCCCAGTCCTCTTCCTCGGACCTTTGACGTGGATTCTATTGACAATGTACCTGAACGATCAACAAGGGCAGTGCCGAAAGTGATGTTGGTGAAACGGGCAATTCCGGGAAGTTGGGGTGCCGTTTTCGGCACGGATCGCTGGCGCCTGTGCTGGCACCTGCGAGGTCGCCGATCAGGGACCATCTCGCGACTCCTCGATAGATCCTTGTTGAGGACATCTCCTCGAATCGTGCCTTCGATGCTTCCGACATCTACATATTGATGTTGAACGTTGTGGTGAATGGTGTCGCCTGGAGAATCCAATCTACGTGGGGGTCTGGCAACCATCAGCGGCAACACTACCGGAGCGCTAGTTGCGATTTGGCAACAGGAAATACGTGAGAGTCATAGACGGCAGCGACCTTGTGTTACATCCGCCGGCGACGGCTTGGGCGGGGACGACATGGTCTGTGGGGATGGAGTTGTCATATCTTCCTTATCCGGCCATCGAGTGCTGTTGGGGCCATCTGCAGGCGACTCAAAGCAGATGCAGGCAACCATGGTTCGCCTGCGGGCATTACCCAGATTCCACAAGGGTAGCATGCACGATGATCCAGATCCCCATGCAGCCACCCGTCTGCGCGGATGAAGAGTGCGTGGTCATCCTCGGGATTTCTACCTTATCATGCATGAGCTGGGCGGGGGGTATCTTCAAGGGAGAAGGGACCCGTCACCACCGTTCCTTTCTTTGTAGACCGTAGGGATGCACAACTAGGACGATACGAGCGTGCCCGAATGGGGATATCAGATCGATGTGTCGGGCGTGGACAGCGCCCTGCTCAGCCACTGGCACGTCTTTGGATTGGTATCATTGGTGCGCAAGAGGCACCCAATCTTCCAGTGACAGCTCGGTTTTGACAGCCTGCTGGTCATCCCGATTAGGACAGACGAGAGCTACGCCCCAGCGTCATTCGTGGGACAACGGTGGAGGGTGGCTGCCGAGAGGCTTGAACGGGGGCGTGCATCTGGGGGATCCAGACCACCGATACCGCCCTGCTATATTTGGATCTGCATGAACGCAAATGAGACGTCGTGTGTCCGCAACGACTGCGTTTGACAGACTGCCGAAGAGGGACGCGGTGGCTGATGGATCCCGGGGTGTCGGAGAATTGGCGCCAACGTGTAGCCAGGACCTACCAATGTTCCTGAGATTAGTTTGATCGCTTCTGGTCACGGCAGAATTGCGATTCGCTCGATGGTCGGTAGCACGGCAGCTGGTGGAGAGCCAAGAGAGCGTTGCAGATCCGATCCAGCTAAGGTGTAAGGCTTAGTGATCCTGTTGGTGTGATGTT
>JAABUH010004650.1_pt1 | contig 11019 bp, 18 predicted proteins | sample 5559121 | NCBI WGS metagenome assembly JAABUH01 (sample SAMN10711871, study PRJNA513364) | rock metagenome | isolation source: Antarctica rocks | place: Antarctica: Victoria Land, Battleship Promontory nord | collected 2015-12-28 | reverse complement strand
CAGCTGGGGCCCGCGCGGGAGTGGCTTGGACGGCAAGCTGCTGCGCGACATCAGCCCGCTGCGCGCGTTCCGCGCCGCGCGCGGCGGCGACGCCGAGGCGCAGCGGCCTTTCGGCGTGCGTGAGGAGCGCGCCGCGGGCGACGGCCGCGGGGGCGCACGGGCGGCCTACGGCTACCACGGCGCCCGCGGAGCAGAGCCCGCCGCGGGGTATCATGGGGTCCCTGAGGACCTTGGCGCCTGGCGCGGCGTGAGCCCCCTCAGCGGCTTGCGGATGGGCGAGCAGGCGCACTATGGCTGAGCTGCATACGAATGGAGGATAAGGACTAGGCGCGCTGCATTCATTGTGCAGCCCCTTGGGATATTAATGAGTGAAGCAACGTCCTGACATTGCTTCTAGCATGGGCTGGCATGCACATGCATAGTCACACCTGTGGGTCAACGGAGTCTGTCTAACCGCAAGGAATTATTTTTACCTGAGCAACAACAGTGGGGAGAGTTTTGAACATGAGGCGGCTTGCGTTGGTGGGTGTATTACTGACATTCATGACTTAAGCAACTGCATACTCGCACTGTGCGAGTACACAGTGGTGCACTGTGCGAGTCGCACATACTCAAGGAAAGCTGCCGCTGCCCCGCGCGTGCTTTGGTATGGCCAAGTCTGGCAGGACAGAGAAGCCTCGAGGCCGCGGGCCGCTCGCCAGAGTGTCGTCACAAGGGCGCAGCGGTCCCGCCACAACAGCGCAACTGCTTGAAGGCACGCGCCACGGCTTTCGTGATTTCAACGTCAGCTCTGTTAAAAATGACACTGTGCTCATTGGTAACGCTGCAAGCGCAGAGGCGGAGGCGCTACAGCAGCGAGCAGAGCGCAAGCGTGGGGAGGACGCAGTCCGAGCGCATGGGCAGGCCGCGGTGACTGCCATGGTCACGCATTCACGTCTGCCAGACACTGTTTGGTGCCAAACCAATAGCTGGCTGACCGTGTCAGCAAAACGGCTTGTTGCTCGCAACGTGCGAGCGTCACTGGCCGAGTGCCGCGCTGCACAGGCTGCCTTCCAGCGCGCCCTGGACGCGGAGCAGGCCCAGGCGCTGCCCTACGAGCGACACCTGGACGCCTGCTTCGGCCTGGTGAGCTTCCAGCCGCTGGCGCGCACAGCACGCTAAGGCTCTCACAGGGGAGTGCCTACGGAGTGCCTACGAGTGGACCCTGCACTGACGTGGCGCGGCTGTGGCGCCACAGCGTGTCAAGGTTGTCGAAGTGGAGTGCCTACAGACCTGCGGCAGTGGACCCTGCACTGACGTGCCGCGGCGGTGGCGCCACAGGGCGAGAGCCTGCAGGGCTGGGCCGAGGCGCTGGCAGCGGCTGCCGCGGCGCTGCCGGACGCGCTGCTCACGCCGGCGGCCGAGGCGGCCGCGCGCGAGCAGGGCCTGGCGCTGTTCGAGCGCGCGGTGCAGGCCTACCAGCAGGCGCGTGCGCCGGCTCCATTGCCGCAAGGCACGAGGGCTCTGAGGTTTTAGAGCAGCCGCACGCGCCACATTGTGAACCCCTGCCGTTTCCTGCTGTGACCCTGTTGCAAAGCTCTGCTTCAGGAGGGTTTCAGAGGAGGATGCATGCAGCAGTGAGGGCTATACATTACATGTCGTGCTGGGGATCATGGCGAGCCCGAAGGGGTGCCAGGTTGGCACCAGCGTCTTGGTGTGCCTAAGGCGCCTCATTCAGACTCTGAAGCAAGCTGTACCTCGACTTGGCGGAGCCTCATGTGGAGCTGGGACATGCGGGCTCCCTGGGTGCGCGCAGCAGCAAAGCGCCCTGCCCCTGCACAGGTGCGCGCTGGCGACGGGCGCGTGCGCGCCGACGCGGCGGTCAACTCGGGCAATGCGCTGGCGGCCGCTGCGGAGGCCGAGCGCGCGGTCGGCGGCGCCGGAGGCCGCCCGCACAGCCTGCTGTCGGCGGCCGCGGGCGCGTACCGCGCGGCCCTGGCGCAGGAGGAGGACGCCCTGGTGCGCCCGAGCGGCGGCCTGCCAGCCTCACGCTTGCCTGCCTGCTGTGTCGAGACAAGTGGCGAACCTGACGTCAAAGTGTGTTTGTTTACCTAGTTTCCTCTGCTCCTCCCGCTTGTAGTAGTGCGAGTGAGCAGCCCCAGCTGCTTACAGAGCCCTGGGGCAGTCGGGACACGCTGGCGGGCGGGTCCCGGCCTGACAAGGTGACAACAGCGTGTGTCTGCAAAAGGAGGACCTTGTGAGCCCGAGAAAGTGATGCGGCAACTTCAGTGTGCAGTGCGGCGGACGACCAGCTTGACGACCAGTTTCTTCTGACATCTTATTTTAAGCATTCTGGCCTGCCAAGCAGCTGCGGGCCTGCCTGGCAGACCTGGAGCAACCTGGCGGACACGCTGGTCGCCGCCGCGGAGCTGGCGGCCGACGGGGCGGCATGCTCAGCCGCCGCGCATGCGCCTAGGTCCCCGCCCGCGGCCGAGACAGGCCCAGGTCTGCACCACTCGCCCGTGTCCCGCCCATCACCCGCACGAGCGCGCACAGGTCACGCACCACACGCTCGGAGCGGCCGGTCAGGCAAGCGTGGCAGTATTGTGGCGCCATGGTACTCGACGCTCAGCACACCTCCGCCCGGCAGGACAGGCTTTCTCATATGTCAGGTCCTTAATGATGATGCCAGCGGTTGACAGCTCCGCCGGCAGTTCTCGTCGATCAGGTCCTCGAGGGTGATGCCACTGCTTAGCAGAACCACCGGCAGAGCCGCCAAGCGCTGGCATTACCATCAATGACCTGATGAATGAGAAAGACTATCCTGCCGGGCGGAGGTGTGCTGAGCGTGAAGCACCTGGGGAAACAAATCCCGCTGCGCCTGACCGGCCGCATCGAGAGTCTGGTGCATGTCCCATGCGCGTGCAAGTGCAGACCCTGCGCTGGTACCACGCAGTGGCCAAAGCATGTCATTTTAGCGGCCATCTTGTCATTGAGAGAGGTGCGCAGCAGTGAACCACTTTATCTCTGGCCAGGGCGGCCCGCAACTGTCTGACCACGCCACGCCCGCCAGCGTGCTCACCGGTGCGAGGCTCAGGGCGCGGGCAGGCGGCGGCGGCGGCGGCGGCGGAGGCGGCGAGGCTGTATGCGGAGGCCATGGCCGCGTACGCGGCGGGCTGCGGCCTGAGCAGCAGCGAGGCGGGCGACGACCTGCCGGCGCTGCTCTTCAACTGGGGCGTCGGGCTGCACTCGCTCGGCACGCACGCGCCGGTGCGCCCCGCCGGCGCGCCGTGACCCGCTGTGCGGGCCAGGCCGCCAATGTATTTGAATTGCGTCTGGTGCGTACGTGGTGCATGGCCCATGTGCTCGAGGCACCGCGCCCTCCGCAATCGCGTCCGCTTGCATGGCGCTAGCCGCCCGGCTGCTGCGGCGGCTCGGGCCAGGACAAGCTAAGGGAGCACGCGCGCCCGCACGTGAGCTGCAGGGGAGTGCGCCCCGTCTGATGACCGTGCCATATGACAGACAGCTGCACGGCTGCAATTTGCGCAATATTGGAGTGTGGTGGACTGTTCAACGCGAGTTGATGCAGAGGCGGAGTCTGTCACAGGTGTTTGGAGGGGGCTGGCGCTGCACAGGCTCGCGCAGTAAAAACAAACAAGGCGTGCAAGCCCGTCATCCTGACGGGCCAATAATCAACTACTGATGAGGGTATGCACCAGAGAGCGTGCAGACAGAGGGTTGGCTAGCGCTTTACTAGTAGTAGTGAGAGGGCATGTCACGAGCGCGCTGACCGCGCAGACGCATGAGGCGGCCGAGGCCGCGCTGGCGGAGGCGGGCCGGCGGCTGGACGAGGCCGCCGGCTTCGCCAAGGGCGACCCCGCGGTCCTGGTGGCGGCCGGCGAGGCGCTGGTCGCGCGCGCCGAGCTGCGCGTGGCGGCCGCCGCCGAGGCGGCGGCAGGTGCGGGGCGGGCGCGGCGCTCGCTTCTCAGTGGGCGCGGCTGCCCTTGCACCAGCTGGCCGCTCTCGGACCTGTTGCATTCGGCCAGGTTGCAGTCCACTTTATGGTTGCTTCAGCTGTTCTCGCTGATCTGTCTTAAGGTTGGATATGTATGGGGCGGCGATGCATGAGTGCCATGCTGAAATGCCGCCACGCATATGGTGTGACATGCGATTTGAGAGCTCCATATTAATCTGCGACACAGGCTGAGGGTACTGTCTGAAGCACGGGGCCAGAGTTGCGGGGCTCACGGGCTTGGCGCCGCAGGCGTGGCTGAGGGCCTGCTGGCGGAGGCGCGCGCGCTGTATGCGGAGGCCCTGGAGGCCGGCTACGCGCGCGCGCTGCGCCTGCACGCCGGCAGCGCGGACGCGCGCGTGGGCGCCGCCGAGACGCACGTCGCGCTGGGCAAGCTGGCTGCCGCGGGTGCGTGACGTCCGTGCCTGTGTTGCCTGCTTGGGAGCGCACGCCTTTGTTGTCTGGATTGGAATGCAGCTGCCTATCCCGTGAGAACTATTCTAGACACGTACTTGGTGCATTGTGCTTCGCAGTGCTACCTTGTGCTTCGCAGTGCTACCTGCGACGGGCTGATCTGGGGCTTGCTCTTACTCTCCATGCGAGCAGTCCTCTGTGCGAGCTTGCCTTGGTGCGGCTTCTGACATATGCGTTGCTTGTAAGCATGGAAGTGCGCGCAGGACAGCAGTGACGCCCGTCGTTGTGCACCAGGCTCGCAGAACGAGGCAGCGCAGCACTTTGCCGCGGCGGCTAGGGAGTACCGTGCGGCGCTGCAGCGGCCCGAGGCGCTCGGCACGCTGCCGGACCGCTGCGCCGTGCGCTTCAACTTTGCATGCGCGTGCGTGCTGGCGGCCGGCGCCGCGGAGGAGTGTCCCGGGGTGCTGCAGGCGCGTGGGCCCTAGCGCGCTTGCTCATGCTGTGCTTGTGTTGTGAGACATGACTTGCTGGAGTGGTAAGTCGTGTGCAGTCTCTGTTCACCGCTGCTCGCGGCGAGGAGTGACAGCAAGTATGGCCTTGTTTATCGCTCAAGAATCAGCTAGAAACCTGTGTTCTGACTTGTTTGCGGACGTTGTCTTCCAGCTGGTTGCCTGGTGTCGTGGATGAAAGGCTGCGTGCCCGACACCCTGGTTGTTCACAGGAGGCCGCGGCTGTGCTCCAACAGCTGCTTGCTGGTGGGGCTACCAGCGCGTCTGCGCTTGCTGCCGACTCTGACATGGACGGCGCGCGGGAGTGGCTCGCCTGGCTGCTCGCTGGCAGCCCGGGGTCCGCGCCCGCGGTCAGCACGCTGCCAGGCTGCCTGACAGGCAGCCGGGCGGCGCCCGGCGGCGCGGCCGCCCTGGCTGCCTCGCTGCTGGCACAATGAAAGGAGAGGGAAGGCTGTGAGTACGCGCGCCCTTCGGCGCACCCAGGCGTGTGGAAATTATTAACTTTTGGACAACGGGTTGCCAGCAAGTACGCATTACACACAAGAATGAAAGGAAAGGAAAGGTTCTGAGTGCCTGGCTCTTGAGTGAAGCGCAGGCCAGTTTCATGCCGTTGCCCAAGAAACCCCCTAGGGTCAGGCAAGGTAGGCCGCAAGCAGCGACGAGGTCCTCGCGCTTGGTCGCTGTCTCTAGCACGCTACAGGCAATTTTATGAGTACGTCGGCTCTGTGGGACTGTTCGTGTAGACCCCCAGACGCCCAGCTATCGTCCGGCAGTCACTGGACAGGTGCTCAGCTTTGACCAGTGCACAAGTGCTATTGCAAATCGTTGCGCACTTGCTGTCTTCTGTAGCAAGTGCGCAAAGCTAGGGAGTGGGCACAGGGCGCTAGCATCTGGCTGAGCACCTGGCTGAGCAATCCACACGCCAGCTTTCACACCGTTCAAGCAGGCTTGTGCTTGGTTGTAAACACTCCACGCGCTCGTGCGCAGAGACTGAGCAGCGGGTGTGCCGTTAGGCGCTCTGGTGTCTACCAGCGAGAGGCTCAGACGCTGTCCCTACTGTGGGTGCCCAAGGCGCCCTGCTGCCTCGCTCGGGTGCGTCTGCGGGCATCCCCTGGTCTGTGCGCTGGGCCTGATCAGGACAGCGGCACTGGGCATACAGTAGCACCTACCTGCATGTTCCCTTGGGCATCCTGAGGGAACTGTGTTCATCCAGGCCTGTGCGGGGCTGCACAGGTCAAGATGGCGGACTGGAACAAGCTGGCAAAGTACATGCCCACCGGCGTGTTCCTGACCTTCCAGAGCCTGGTCACGCTGACGACGCACAAGCCTGACGCATCGGGGTGCGCTCCCTGCTGCAGCCCTGCTGCACTGCCGCGCTGTCTGCCCCATTCTGCCAGGGCTTGCACCAGCCTTGCATACCCACTCCTCCCGCAGACCTGATATGGCCCATGCCATGCATGCGCTCACATTGCCCTGCCTCCTTAACGGCATGCTGAGCAGCAGGTACCTACAGGAAGCTGTGCAATGCATCAGCCTCACAAGCGGCCCTCGCGCACAGTAACACGGGGACCTGCACCCACGGCGAGCGCGTGGCCACGGCCGTGCTGCTCGCGCTCACAGCCGCAGCGAGCTTCGTCATGGCCTTCACCGACAGCTACACCGACCCCGACACCAAGGCGACGTTCTACGGCGTGGTCACGCCCAGGGGGCTCTGCAGCCCGACCATCAGTCACGTCGTGAGAGCACGAGAAGATGACCCCGAGGCGGACGGCCAACTTCTACTCGGGGACACGCTACGCGAACGCCTAGATGCTGCCCGCTACAAGCCCCAGTTCGGCGACTTTGCACATGCAATGGTCACGTGCGCGCACGAGCTCTCCGCTGCCATGTAGCCAGATGTGCGGTGCAGCAACTCGCGACATGCGCCACTGCCAGGTTGTGAGTCGCCAAATGGCACAACCTATATCCTGGCACATCCTGTGTGCGTCCACCTAGATGTCCGTACCCATATCATTAATATGGACTTCCATCTGCAGTATGGGAGTATTTCCCTCAGCGCGACCCTGCAGTAACATTATGTATGCCTCTGCAGCGTGGCGGTGTTCCTGACGCTGTCGATGCTGACCGAGCCGGTCGTGAGCTGCTTCTTCGCAAACACGCTGGACCCCGTCGTCCCCCGCGCCGTCCCCGCGCTGGTCACCACCTTCGCAGGGCTCTGTGCGCGCCCGCCGTGTCCCTGTCGCCTGCATCATGTCGTGTCATCTTTTGACGCGCATATCTGCATGCTCCCCGGGCAGCAGGGCTGCCATGGCCGCTGTTGCTGCAATATCTTCCGTAGGTGTTTCACAGTAATGTGCCGTCATGACAATAGCATCATGTCCTATCATATGGGACAGCCCTAATGCATGCACGGGGTTGTCATCAGCAACTGACGTCCGGCGCCAGCGCGCAGTCTTTTCATTCTTCGCGCCACCACGCGCTTCCGTTGGCACTGCCAGCAGCCGCAAAGACCCTTCCTCCGCAGCACAGGCAAATGCGCCGGGGCAAAATGACCAAACGCGCAATGGCAACGGGGGTGCAGGGGTGCACCACCCACTGCAGGGCACGCCATCTGCGTCCAGCCCGGCCGACGCTACACCATTACAGAAGACAAGTTCACATGGCTGGAGCAATGCAGGGGGCCGGCCAGAGACCCGGGGCGCCCCGACTGTTGTGCAACCTGTTACACCTGACTGAGCTGGGGCCTATTGGCAGGCCAACAACTTGGCAGTCAGTTAAAGAAAGTGGGATGTCGCTCACACCAGGCTGATTAAATTGCGAATCCAGCATTTTGGGCATGGCTCTACGCTTCCTGTAGTGTAGTGTTGATGAGCAGCTCGTGTCCCATGCGCAGTACAAGTTACTCCGCTCAATATGTACACCAGGAGACAGTGCTAGACGTTTGTGCACTGCACAGCACACTCCATGATAAAAAAATTGGGGGAATGTACAAGTGCGTATGTAGAGGTATGCCTTTACAACTGCACCATGCGTGCCTGTGATCACCTGCCCAAGGGCACCCATGGCGGGGCCGCGGCCGACGGCACCCCTTGGTGGCCGCGCCATGCATGAGCTGCCCTTACTGGGCGCAGGTGCCGCAGCGCCCGCCTGGCGCACGCTGTATGGGGGGCGACCGGCAACTGTGCACACCCGCCCGCTTCCAGGCAGCCGTGACATGCCTAGTCATTTGCCTGCCGGGTGCCCTGGGCACGCTCCCATATTGCAGAGAAGTGCGCGCAGAAGCAAAATTCATGGTGTGTGGGCAGGTGATACCGTCGCTCTGGTGTGTTGACAGAGGGAGTAATGCAGTCTAGTAGGTGCAAAAGCACGCAGATGCAGTTATACAGACATGCTTCGAAAGCCTGTCTATGCCACCAGCATGTGGCCACTCGCTTGGGCTTGGGTGCAACAAGCTACTAGTCTAGCACCCTGCACAGCGTGTTGCCGCTTGTTACCTCACGCTCGCAGCTTGTGCCGTACTGGGTTGTCCCGGGAAATAAGCAGCACCTCCTGCTTGACAGGCCTGCTGGCCTCGTGACCAGGCTGCATGCACACAAGTTTCCAGGAGCCCATTTGGGCGTCCTGGAGCTGTAATGGATGCGATCATATATGACTGTATGATGGCATGCCGTGTACAGCTGCTGCCTGCAGTGTTGCGAAAAATCGCCTAGGGACTGGAGGCCCTAAGCAGCCCTTGCTGGCTGCGGTCTCATCTGGAGGCTGCTCATCTGCCTGCGCCAGCTAATATACACAAGTTGGTTGCCGTGTCACAACGCCGTTCACTGCCACCTTACAACTCTTCAAAGTTCGCAGCTATGAGCAACCAGGTGCGCACTGAGGATGGTGGCTGCTGCGTCCAGCGTCATGGCTGAGTACCCGCTTTGTCTCATCCTGCAGCAGTGTGTTATTGTGCAGTTCTGCAGGCAACAGAGAGTGCCAGTGCTCCAACTCATCCTTTGTGCTGACCAACCCGCACCACACCGGCAAGACAAGCTGTGATGATGCATGTTCTACTACCCTAACGTCGACCAGCGACTTAAGCTGAAGGTATGCAGGCAGTGCTTCATGCGTGACACATCTGCGCGTCTGCACTGCAGGCAGACCTGGCTGACGCGGCTCGCGACGAGGTGAAGAACCCCGATGAGCTGGCAAGCCACGACGGTTTGGCGGCTGCCACCTCGCACATTGTGGCTGCTGCAAACCAGGGTGCGCAAACCAGTGGCTCAGTACTTGTCGTCTGTTTTGTTTGGGAATAGGCGTTCAAAAGGGGATAATCGCAGGAAGGGCCTTGCGCACTGAGCTTCGTCTGAGTTTCTGTGGATGAACGCTGCCATGGTAAAAGATATATTGTGGTTTGCGAAGCTCAGTTATAGAGGAACATCCGGTGCTCCGTGTGTAGGGCGTTTGGCAGGCGCAGGTTCTCTGCAGTATTGCCGTGAACCGCGCTCAGCAGAGCGTGGTGGCTGCCCAGACGCTTCGCGTTGCGAGCGGGGCCGGCGGCGCACCGCAGGGGAGGCCGCGCCGGTGAACGACGGCGCGCCCGGCGGCGCGGAGCAGTCTGAGGTCGCGGCGGCCGTGGCCGAGGCGCGCGCGGAGGGTGAGAAGCAGCGCGTCGGCGACGGGGAGGACGACTTTGACGACGTGCGCGCCGAGATAGACGCTCACGGGGAGGACCCGCCGGTGCACCTGAGCGCTGCCAAGGAGAAGCGGCTCGAGAAGCGCGGCCTGAAGAAGCCGGTGCGCTTCTGAGTGCGCTTTTGGGTGGGGTGTGCGCTCCGGCTGCAGGGCAAGTCTTCAGTTCACGACATATATACATTTCGTTTCATCTCTCTTGTGAGGTGTGAGCTCCGGCTGCAGGGCAAGTTGACGATGCATGTACATCTCCCTCTTCTCTCTTTGTGAAAGGCCTGTTCATGTTCTGTGGGTGTTGTCGTCTTCTTTGCAGCTGGTGGACCGTTCGGCAAGATACCGGTTCAAGGTACCAATTGCGCAGGACGTTGCGCTGCCGACATATATGGAAGCAGTTGCAGAAACCTGACATGCACTTGTGGGGGAGCAGGCCACCGCGGCGGAGAAGGAGGCGGAGAGGAAGGAGGCTGCTTCATCCTATTCTAATGACCTGTGAGCTGCACAGTACTGTGTATACGTTGTGCTGTAAATGATATTCAGTTTTCCTAATAAATAGACACTGCTGATGTGCCTGCCAGAGCCACCTCGCCCAGCACCGCTTGCCACCCAAGTGTGTGCTTAGCAGGTTTCAGGGGTACAGCTTCATATCAGTCCAAACAGGATGTATAAGACACCAGAAGGTGACACCGTAAGCTTTAGGAAGCTCTGAGTGCGGCACAGCGGGACACTCAGGGAGGTCCACAACACCAATGGCAGGCACGCAAGTTGTCCTGAGCTCTCAGCGATGCCCAGCGTGTTCTTCTCGTGCGCAGCAGCGCGCACTGTGTGTGCTACACCTGCACCGCCCAGCACGGCCGACGCATGCTAGGAGAGCTAGCGTGGTAGCGCGGGCCAGCTTTTTTGGCAACCTGTTTAGCGGACAAACGCATGCCAAGGAAGCGCCGCAGCTTGTGCCCATAAATCGTGACGCAGACGGAAGCATAGACGGCAGCAGTGACGAGCTGTTTGGCCCGCTGGTGCGCTGCTTTTCTCTTAAGCTTTATATAACAATACGCATGAGCTTGGACTTCGACTCCCTGGTCAACACCTTGAAGGCGGTGAACCATGCGTGTTGGCACGCAGGCGGTGCTGCTTATCGGCTTCCTGCAGTCTGAGGTGGACGCTTTCAGAGCAGTGATGCAGGCCATGGACGCAGACATCGTGCGGTTGATATGCTGCAACACCGCACTGCTGCGCGGCCCGTTGAACAAAGCGCTCGAGGTCGAGGCTGTGCCCGACTATGAAAAGGTGTGTGTGGCAAGCAAGCACCGTTTTTTTTCTGCGTTGGTGTTGTGTGGTGGTGTGTCTCTGACACGGGAGCTGCTGCAGCCGGGACTCGGCGTGCGAAGGGCCGTGATACTGTCAGGCATGTCCAGCGCAGAGGTGGGGGCCTTTGCT
>JAABUH010004648.1_pt1 | contig 11027 bp, 9 predicted proteins | sample 5559121 | NCBI WGS metagenome assembly JAABUH01 (sample SAMN10711871, study PRJNA513364) | rock metagenome | isolation source: Antarctica rocks | place: Antarctica: Victoria Land, Battleship Promontory nord | collected 2015-12-28 | reverse complement strand
GGGCCGAACGGCTTCGCCGAGGCCCCGCAGGCGCGCTTCGCACCGGTGCCGGCCCCGGCGGGCGACAAGGCCGAACATCCGCGCGGGCTCAGCGGCGCCTCGGCCACGGCCGAGGTGCTCCAGCAGCTGCTGCAATCCGGCGACCCGCGATTGCAGGACCGGCCGTGGACGCCGCATCGGCCGGCCCGCCCCGACAAGTCGGAAGGCGGCATCACCTTCAAGATCAGTTCCGAATACGAGCCCAAGGGCGACCAGCCTTCGGCCATCGCCGAACTCGTCGACGGCGTGCGCCGGCAGGAGCGCGACCAGGTGCTGCTCGGCGTCACCGGCTCGGGCAAGACCTTCACCATGGCCCAGGTGATCGCCGCCACCAACCGGCCGGCCCTCGTCCTGGCCCCCAACAAGACCCTGGCGGCGCAGCTCTACGGCGAGTTCAAGAGCTTCTTCCCCGACAATGCCGTGGAATATTTCGTGTCCTACTACGATTACTACCAGCCCGAAGCCTATGTGCCGCGGTCCGACACCTATATCGAGAAGGAATCGACCATCAACGAGCAGATCGACCGGATGCGCCACGCCGCCACCCGGTCGCTGCTGGAACGCGACGATTGCATCATCGTGGCGTCCGTGTCCTGCATCTACGGCATCGGCTCGGTCGAGACCTACACGGCCATGACGTTCGGCGTGTCGGTCGGCGACCGCATCGACCAGCGCCAGCTCATCGCCGACCTCGTGGCGCTGCAATACAAGCGCACGCCCGATTTCTCCCGCGGCAATTTCCGCGTGCGCGGCGACACCGTGGAACTGTTCCCGGCCCATTACGAGGACCGCGGCTGGCGCTTCGGCTTCTTCGGCGACGAGATCGAATCGATCCAGGAGTTCGATCCCCTGACCGGCAAGAAGACCAACGACCTCAAGTTCGCCAAGGTCTACGCCAATTCGCATTACGTGACGCCGCGGCCGACGCTGATCCAGAGCATCAAGGCCATCAAGACGGAACTGAAGGACCGGCTGGAGCAGCTCTATGCGCAAGGGCGGCTGCTCGAGGCCCAGCGGCTGGAGCAGCGCACCAATTTCGACCTCGAGATGCTGGAGGCCACGGGCGTGTGCCAGGGCATCGAGAATTATTCGCGCTATCTCACGGGCCGCCAGCCGGGTGAGCCGCCGCCGACGCTCTTCGAATACCTGCCCGACAACGCGCTGGTCTTCACCGACGAGAGCCATGTCACGGTCCCGCAGATCGGCGGCATGTACAAGGGCGACTTCCGCCGCAAGGCGACGCTGGCCGAATACGGCTTCCGGCTGCCCTCCTGCCTCGACAACCGCCCGCTGCGCTTCGAGGAATGGGACGCCATGCGGCCCCAGACCGTGCATGTCTCGGCGACGCCGGGGCCGTGGGAGATCGAGCGCGCCCAGGGCGTCTTCGTCGAGCAGGTGATCCGCCCGACGGGGCTGATCGACCCGCCCGTCGAGGTGCGCCCGGCCCGCACCCAGGTCGATGACGTGCTGGGCGAGATCCGCGACACGGCGAAGCTCGGCTTCCGCTCGCTCGTCACCGTGCTGACCAAGCGCATGGCCGAGGACCTGACCGAGTACCTGCACGACCATGGCGTGAAGGTCCGCTACATGCACTCCGACATCGACACGATCGAGCGCATCGAGATCATCAGGGATCTCCGCCTGGGCACGTTCGACGTGCTGGTGGGCATCAACCTGCTGCGCGAAGGCCTCGACATCCCGGAATGCGCCCTGGTGGCCATCCTCGACGCCGACAAGGAGGGCTTCCTGCGTTCCGAGACCTCGCTGGTGCAGACCATCGGCCGCGCGGCCCGCAACGTCGAGGGCAAGGTGGTGCTCTACGCCGACCAGGTGACGGGCTCGATGGAGCGCGCCATGGCCGAGACCCAGCGCCGCCGCGAGAAGCAGGAGGCCTACAACATTGCGCACGGCATCACGCCGGCCTCGATCAAGCGCGGCATCCAGGACATCCTCAATTCGGTCTATGAGGCCGACCACGTCACCGTGGACCCGGGCCTCGCGGCGCCGGGCAGCCTCATCGGCCACAACTTCAAGGCCACGATCGCCGACATCGAGAAGCGCATGCGGGCCGCCGCCGCCAACCTCGAATTCGAGGAGGCTGCGCGGCTCCGCGACGAGCTGAAGCGGCTGGAAGCCACCGAGCTCCTCGTCGGCGCCGACCCCATGGCCCGCCAGGCCGAGGTGGAGCGCGAGGCCGGGCGCTACGCCGGGGAGCGCACCTACGGCAGCGCCGCCAACCTGCCGCCCCGCGTCGGCGGCGGGTCCAGCGGGGCAGGGCGGTCGACGGCAGGCCGCGCGCCCGGGACGGCGGGAGTCGCGAGGTCGGCCGCGGCTGGCGGGCCGCGCAAGCCCTCCGACGCCGACATGGGGCCGCACAATTTTGGGGGCGGGGAGGGAAGGCCGTCAGGGCGAGGCGCCGGGATGCGACCGCCCGCCGGGCGGGCGCGCAAGCCGAACTTGGACGAGATGGGTCCGGGCCGCGAAGAGGCGCCGGCGGGCGCGGACGGGTTCGTCAGGCCCGAGAAGCCGGACCCCGCGGTGAGCAACTGGCGGAAAGGGCGGGGGCGGAAATAGAAAGGCGTTAACACTCCCATCCTTAGTCTTAGCGTATGTTTAGGAGAAGTATATGGCTGTAGAAGTAGCTGATTACCGCAATTTTGGCGCCCGTATGGCTCAGCTTGGTTGCGAAATACCAAGCGGCTTCGCTGTCATTCCGGCCAATTTGGAGACGGCGACGGCAAGGCACGACCTTAAGATTCGGGGAGAAGCTGTAACCGTCTCGAAGCTTCTCCGAAGTGGCGGCTTACCCGTCAGTAGCTTTTTACCCTCGGGCGAGCGACTGAAATCTATCCACGATAAAAGCTTTCATTGGGAAGCAGCGATATTTATCGCCGGGAGCATCATAACCGATAATCCAAGCGCAATCTCAGTTGCGCTGAGTGTCTTAGCTAATTACTTGACCGACTTTTTTCGAGGGAGTAAGGGCGCGAACATTCGCCTTAGCATTGTTACCAAGAGGACGCCCACATCGGTTTACAAGAAGCTGACTTACGATGGCGACGCTACCGGCCTGGCCTCGCTGTCTGATATGTTATCAAGGCTCGACGATGACTGAAAGTTCGACGTCCGAAATCGACAATTTCAACGTGGCTGTTCGGCAGCTAGAGGTCATGCTGTTCATTGCGCGAGACACCGACTTGCAGCGGAACGCTCTCAAAGAGATTGAGGAGTTGTCAAACTCTGTGAAAACGTTGAAGAAAGAAGCAGTAATTGATGGAAGTGAGCGACTTTCTAACGTGTTTTTAGGTTGTGAGTCTGTTTTACGATTTCTCCATTCCGAGTTAAAGATGTGGGTACTGCTGAAGGAACAGAAACCCGAAGAAGCTTGGAACAGCCTCATCGACGCTCAATCAGCTGCAATGGACGCGATACGGGCAGATGAAGGATTCTCTCATCTCACCGGCCACTTAGATCGGCTTGAGGAAATCGAAAGACTTGTTTTCCCTCCGCAGGTATTTCTCAGCGCGGGCCTGATAGTCGGCTGCCGAGAATGCTCCGTCTGTGGATGTGAGTATGACGACTGCCCACATTTGATTGGACGGCCATATAGGGGGGAATTCTGCCACTGCATTCTCAAGGATGTAGAGGTTGATCACGTGTCGCTTGTGCCTCAGCCCGCCAACAAACGATGCCGCGTCACCCACTTCAGTGCGGAGGGCGGAAAGCGAAATCGAATGACTTGGAAAATCGAATCCGAAAGCATCGAAGGCGTACAGTCTGCCGAAAAAAGCGGACCTTCAGTTTCAGGGTCGATTTTAGACAATCGGGACCTCGTTGTCCCGCGCCAACGGGAAAACTAATCATGTAAGTCGGGATTCCGCTTGCGCGGACACGGTGAGATGCCGTCCGCATCGGAGACCGACACCCGCTCTCATCTATTCCCCCAATCGCCCGCGGTCGCTTTACCTCCGTCGTGAACACCTTGTTGCTGGCGGCGATCTGGGGCAGAAGGCGGGGGTTGCCGGTGCTCATTTTTGCCGCAAATCCCGCTCTCAGGTACCTTTCTGAGATGTAGCATCGATTTGCTCCGGGGTTTTTAGACGATTTAGGACGCTACGTCGGAGCGCGTGCTCTTCTACGACCAAGCGTAATGTTCGGCCAGCGCACTCATCTCCGAGCAACGATCTCACGAGCGGCACGTTCACCGTTCCGACGAGATGACCGAGACACACTACGGACCACTCCAGCCTACTGTCAACTTCGGAAGCCGTGATCGACGTCTCACCTGCGGTCACTATCACTTTCTTCAAAGCTTCCATATTCTCTCGATATGGACTACTGTTCGGCATGAATTCGTCGATGTAGCCGATTCCGTTCTCGTTCGGCTTTTCAGTGAAGGAAATCGGCTGGAACATTATGGCCCGGATTAGATCGGTATCCATTGAGCTGAGGAGGCCGTTGTCAAACAGTTTCCAACCGACACCCAGCAAAGTCTTAAGGACGAACCGGAAACGCGCGACGTGGTCGATCCGGAGCTCTTCGACAATGAATCCTGTATCTGCGAACACAGATTGCGGCAGAATTTGGCGAGTTTTCTCGTTGAGAACTCGTGTCCCGCCTTTTGGGAACTCAAGCCTGAAATTCTTCTCTCCTGAGCCCCAGGGCTCACCTTCTTTCAAACTCTTCGCTCCGCGCCAAGAGGGGATAGGGTCTTTCCCACTGTGACCGCGCTTGCCCGCGTCGCGCCTCCCGAACATGACCATGGGGTCGGTGGCAACTGATGCATCTATCTTGGTCGCAATATGCGAGTTGAGCGAACGCGACACCTGAATAACGGTCGAACGATTGCCACCGAGCAATTTCGGAATGACGTGCTCGTTATTCATTAGGTCGTTTTCTACAAATTCTCCGGCATAAACACAGTAGCTACGGTGTTTGGAAGGTCTTGGAGTGGTAGCCATGGGGCGGGATCACTGCATTAGATCTACGTCAAGCGTCAGAGCTTAATCAGGGCGAGATCGTTCTTCGCATCCTTGGCGACGAGGTGGGCCGAGCCGTGGCCAATGATCGTTGCGGACGTGCATCCCTGGACCACGTGATTGTTGGTGATCAGGTCGCCGTCGGCTGACACGAAGAACGCCGAACCGGTCACGGTCACGGGCGCCGGCGATGCAGCCCTCGGCGCCTCGAGGCTCGCCTGCTGCGGAGGCGCGACCGGAGCCGCAGCGGGAGGCTGCGGTTCGGTCGCCGCGACATCGGGCAGGGAGCGTGAGGGCAGCAGCCCGTTGGCCATGACGACCGCAACACGAATGGCGTTCGGCAGCAGGTTCGTGTTCCAGGTCGCGGTGAAACCGACCGAGCCGCCCGGGATCGCGATATAGCGGGAGTACGTGCCGTAATTCTCGCCGCCGCCGGCGATCGCGAAGAAAGTGTCTCGCATGTCCTTCATATCGATGCGCCGGTTAGGCAGGGCTGCAGTTAGCCGATCCAAGACGTCGGCCATGCTGGCTTCGCTCTCCGGGAAGAACGCGAAGTCGATGCTCATCGAATGCTTGGCATTCTCGAACGCCAGCCCGTGCCGCGTCGGCGTGCCGTTCAGCCCGAATGTGCCCGGCAGGAACAAGGAGGCTCGCACGAACGGGTGATCGACGAAGTGCATGCCCCAACTGCGCAGGATGGCCCCGCCCTTGACGTCCAACTGCGCCACCGTCCCCGGATCGGGAATGCCGGTCGGCACGAGCCCTTGGCTCTTCTGGAAGCTGGCGATGGCCTCATAAAGGCGGGTGCCGAACGTGTCGAACACCATGGCGTTGTAATCGCCAGTCGCCATCAGCATCAGGTACAGCCCGAGGCGGTCGTCGCTCGACAGCCGGTAGAACGCCGTTCGAGCAAGGGCCATGTTGGGCCGCTGCGCCGACTGGGCGTGAGCCAGGGGCGAGTAGCCGGCCTGGAGACCGATCGACCCACCCGTCATCAGGAACAAGGCCAAAGCCGTGTGCCGCACGAGACCCTCGATACGTCCGCCGCGTTTCAGCCACGCTACAACCTCGGTTACCCGAGTCGCAACCGGTGTTATTCAAACGCGTGGCCGGCGGCTCGCACGCGCGGTCCTCCTCACCGAGGTCGGTGAACATAAGGGCTGCGCGCTCGCCCTTCCTCCCCCGTGCGGGGGCAGGTTTCGGCGCCAAGCGACGACGCATGAGGGGAGCCTGGAACGCCGCGTCGTCCCTCATCCGAGCCGGCAGCGCTTCACCCACCCACCCCGCGCCGATCGGCGCCAACCCCGCCCCGGAACCCTGCAGCCACCCCGGCGCTTCTGACACGTGTGTGACGTTTGCGTGACAGGACGCCGATGGCGGGTACGGGTACCAAGGCGAAGGTCAAGACCGGCCTGGGCGAAGCCAGGATCCTAGTGCTCGGGTCGCAGGTGCTGATGGGCTTCGCCTATCGGGCCAGCTTCGAGCCGGCGTTCGAGGAACTGCCGGAGACGTCCCGCGTGCTGGTCACGGTCGCCATGCTGATGCTGGTGGCCGCCATGGCCTGCCTGATCGCGCCGACCCCCTACCATCGCATCGTGGCCGGGGGGCAGGCAACGGCCGGCATGCACCTTTACATCAAGCGCATGGCCTCGGTCGCGCTGGCGCCCTTCGGACTGGCACTGGGCGCCGACGTCGCCGTCGCCATGGCGCAGGAGTTTGGGGGCGCAGCGGCCGCGGCTTGCGGTATCGCGGCGGCCTCGATGGCGCTGCTGTGCTGGTACGGGCCGGCCGCGATCATGAAGCATGGGGGCGGCGAGGAGGGTGAACACGTGGAGATCAAGGACCGCATCGACCAGCTGATGACCGAGGACCGCATCGTGCTGCCGGGCGTGCAGGCCCTGCTCGGCTTCCAGTTCGCATCCTACCTCACGAAGAGCTTCGCGGCGCTGCCGCAGGTCACGCAGATCGTGAATACGGCCGCCTTGGGCTGCCTGGTGGTGGCGATGGTGTTGCTGATGATGCCGGCCCCCTACCATCGCCTCGCGGCCGACGGCGAGGCTATTCCGCGGGTCGAGCGCGTGGCCGAACGGCTGATCCTGGGCGCCCTGCCGTTCGTGGCGCTCGGCGTGTCGGGCGACGTCTACGTGGTCTGTTCGGTCGCCCTGGGTGGCACGGCCGCGGCCGCAGCCGCGGTGGTCTGCGCGGCCGGCATGCTGGCGCTGTGGTTCGGCGTGCCGCTCTACGCTCGGCGCGCTGCCGGTCCGGGAGCGGGTTCCGCAGCAACGTCTGGCGGAGAGCGTCACGCCGCCGCCGAGTAGCATTCCGAACAGAGCGTGCGGCTTGAGGTTCGGCGCGCGGCGATCCATCCCCTCATCCGGCGCTACGCGCCACCTTCTCCCGCTCGCGGGAGAAGGGCACATCGAACCCTGCGCGGCCCTCCGCTCAGTTCCAGATCCCGGCGACCCCGCTGTAGAGCCCCAGCGCCACCGTCACGGCCATCACGGTTCCGACTACGCCCGCCCAGGCCCCGCGGAGCCGGTAGGGGTCGGGCAGGCGGCGGGCCAGGAGGAACAGGAAGCCGAGCACGATCGGCAGCAGCAGGGCGTTCATCACCTGCACGCCGACCGACAGGCTAACGATGTTGACGCCCGACAGCACCACGGCGGCGCCCGCCGCCAGGGTGAGGACGTAGACGGCGTAGAACCAGGGCGCCTCGCCGACCGGCCGGTCGAGCGAGTGACGGAACCCGAACAGCTCGCCGAGCGTGCGGGCCGCCGTCAGCGTCACCACGATGGCGGCCACGATGCCGGCCCCGGCCACGCCGAGGCCGAACACCAGCCGGCCGGCGGTGTCGCCCAGCACGGGCGTCAGCGCTTCTGCGATCTGCCCCACGGTGTCGAGCGACACCGGAGAGGCGCCGCCGCGCGACAGCGCCGCCGCGGAGGCGGCCAGCACGGACGCCATGATGAGCTGCGTCAGCACCGAGCCCACGGCGGTGTCGGCCCGCGCGGCCGGCAGATCGGCCGGCGTGAGACCCTTCTCGACCACGGCGGACTGCTGGTAGAACACCATCCAGGGCATGATGACGGCCCCGATATTGGCCGACACCAGCAGCATGTATTTCGGGTCGGCGACCGGGATCGCCACGATCTCGGCCGCGACCTCGCCCAAGCTCGGCCGTGCCCACCAGGCCACGAGCAGGAAGGCCAGCTCGAAGCCCCCGGCCGCCAGCGCGATCCGCTCGACCGACAGATAGGAGCCCGTCACGGCCACGAGCGTCAGCGTCGCGACCACGAGCGCCATGGTGGTGGCGGCCGGCACGCCCATCATGGCGCCGATCCCCGCGAGGCCGCCCATCTCGGTCAGCAGCGCCCCCACGCAGGCCACCACCAGGGTCAGCACCGACACCGCGGCCCAGAAGCGCCCGAAGTGGCGCGCGATGAGCGCCGCATGGCCCTCGCCCGTCACGGCGCCGAGCCGCACCGTGAGTTCCTGCACCACGTAGAGGATCGGGATCAGCACGAACTGCAGCAGCAGCAGGCGATAGCCCCATTGGGCGCCGCTCTGCGCCGCCGTCACCACGCTGCCCACATCCGTATCGGCCAGCATCACCACGATGCCGGGTCCGGCCACGGCGGCGAAGCGCTGCCACGACCAGGCCGGGCGGGTATCGGTGGAGGAGATGCCGTGCATGATGCTCATGGGACGGAGGCCGCGGTCCGTGCGAAAGACGAGCCGTAGCTACGCGCCCCGACCTCGACTGTCCACCCTTCGAGATCAACTTGGAACGGCTCCAAACTAAGCCAGTTGCGAGCCGTTCTAATCTACGAGGCGTGGCGCGACGGTTGTCTTCGGGTGCGCCGTGCCCTCCGATCGGCTCGGGTCAGCGCGACGCCTTGTAGAGTTTGGTCGCGATCTCGAACATCTCCTCGGGCGCGTAATCCGGCGTGAAGGCCGAGGCCATGCCGTCGAGGTCGTGGATCTTGCCGCCCTCGGGCAGGCCGTCGACCACTTCGAGCATGCCGGGCGGATCGCCGGGCAGCGCCGTCTCGCCGTTGCCCCAGATGCCGGACATGTTCTTGTAGTCGCTCGGGCTCCAGGTGTAGAGCCGGCGATGCGAGCCCTCGGCGAGGTACTTCTGGCACTCCGGGATCTTGCTGAGGTCGATGTTGGGCACAGGCAGCATCTTCTCGATCGCCACGCCGGTGATCTGCTTCAGGGCCAGCCCGTAGGCATGGGCATGGACCGAGCCGCGCACCAACAGATAACCGCAGACCTCGCGCCCGGTCGGCTCCGTCATGGTCTCGTAGACGCGCAGCTTGTGGACGCGGGCGCCGCATTCGAGGTGGAAATTGTGCAGCAGGTCCATCACCACATTGCCGGTCGTGGTGACGAAATCCATGTTCCAGGAGGCGCCGTTGCTGTTCATCGGCATGGACCCACCGCCGTTCGACAGGAAGGACCCCGCCAGCCGGATGTCCTGCATGTCGGCAAAGGGCGCCTTGGAAATGTCGCCGCCGTGCTTGTCGAGGCCCTGCCCGTCGGGGCCGTTGGCCAGCATGGAAACGCCGTTGGACACCAGTTCGAGGTGCCCGAGTTCCTCGGCCGTGATGCTGGCCACGAGCTCGTAGAAGGGTCGCAGCTTGGACTTGCTGCGGAAATTGAAGCTCTGGAACATGTAGTTGCCGAGCGTGGACATCTCCCCGTATTTGCCGCCGAGCAGCTCCTGCAGGGCCGCTGCGGCGTTGGGGTCGGCCTTCTTGGGGGCTGGCAGTTCGGCCTGCAGCTTGTCGATGCGCATGAACATGGTGGTGTCTCCGGTGAGACATTGCCAACCGACAGCACCCGGCGAAAGTCCCCGCGCGCCGGAGTCCTTATCGTCGCTGGGGCAGCACGCAGGCCCGACCCGGCGGCCTCGCAGGGACCCTCAGCAGGCCTCGGCCAGCATCGGGGCCTGCTCGGGCAAGGTGGGCTTCGGCTGCGCGGGGCGCGTCGGCCGCACGGCGACATCTCCGGTGCGGCCGGTGAGCCGGGCCTCGATCGGCAGCAGGGAACGGATCGCCTTGAGGGCTTCGAACGGGCGCGCGCGGCCGACATGTTCCGTCACCCTGACGAGGCCATCGAGGATCTCGGCATCCTCGTAGACCCGGCCCATGGCGCCGACATGCTGGGCCAGCATGGCCCGGTTCTCGGCCCGCTCGCCGGGTTCCATCAACATGAGCTGGACGATGTAGTAGAGCTGGCGCAGCGGCGTCGTGGCGTCGCGCTCCAGCATGACATGAGCTTCGAGCAGGAACACCGCGTCGTTCATCAGCTCGATCGAGGTCTTGCGGTCGACCTTCAGCACGGCGCCGTTGATGAAGATCTTTTCGTTGGCCCGAAGCGTGATGTGCATGGTGGCATCCGTCCTAGTTGAGGCCGTCGCGGATGATGCCGCAGATCTCGGCAAGCCCGGCGAGGTCGCGTGATTCGCCCCGGGTGATCCGCTCGCATTCCGCCATGACGCCGAGGCCGATCGACATCAGGTTGGCCCGCAGCTCGTCCGGGAGGGCGTTGCCGGGATGGGCCAGATCCGTGATCAGGGTGGCCCAGAGTTCGGTCGTGAAGGTCAGCGCCCGGTTTTCGTCCGGTGCGCCGCGCCGGCCCTCGGCCGCGTGACGGAGCAGCGCCACCGCCTGGTCGAAGGCCTGGCGCTCGCGGGCGCGGCCGTCGTCGGCGTCGTCGGCGAGGATATCGGCGTAGGAGAACTGGTACATTCCTGATCCTTGGCTCGGCTACTCACATGTCCCCAGGGGCAGGCTCCCGTCACGACCATCGCTTTGAGGGCGATGGTGAAAGGGCTGCGCCTCAAGTCGAGGCCGGTCGGCACAAGCCGGCCGGCCCGGGGGACGCGTCACTTGAGGTAGTTCACGAGGCTCAACTGCTGGAGCTGCGCCGTCATCTCGTAGGAGGCCTGGATCTGGGTCTGCAGGCCGGAGATCCTCGTCGAGAGGGCAGCGGCGTCCACGC
>JAABUH010004646.1_pt1 | contig 11028 bp, 11 predicted proteins | sample 5559121 | NCBI WGS metagenome assembly JAABUH01 (sample SAMN10711871, study PRJNA513364) | rock metagenome | isolation source: Antarctica rocks | place: Antarctica: Victoria Land, Battleship Promontory nord | collected 2015-12-28 | reverse complement strand
GAGGGAAGGGTCGGCGCTCGCGCCGGGGATAGGATCGGGTATCATGCATCTGTCATGCCGTCCCGCCTCCTGTCTCCGCTTTTGATCGCCCTCGCTGCCATGCTCTGGGGGGGCGACCTGCTGCTTCGTCCCGCCGCCCTGAGCGCGGGCTGGTCTCCGGCCCGTGTGGTGTTGGGGGAGCATCTGGCGCTCTGCGTCCTGTTCACGCCCGTGTTATGGCGCGAGCGGCGTCGGCTCGCCCGCCTGGCCCCCCCGCAGTGGGGGGCGCTGCTGTTTGTTGGCTGGGGCGGGTCCGCTCTGGCGACCTGGCTGTACACGAAGGCGTTCACGCTGGACTTTTCTCATGCCCTGACCGTTGTGCTGCTGCAAAAGACGCAGCCGCTGGTGGCAATCGCCCTCGCGGGGTGGCTGCTGGGGGAGCGGCGGACCTGGCGGTTCTGGGGCTGGGGCGCGGCGGCGATGGCGTATCTGCTCATCGGCTTCCAAAGGCCGCCCGCCCTAACGGACATCCACACGGAGCAGGCGCTGCTCGCTTTGGGCGCGGCGGCGCTGTGGGGTGCGGCAACAGTGGCGGGTCGGTCTCTGACGGCGACGCTGTCGCCCCGCCTGCTGGCCGGCGCGCGCTTCGCGCTGGCCGTGCCCGTTTTGGCTGGGCTGACGCTGGTTCCGACGGGGACGCCCACCGCGCCGACTCATTCGGCGAGCTATGCGGGGCTGTTCCTGCTGCTCATCGTGCTCCTGCCGGACCTGGCGGGTATGGGGCTGTATTATCTGGGTTTGCGCGGAACCTCGGCGTCGGTGGCGACGTTGGCCGAGCTATGCTACCCGCTGACCTCGCTGCTCCTCGGTCTGTTCGTCCAGCACACGCCTGTTCTGCTAGGGCAGTGGCTCGGTCTCGCCCTGCTGCTCCTCGCCGTGGCAGGACTGGGGCGAAAGCCGGGCGTGGCGGCTCCGGGAGGGAAGACGCATGAGTTCTCCGCCGCCGCATCTTAGCCCATCCCTTAGCCCCTTCCCGGAGCCGTCGAAGCCGCCGGGGACATGGACTCTGGCCTCGTACAATGTCCAGGACCTGTTCGACACGGCGGACGACCCAAACGCCGACGACCTACGGCCCACGGAGAACCAGCTTCAGAACAAACTGACACGGCTGGGACGGGCACTGCACATCCTGGACGCCGATGTGGTGGGGCTGATGGAGGTGGAGACGCTCGGCGTTCTGCACCGTCTCAACGGAGACGCGCTGGCCGACTTGGGCTACCGCGAGGTTATTCTGATCGAGGGCAACGACCCGGAACGCGGCATTGATGTCGCCCTTCTTTCGCGCTTTCCAGTCATCCAGACGATCTCTCATGCCGGAGAGACCTTCACGCGCGCGGACGGTCAAGCGCGCCGCCTGTTCTCGCGGGACTGCCTGGAATGCCATGTTGCCCTGCCGGGCGGTGAGACGCTGGTCGTATTGGTCAACCACTTCAAGTCCAAGCGCGGCGGCGAGATCGAGTCGGAGCCGCTGCGGACGGCGCAGGCGGCGCGGGTGCGTGCGATTGCGGACGATCTTCTGCCGCGCTTCCCGCTGCTGGCAGTTGTCGGCGATCTGAACGACACGCCGGACTCGCGGGCGCTCGCCCCGTTGCTTCAAGCGAGGCCGCTGACCGACCTGGCGGCGCGGGATGTACCTGAACCGAACTGTTATAGCTTCGTCCACGCCGGACAGGCCGAGCGGATTGACTACCTGCTGGCCGCGCCCGCCCTGGCCGCGCGCTTCGTCCCCCATTCGGTGCTGATGCCGCACGACACCTGGTTCAAGCGGGCCTCGGACCACACGCCAATCCGGGCGGCGTTCGGGAACGCGCCCCCGTACCCGGAGAACCTGACAGCAGCCTATGACCGGGCCCACCCACCTTGCCTGCCGCGTCGCGGGCCGGCGCGCATCAACGCCGCCCGGTTCTTCCCGCACGATCTGAATCCCCTGGCCGGGCAGGTCGTGATCGTGACGGGGCGAGTCGTGTGGGGCGAGGTGATGCGGGGGACCGGCGTGATCCGCCTGTTCCTGGGGCACGGCGACCCGACGCGGGCGTTCGGCGTGACCATTCTGCCGCCTGACTTGTTCGCCTTCGCGCGGGTGGGAATCGCGGACCCGGTCGGGTATTATAAAGAGCAAATGGCGCAGGCGGTCGGAACGCTGCGATTTGGTCAGGGGATGCCGGAGATCGTCGTCTCCCAACCCGCTCAATTCCGACGCATCCAACGGTAGGAGACTTCTTATGGCAACGGAATACAGTTTTGACATCGTCTCGAAGGCGGACCCGCAGGAGGTCAAGAACGCCGTCGGGCAGGCCCAGCGCGAGATCGAGACGCGCTTTGACTTTCGCGGCAGTATCAGCGCGATTGATCACGACGACAAGGACACGCTGACGCTCCATTCGGACGACGAGGCCCGTCTGACCGCGCTCATTGACGTACTCCAGTCCAAGCTGATCAAGCGCGGCATAGACATCAAGTTTTTAGACTACGGCAAGCTGGAACAGGCCAGCAAGGGGACTGTCCGGCAGGTGATCACCATCAAGAACGGCCTGCCGACCGAAACCGCCAAGAAGATCACCAAGCTGATCAAGGACAAGGGGCTGAAGGTGCAGGCGCAGATCCAGGACCAGCAGGTGCGGGTCACGGCCAAAAGCAAAGACGATTTGCAGGCGGTCATGGCGGCGCTTAAAGGCGAGGACTTGGACGCGCCGCTCCAGTTCACAAATTACCGATGAGCGTGGATTAACCTTTGGACCCGTTCAAGATCATCGGCGGTGTGCTGGTCGCCTTGGGCTTCCTCTTCCGCGCGATCAGCCTCGCCTACTTCAACCAGCGCGCCAAGTTGCTGCCGGATGACCCGAAAGCGCGCCGCGCCTTCGCCGGGCGCAAGCAGCGGGCATTAGTCATTGACGCCTTCTTCATCCTGATGGGCTTTTACCTGCTGCTGACGCACTAAGTCCGTCCTACGGATACGTCTTCAACAGCACGGCGGCGTTCTCGGCTTCCTGCGGATCGCCCAGCCCAATCGCCTGATGCCAGGCGCGGCGGGCTTCGGCGCGGCTGCCGGCCAGGTACAGCGAGGTTCCCAGGCTGGAATACACGGCGGCGTAGTTCGGCTTCAGGTGGAGTGCCTTGTGGTACTCCTGGACGGCGGCGGCATGATCCCCCCGATCATCCAGCGCAACGGCCAGGCGGTAATGCCCCTCGGCATCGCGAGGATCGGCGGCAACGGCCTGTTTGAGCGCCGCGATCGCGCCGATGAGGTTGCCCTGGTCATAAAGGGTCTTGCCGTGCAGGAGCGGCACGGGCGTGGCGCCGGCGGGCGCCGGCGGCTTCGATGCCTGTGCGGCGGCCATCATCGCCGTGACGCGCGCGGCTTTAGCCGCTTGCACCGCTTTGGCCCGTTGCGCGGTCCGCTCCGCGTGTGTGGCCTGCGCCGCTTTGACGCGGCGTGTTTCAGCGGCGAGGCGCGTTTGCCGCGCGGCTTGGGCGACCACTTGCGCCTGCGCGTCGTTCGCAGCCTGGGTTGCCTTCGCTTCCGCCGCTCTGGCCCCCTTCGCTGTCTTGGCTTCCGTCTCCCTCTTCGCCGACTCCTTCTGGCGGGTCAGCGCTTTTGCCAGGTACTGATGCGCGATCCCCAAGTTCGGGTTGAGTTTCAGCGCGGCTTGGTACTCTGTGATTGCGTCCTGTGAGTGGCCAAGCGCTTCCAGGGCCAGACCGAGATTGTAATGGGCCAGTGCAAACTCCGGCTTTAGCCGCAGGGCCTCGCGGTACTCAGCGACTGCCTCCCCATGTTTGCCCTGAACGTCCAGCACATTGCCCAGCGCGTTGTGCGAGTCCGCGTTGGTCGGGTCCAGGCGGATGGCCTCGTGGTACTCGGCGATGGCGTCGTCATGTCGCCCGCTGTCGTCCAGCGCGTTGGCGAGGGTGTAGTGCGGCGGCGCGTACTCAGGGCGCAGGCGGATAGTCTCGCGGTACTCGGCGATGGCCTCGTCGTGCAGCCCTTGCTTTTCCAGCAGGCGTCCCAGTGTGTAATGGGATTGAACAAACTCAGGCCGCAGCTTGAGGGCGGCCTGAAGCTGGGCGATGGCTTCCTTTGTCTGACCCTGCCGGTCCAGCGCGACGGCAAGGTTGTAGCGCGCGTCGGGATTGCCCGGCTTCAGCCGGACCGTTTCGTGGAACTCCGCCAGCGAGTCCGCGTGCCGGCCGCGCACCTCCAGGACGATGCCGAGCGCGTTGTGGGCATCGGCATAGTCGGGCCGGAGGCGGACGGCCTCGCGGAAGTCGGTAATCGCGGCCTCATACTGGTTCTTTTGGAAGGCGGCGACGCCCGCCTGAAACTGAAGCGCAGCGGCGTCGGCAACGGGGGCCGACGTGGTGGGCGCCGCTGCCTGTGCCCACACTGGGGCCGAAAACAGCGAAGTAAGGAGCAGCAGGGCCGGGAAGCAGTGGGTTCTTTTCATAGCAAGTGACCTGATGGCCTTTCGGAAGGTGCCGACAGGAAGTAGTTGGTGACCGAGCGCCTGTTTTCCTCCTTGTTTTGCTCTGGGTCTAAAGTGTCTGCTTGCATATTCCGCGCTGAACTCTGTATAATGACAGCAATGGACGCGGAACAAGAGGAATGGCTGGCCGAAGGGCGGCGGGTGCTGTCCGAGGCGGCGCGGGCGCTGGACCGGCTGGCGGAGCATCTGGACGGTGCGGCTTGGGCCGAAGCTGTCCGGCTGCTGCTGGAAACCAAAGGCCGCGTCGTCGTGACCGGCATGGGCAAAAGCGGCAAGGTGGCCGGAAAGCTGGCGGGGACCCTCGCCAGCACGGGCACGCCCGCCCTGTTCCTGCACCCCGCCGAGGGCGTCCACGGCGACCTGGGGATGCTCCAATCGGGCGACACCGTCATCGCCCTCTCCTACAGCGGCGAGACCGACGAGATCACCGCTATTCTGCCCGCGATCCGCCAGCTCGAAGCGCCTTTGATCGCGCTGACGAGCCGCCCGCGATCTGCCCTGGGCCGCGCAGCCTCGGTGGTGCTGGACGTGTCGGTCGAAAAAGAAGCCTGCACCATCAACATGGCGCCGACCACCAGTACGACGGCGATGATCGCGGTCGGGGACGCCCTGGCCGTCACCCTCATGGGCGCGCGCCGCTTCACGCCCGACCAGTACGCCCGCCTGCACCCGGCGGGGACATTAGGCCGCCGCCTGACCCTGCGCGTCGCCGACGTCATGCGGACGAGTGACGCCGTCGCCGTTGTCCCCGACACCGCGACTGTCTTGGAAGCCATGTTCGCCATCACCCGCGCCAACGCGGGTGCGGCCATCGTCACCGACCGCGAGGGCCGCGTTTCGGGCCTCATCACCGACGGCGACATCCGCCGGCACCTGCTGGACGACCCGCACCTCCTGTCCCGCCCTGCCTCGGAAGCGATGACGCCCAACCCTGGCCTCGTCACCGCCGACCTCCTGGCGACCGAGGGCCTGCGCCGCCTGGACGACTTCCACCCCCTGCCCGGCCAGAAAGCGGGCGACGCCCCCGTCGTGGACGCCGAAGGCCGCCCCGTCGGGATGCTGATGCTGAAGGACTTGGTGAAGGCCGGGATTGTTTGATTGCCGTCAGGAGGTTGAGCAGGCTATGTATACGTTCAACTGGATTATGTGTGGCTTTTCCCTTGTAGCTCTTGCTATGCACCTGTTCTTTTTCGCTCGGATAGTTACGGACAGCCGCTTCCGCGAGACGCGGCACCGGATGCTGGCTCTCATGGAGAGCATGGTTTACATCGCAGGCATGGGACTTCTTTTCCTAGCTGTGTGGATACCTTTAAGGCACCATAGCGGAGACATGGATGCGCGGTTTTTGTTCCCCGGTCTGCTTCTTACATCTCTGCCCAGCATCTATCCCATGTTAAAGAAGGCTCTCTTCAGCAGTCGCTTGAAGCCGGGCCAGACACCGGGCACCAAGCAATAACCGTATGCAGAACGTCAAACTCATCGTTCTTGATGTAGACGGGACCCTCACCGACGGGACGCTGCTGTACGGCGACGGCGGCGGGCAGTCGAAGGCGTTCCATGTGGCCGACGGGCTGGGCATCGTCATGGCGCAGGCGGTCGGCCTGCGCGTGGCCGTCCTGTCCGCCCGGACCAGCCGCGTCGTGGAGACGCGCATGGCGGAACTCGGCGTCGAGGACGTGCTCCAGAACTGCGGCGACAAGGCCCAAACGCTGAACGGGCTGCTGGAAAAGTACGGCCTGCGGGCCAAAGAAGCGGCCTACGTCGGGGACGACATCAATGACTTGCCTGCGTTCGAGGTGGCCGGGGTCAAGATCGCGGTCGCCAATGCGTCCGAGTATCTAAAGGCACGGGCGGACTGGGTGACGCCGCGCGCGGGCGGGGCGGGGGCAGTGCGGGACGTCATCGAAGAAATCCTGCGGCGGCAGGGGCGGCTGGACGAGGCGGTCGCGGCCTACCTCTCTCGGATCAAGCCGCATGAGGCGACGGCGCGGCAGTAGTTACCGGCACTGGAAGCCCTCCGGGTCTGCCATTGCAGTGCCGGCCTACTCAAAGTGGAAGTGCCTCCGGCACTGAGGATGAGCCGGGCGGTGACAGTTCCGTAGTCGCGTAGCGACTTTCACTCAGAGTAGGCCGGCACTTCCAGTGCCGGTAACTATTATGCTTTTTACCCTGCTGCACACCAACGATTTCCACAACCACCTGAGCGCCGGTCAGGCCGCGTTCATCCGGCAGATGAAGGCGGGCCAGGAGAACGTCCTGCTGCTGGACTCGGGGGATGCGGTTTCGGCGGGCAACGTCGGTGTCCGGCCCGGAGGCGAGCCGATCCTGACCCTGATGTCCGACACGGGCTACGACGCCATGACGCTGGGCAACCGCGAGTTCCACGTCGCGGACGCCCTGCTGCGGCTCAAAATTGGCAAAGCGGCATTTCCTATCCTGTGCGCCAACATCCGCTGGCGCGAAGATCAGGGGGAGACGCTGCCGGTCGTCCCCTCCCTCGTCAAAACCCTGCCGAACGGCCTGCGCGTCGGCATCTTCGGCCTGACGGTGCCGATGGTGACGCCGCGCATGACGGCGCGGCTGGTGAGCGCGTTCGTCTTTGACGACCCCGTCGTCGAGGCACGGCGGCAGATTGAGGTCATGCGGCCCCAGGTGGACGCCCTGGTCGCGCTGACACACATCGGCCTCCGGGAAGACGAACGGCTGGCCGTTGCCTGCCCCGAACTGGACCTGGTCATCGGCGGCCACAGCCACAACAAACTTGGAGAGCCGAAGGTCGTGGGCGGCGTTCCCATCGTGCAGGCGGGCTGGTTTGGGCACTTTTTAGGCGAGACCAAGCTAACCTGGGACGCGCCCGGCGCGCGGCCCCAGGTGACCGGGCGGCTGGTGGACCTGCGGGACTGAAAGGCAACGCTTGCTGGACCTTTTGCTATTTCTGCTGACGGTGTGGGCCGCGACAGCGGCGGGCCGGACCGTCCTGCACCTGCTGCGTCTCGATGACGGGCTGGCGCGGCTGGAGCGCAGCCTGTTCAGCTTGGCGCTGGGCTTGGGGATGCTGGCTTACGGGATGCTCGCCCTGGGACTGCTCGGCGGTCTGTACCGTCCGGCGGGCGTTGGCCTTTTGCTTCTGCTCCTCGCGGTCGGCGGTCGTCAGCATCAAATGATGGCGCGGGAGGTTCAAGACACCTTCCGGCGCGGCGTCCGGGTGTCGCCCTGGGGCTGGGCTGTGACTGTCCTCTTTCTCCTGCTGGCGCTGATTCCCCTGGTCGGCGTCTGGACGCCGCCAAGCGCGTCCTTGGAATGGGACAGCCTTTCCTACCACCTGGCCGACCCGAAGCTGTACTTTCAGGCCCATCGCATTTATTACATCCCCTGGGAGAGCCATTCCAACTTCGCCTTCACGGCAGAAATGTGGTATTTGTTCAGCCTGATGGAGCGTGGGACAGAGGCCGGGGTGCCGCTGGCGAAGTTGTTCCACTTCACTTGCGGCGTCGGCGCGTGTCTCGCTGTCTATGCCTTCGGTGCGCGGCACCTGTCGCCTAAAGTGGGCGTCTTGGCGGCGGGAATGTTGGCGTCCACGCCGCTGGTGGTCTGGGAAGCGGGGATTGCCTACGCGGACCTTGCTGGTATGTTCTTCGCCATCCTGACGCTGCTGGCGGTCGCCAGCGGCATGGCGATGCAGGACGAGCGCTGGCTGCGTCTGGGCGCGGTCCTGATTGGCTTGACCCTGAGCACGAAGGCGACGGCGCTGGCGATGCTCGCCCTGCTGGCGCTCGGCCTGCTGTTCTGGTGGATGCGTTCGCCCCGTCAGACGTGGCCGAGGGCGATAGGGAAGGCCGCCGTCTGGTGTGTCCTCGCCCTCGTCGTCGGCTCGCCCTGGTACATCAAGTCCACGGTCTACACCGGCAACCCCATTTATCCGTTCTACTACCAGATCTTTGGCGGGCGCGGCTTCAGCGCCGCACTGGCGAAAGCCTATGACGTGTCCAATGCGAACTTCGGCGTCACTTATGAGACGCCGGCAAAAGACAACCCCGCCACCGACCCGAAGCTGGTCCGGTCTCCCGACATGGCGGTGCTCGCCCCGTGGAACCTGACCATGTATCTGCTGCCGGGGCACGCGCTGCCCAACCCCGCCTTCCGGCCCTTCAACGACGGCAGCGGTCAGTTCCCGCTGGCTGCCCTGTCGCCGCTGCTGCTGGCCGCGCTGTTCTTCGCTGCCTTCTGCCGGGGCGCACCCGCAGTGGTCAAGGCGCTGGGACTGTACGCGCTCTTCTCTGTCTGCCTTTGGTTTGTCACCTCGCAACAAGTCCGTTATCTGATACCGACGCTGCCGGTCCTGTGTTTTCTCGCGGCGTGGGTGCTGGTGCGGGCGTGGGAGGGGCGGTGGCGGGCCAGGTATGCGCTGGGCGCCCTCGGCGTTTGCTCACTGGCGTTCACGTTCTACCTCGGAGTGGGCCTGCTTGTCTTGGAAGCCCCTGCCGCCTTCGGGTGGCAGCCGCCAGCCCGCTATCTGGAGCGGGACGTCTCGGGTTACCCGGTCATGCAGTTCATCAACACCCAGCTTTCCGCCAATGCAAAGGTGATATTGTACGGCAACCCGCTCGGCTTTTACTGCGACAAGACATATCTGTGGGGGGATGCCAACCACAGCACGTTTATTCCCTATGACACGTTCCACACGTCTGATGACCTGCGAACGTATCTACAGAAAATTGGCGTCACGCACATTCTTATCGGCCATCATCAGTACTTCGACCCCAAGCCGGACGCGCCGGGCTACGCGGGCTGGGTCTACGCGCTGACCGAAGGGAGCGGCCCGCCGGTCTTCGAGGCGCATGGCGTGGCCGTGTACGCCTTGCCGGAGGCGAAGCTGCAATGACGGAGCGCTTGACGCGCGGGCTGCTGGCCGGTCTGGTCCTGGTGTACCTGCTCCTGGCGGGGGCCTATAGCGCAGTCACGCCCGCCGCCACGCCGGAGCAGCACAACCCGGACGAGAACGCGCACATGCAGTACGTCCAGACGCTGGCGTCGGGGCATCTGCCGGTGTTCACCGACGTCATGCACGGCTACGAGAACCACCAGCCGCCGCTGTACTACGCGCTGGCCGCACCGGTGTATCTCGCCGCGCATGGACACGGGGAGGCAGCGGCGACACGGGCCGTCCGCGCGGTCTCCATTCTGCTCGGTGCGCTGCTCATCCTGGCCTCGTTTTGGTGTGTCCGCACGATGTTCCCCGGTCAGCCCTGGCTGGCTCTGGGAACAGCCGTAGGCGTGGGTCTGCTTCCCGGCAGCGTCGCGCTCTCGGCTTCGGTCACGAACGACGCACTGACGAACCTGTTAATAGTAGTCGCGCTGGGGTTGCTGGCGCGGCTGGTGACGGCGGCGGAGGCAGGCGAGAGGCAGCGCTGGGCGTTGTGGCTCGGCGCGGCATTGGGCGCGGGCATTTGGACCAAGACCAGCACCCTGGTCCTGTTCCCGACCGTGCTGCTGGCCTGCTACCTCTTGGCGGCCCGGAACCTGACGACATGGGCGCAGGCGGCGCGGGCAGCGACCATCGCCTGCGGGCTGGGGGGTCTGCTCGGTCTTCCCTGGCTGCTCCGAAACCAACACATCTACCATGACCCGCTGGCGCAGCACATTTTCGTGTCCGCCTTTTCCAACACGGCGCAGGCCGGCGACATCGCCCGCGAGTTGTACGGCGGCTCAATCCTGAGCTACCTCGGCGGCGTCGCGCAGTGGACCTTTGCATCGTTCTGGGGCGGCTTTGACTCGATGCTCCTTTTCTGGGGACAGGACCCGCGCGCGCATATGCATCCCAATGAGCGCGGCGCGTACTCGTTTCTGGCGCACCCACTCCCGCTGCCCTACACCCTCCTGGCACTCCTCTGCCTGGCGGCCGCCCTGGGACTGTTCCGGGCGCTGGGGCGGCGCGCGGCGCTGACGCCGCCCCAGAACGTCCTGCTGGCCGCCTTCGCCGTCCTGACGGCCCTGACCGGCATCATCTTCCTGCGCTTCATCCTGACGTTCTTCCAGGCGCAGGGCCGCTACTGGTATCCCGCTCTGCTCCCGCTGGCCTTCTTCTTCGTCCTGGGCGGACGCGGGCTGTTGCCCCGCCCGGCCTGGTTCCCCGCGTTCGTCGGCCTCCTGGCAGCGGGTCTGCTCGCCCTGAACCTGTACACGCTGCTCGCCCTGCTCCTGCCGCGCTTCAGCCAGCCTTAGCCTCTGTTGCATCCTGACTACCCTAGTAGTATAATAGAGGCATGAATAGACGAATCAGGCCAGGGGTTTGGCTGCTGACGGCACTCCTGATAGTTGACCTAGCACAACCAGTGCAACCCGCTCCGCAGCATAACCCTGGGAGCACGACTAGGCAACCTAGTAGGCTAACCTGGTAGGATAGTTGGGTAAAGCTTCTTCAACTTGATGCGGGCATCGGCGGTCGTGAACCGCCAGTCAATCGTGACGGCACCAGCATTGCGCCGCTCTTGCCAAGCGGACACCT
>JAABUH010004645.1_pt1 | contig 11028 bp, 16 predicted proteins | sample 5559121 | NCBI WGS metagenome assembly JAABUH01 (sample SAMN10711871, study PRJNA513364) | rock metagenome | isolation source: Antarctica rocks | place: Antarctica: Victoria Land, Battleship Promontory nord | collected 2015-12-28 | reverse complement strand
AAGACCGTGCTCATTCAGCGCAGAAGCAAACGCAGCTAACATATCCTAAGCGTGCTCACGATTCGAGTGCATTGCCTCCCTGTGTCTCTGACAGCTTTCTAAGTAAAACTATCAACTACTACTGCATATTTTGTACCCAACAACATTTTTATCATTGGGTTGATTGCGCCCACAACTCTGTTTGGAGGCGTACACGGGGAGAACGTACACACTGTGGCTGGTTTGCGTTTGTTAGGTCCATTTGGTCTCAGCCCACACATTCTTTGGTCATGACGTCCATGTCAAATCCCTGATTGACTGACTAAGTGCATATGAAATAAATGAATGCAAAGCAGAAAGCTATGGATATACCAGCCCATTTCCAAGTCAACCCTTCATAACTTCACACCAGTGACATAGTCAATGCAAATTGTGAACACAAGTGATGAAGAAATCAGTTCAAGCTCCTTGCTTGATTGCCTTGCGTTGCTGTTGTCTTGTCCAGTTCTGCGTGCGTTGACTGATGCTCTGCTGCCAACTGCCTCTGCTTGCATTCTGCCACCATACAACCTGATCTGATAGACGAGTGTACTCATCAGGGCCTGCCTCATTCTTGCTGTAATCCCACTCCTGAGCAAGCTCCAGACAGCATGTTGCAAGAGTGTTGCATCTGCACACTGCTTGTCCGCTGCAGTACGGGCATTTACTCTGGATTGAGGTACGCGCATTGGGCTGCGCCACCCATCTGTGCAAAATGCTAAGTGAGCATTGATGGCACACCCAGTGAACTGGTTTGTGGCTGCGGAGAGTGATGTCTTCCGGGAAGAGACCCTGTTCAGCATTTGTGTCATGATCCCATTCGCTTAGCAGAGCGTGATTGCACTCTGCAAAAGTAGGATGCTTGTGCCTTGAGCCATCCTTCCTGTGTCCAATCCTTTTGCTATAGCACTTGAGGCAGCCAGAGCCCGTTGTTACTCGACTTCGGATTGTTGTACTCCACTGGTTGCCACACTCTATGCAGTCCCAAGTTGCCTTATAGCCGCTTCCAGAGGTATAGTCCTGTGGAGTGGCCTTATTATTTTCGTAGCACCAGGATTTGGCGATGTCAGGAGCCACAGCAGCCAAACTGTTGCCTTTGCTCACTTTGACTCCAGCACAGTATGGACAACCGTGCCCCTGTGTTCTGGTGTATACCTGTGCATCCCAGTGATGAGGATCATCAGCTGTTCCCTCGAGGCAAATCCAACCACAAATTTTGTGGCTATGCGGCTTGATCTGAACATTGTCAAGATGATGGTTCTTCACATGGTGCCATTCCTGCCTCAGCCTTGGTGACAACAAGCTAAGATCTGGCCCCTGCTGTTGGGCAAGGCAGCACCTTACTGGCTTGCTGTTGGGTCTCACAGCCTTGCCTGCAGCACATACGCCAGAAGTCAAGCTACATATCGTGCTTTGAACACAAGGTCAATGCAGAAGTGCCCAGGCATGAAGTTGCCAACATTTTGCACTACGTTTTGGCGCAGCCTCCAAGTTCCTGCCACTGCTGCAGACGGGTGCCTTTGAGCATGACAAACGGCAAAGCAATCATCTCACCGGGGCAAGCGTTGTGCCGTGTGTGCAGCAGCTCCAGCAAGGAGGCACTTCTATCGACAGTCAATGTATAGCGTTTGCCTGTGCACAGATTCAGGTTCATTAGGAGATCAAACGTCGCGGTGCTTATGAATTTGATCAAAAGCTAGCATCAGCCTTGACAAGGATTCCTTGCACCAAGTGTTGTTCACTTCGTACGACAGACGCTGCTACTCAAGCCTTTGGGAATTCGGGTCAAAACGGTCACCGCTGTCGAGGTTTTTGCTAACAGTCCTGCTCGCAAGTACAACGTTTCGTAGGTCAAACTTTGTTTGCTTGAAATCTCCTACGTCTCGACCATCCGGTCGTCCTGTGAATCTCTTCAAATCTACGGCAACATCGTGTGTGACACGACCTGTCGCGTAGCAGTTGTCAGCACAGCAGGTCGCCTGAGGCCGTTTACTGATCTGGATGGAACACTTACAGCTATCGCTGTGGCTATTTGCTGTTTTGGCCATGCATGCTACAATACCTTCGTCTGCCATGGGCCCAATCGCAACCGCGAATCAGCAGATGCAGCAGTCTATTCCACGGTAGGGTGGTGCAAATACATGCCTGCAACCAGGCTTCCAGAAAGTGTACGCTGCTTTCTGTGTTCTCTGGCAGCTCAATCGACCAACAATGTTTGACATGCTGTATGTGGGCTCAGCAGGCAGCTGACCAACACTGAGAAACAAAGCAAATTGCCAACATCACCAAGTCAAATTTCAACAGTACCTCCCTCACAACGGTCCACCACCACTTCCCAAATGCCTGCTCAAGTTATGGTACAACCGTTGTCTGCAGTCGTTGTTGACGCCGCCACAGGTGCAAAGCCAGCACCAGATGCTAAGGCAATGTCACTGCCTGAAGCAAACCTGCTGCAGCACCTAGGATGGGGGTTGGGCCGACGTGGTCTTGACATCACAGACCAGCAACAAGCCACCTCTCTTCCACCATCTCCATCTCGCAAAGCTCTCAAAGACTTCTGGCAGCATTTCTTCTCCATGTCTTGGCTGCTTGGCCAACAAAGTCAACCTTTGCATGCCCAGCAGAGCACAGCACAGCAGGCACAGCACAGCACAGCACAACAGGCACAGCAGAGCACAGCACAGCAGGCACAGCATGAAGCACCAGCTGCAGCTCAGCTGCGTTATGATGATGTCATTTCGTCCAGTCCAATGCCTCTTGCCAGACAGGAACAAGTGGTAGCGGCTCACTTGATTGTCAAGGCAGCCGGCTCTGGGGATATTGTGCACTATGATCTGGTCAAGCAAACTGGTCAAAGTGGTTTACCGGATGCTCCCACATTCACACATGGAGCTCACCAGCACACGCAAGGTGACACATCAGCTTGTCTTCATGCAACCTAGCACAGCAACATGGCGACACAGCTGTGTCTTGCAGCATGGTCTTCACGGTTTTGACTTGTCATCTAATGTGATGAACGTTGTTACGATGGCGTTACTGGATGGCAGATGACTCATCTTTGCATGCCTGACTAGTAGCCACTCTGTTGTCTGCATGGCTGAATTAGTTTGCTTTCAGTGGTGTCTGTACTGTCCCATGGTCATCCTGCCCTGTGGTGCAACAATAGTAAAGGACTTGTGCTGGCCTCTGCCATACTGCACAACAAGTCTGCCCAACTCAGCTTGACCCTCCATGTGTTTCCTTATTACGCTCAGCTAGGCTCAGCAACATGAACCTTATGTTTTGCAACAGGCTACCAGTTTCAGCCTGAGACTGTCGTGGTCATCAACAAGAAGGGTTCTGCCGAGCCAGCTGATGATGTTCAGGGTGACATTAGCAGCCGGGGTGACCCCAAGCCCCTCGGGGGCCCTCCAGGCAAGGGCATCTGCCTGCAATTATTGTCGTCTCCTGACATTGTTGAGCAGTCAAGCTGTTCCATATGTGACATCCTTCTGCACACAGTCACGTACAGCTTGGTTTGGTTTGGTGTGCATTTTGTGTGCTGGCACAGCATATTGCATGCTAGCTTTGCTGTGCCGCAGGTAGCGCGCTGCATCAATCGCATGCTGTATCAGTCATCTGAACAATCAGGCTCTGCATGTATGTTATAGTGCTGAACTTTGTACATGCGCTGCAGACAAGGTGCAACCATATGCTGGTGATGACACACAGTGGCTTGCCGAGCAACACATGCCAATGGGTGAGCTGGTCATGACTTATGCGCACACATGCACAGTTGCACCTCATGCCACAAACAAGCATAGTCACACTGCTGGGCGCACACACTTTTGTCAGGGCCCGTTTGTTATGCTGTTATGCTTGCAAGCTGTTCTGATGCAAAGATTAAGTTCAGGCCCCATAACAGTGCAGTCATTGTGTGCAAATGAACTGCGTCCTGTGGAAAGTTACTGGTCATCACTTGCTAGACTGTCTTTGCTGTCAACGCATGCGCAGCTGCTTTGCTCAAATGCAGCGAGGAAGGTGCTTCAGATGTTTGTTACTTTTCATGCATTTACTGTCTTGATTGTGTTCTTGCTAGTACTTTACATTGCTGCTTGACATCTGGCAACCAATCTGTACCACCAGCAGAATTCTTACTCACTCATGGGTTGCAAAGGCTGGTGTGACTTCCAATGTAGATGATGATACCTTGACAGCACAGGCTAGCACATCCAGTCAGCATCAGCACAACGAAGCTGGTGTGCAGCAGGCACATCAGGTCAGCCCTGATCAGAGCTCAGCCCTGTTGCACCGGCAGTCTTGGGATGCGAGCACACCTTCCAAGCCTCTGTCTTGGAGGGAGGGCAACAACCAACACCCAGAGGTTGCTCTGAACCAAGCTAAGCAGGATTTTGCCCGGTGGCTGTCAGGCGCGCATGCACATCCAGACTATGTGGAGCACATGCAGCAGCTGGCGGCAGCTTCTCAGGAAGCTGCTTGGCCATACACAGGGCACCAATTTGGTGCTGGCATGCATCCCCAAGACAAAGAATTGCAGCAGCAGGCAGCAGCTGATCAGGAAGCTGCTCAGCCAAATGCCAGCAACCAAGATACGTCTGACACACGTCATGTTGCGGCGCAGCCAGAGCGCCAGGCAAGCAAGTCTAGCATTGCAGTGAGCACAGACAGACATCAGGGCTATCAGGACAGCAATGGTGTGAATACTAGGAGCTTGGGCTACCCAATACAGCAGCAGGCTGGTTTGAATGCAGGCACAACAGCTGGCGTGTATAAAGCCTACATAGAAAGCAATGGCAAGGGCGATGAGATTGACCAACTGCAACAGCAAGTAGTGGCAAACTCAGGCATGCCAGCCAAAACATACATAGGTTATAAGGATGGCAATGGTTTTTCGTATGTTGACCAGATGTCTGTAAGGCAGGGCTCATTGCAGCACGCCAGTTTAGGAAGTTGAGGTGTCCCATCTGTTTCGTATTTAGAGGGTACTTTTGTACTTGAACCCGGTCAATTTGATCTTATACATAACTCATCCTTGTTTACTGCCTGAAGTGCTCCCTGTGCTTGTGACAAGTGGGATATGCATCTAGATCTCTAGACGATGTTTGTCTGAAGTGCTTGACTGAGCTGTGGTACAGACTGGTCAGCTGTTTCTTTTTGATTTTGTACCATCCAAAGCAACACCATCATTCTGTGTGCATCCTAGTAACTTTTGCGCTGTCAAGGCCTTGATGGAAGTCTGCATTGACAAGTCTATTTTGATCTGGAAGCATTGGGCGAAATCTACCAATAATTGTTTTGAGTATGCTCTATGTGCATTTGGCTGTGAATGCCTCATGTGTGCAACCAGTCCATAAGATGCATGAAGTTGACAGTAGAGTAGACAGCTGAACAAGACAAGCTAGCATATGCAGCTGTGTATCGCAGGCAAGCCTATCCTATGGATGGCTGAGAGTGGCCTCTCTCACGTACCGGGAAGCGGCTGGCCCATGTTTGACTCCATTGGCGTTGCAGTGCAGTGCACTGAAGTGTTACGTGAGATGTAGTCTGGACCTTAAAAACTTTGGGTGAGTCAGCACACTATCCAATGGTGGATACCTCACCATAGAAAATTGCTGCACGGGTCTGCTGCAACTGCAAGTCATGCACAAAGATTTTGCGGGAGGCTAGCGATACTTGTGTGTGTAAAACTTGATCTGGCTGCATGCTAGTCACCCAACACGTTCCTGTCATAGCTAGCTTTTTGCAGCAGCAATTCGTCACACGGCAAGAGCCCTCAAACCAAGGCTGCGATGTACTCCAGCATGATATCAAGCTGGTTAGGCTCAGGCATTGCGCTAAACGTGTAAACAGTTACGCCCTGTCTGTGACGACAAGCCAACTGCTGATCCTGTCAACTCAAAAAGTTGTCACCACGTCAAGATCCGGATTCTGCGCTCCACAGCACAGCACGAAACACCTGTGGTGTGTGTGCCAAGCCTTCTTGCACAGCCTTTTGTTTTGGCAGCTTCATATCAGTCGCGTGCAACGTGTTGCCCGAGACACATGGCTAATTCGGCAGTCGCCAATTCGCTTACAGTACTTAATGACGTATATGCTAAATCGTAATTGCAGCAGAATTCGCTGGAACAAAGAAGAACAAGCGAAGGCCGTCAGTACAAAATCACTACAGCACCTTCCTGCTCGGTGATTCTTTCTGCAACCGGATACACAGCGTCCAATACTGTTGTCTTCGTACTTTCCTTGCGCCTATAAGCTCTTGTGACAACAAGCACGTTCCTCCAGCTTATGACTGACGTCGAACCAGCAAGTGTCCCCAGTTTTGGCGGGTTTGGTAAGTCACCTTTTCTGTGCTCACATTGTGTTCGTTAATTTGCGCTAGGTTTCAATGAACCTCTCATTCACATAGCCTAATGCTGTGCTCTGAGTTTGTGAGACGTCAAGGTCAAGGCTTTCCGAGGAGTCACCCTTCGCTTATGCACCCTGTGGTTTTGCAGATGCTTTTGCAGACGCTGAGACAGACAACAACAACAGTAAAGATTATGTGCATATCCGCATTCAGCAGCGCAACGGAAAAAAGAGCTTGACAACGGTGCAGGTGATCTTATTTTCGTGCCTGATGCTTGTTGTGGTTTGTGCTTATTTTGTTAGCCCCTTTCTTGACTTCTTAGGCTTTTTTGCAGACTGTTCAACTCATATCTGGCTGTGCAGGGTCTGGAAAAAGGCATTGACTACAAGAAGGTCTTGAAGGCTTTCAAGAAGGATTTCTGCTGCAACGGCACAGTAGTTGAGGACACCGAGCTGGGACAGGTGTGTGTACAAGCTTGCACCAAAGGATTTGTGCACCATCTATGCCAGGCACCTTACATTTCGTAACTCCATGATTTATGCAGGTCATCCAGTTGCAAGGGGACCAGCGCAAAAACGTGTCCACCTTTTTGGTGGGCAACAAAATTTGCAAGAAGGATCAAGTCAAGATTCATGGTTTCTAATTGCCTATAGCTCTGACAAACAGCCACTTACACCAACTGCATCAGGAAAGCTGTGGCTGGTGGTAGTGCAGCATCAGCTCAAGTCCTGGTTGCTTGTATGTGCCCACCTTGGTGCTCTTTCAGCCTTTTTCCCCAACGTCCTGGCTTTGTTATGCCCTACCATGCAACAGAATTGCCATGTAATTGATAGACCATGTGAACACAGTACCATTTTGATGATGTTGGATTTGCCACGTCAGGGCATCGTTGCTGCCAAACATCATGTTGTGTTTGCCTCGGAACATCTGGTCTTGATAGACTGATGCTGTTTTCAGGTAAACCCAGTGAGAAAGACAAATTGTGAGGGCCTTGTTGAGGTTTGTTTGCCCAAAGCAGACTGCATGTGGACACACTCAAGCAGTAACGCCAGTACTCGCCACCCCGAAAGTTCATACATAGACAGACTGGGCTGATAGCTTCTGTGGTTGCTTCCTTGAGGCTTTGCATGAAGCAGTCATTAGAATTCAGTATGTGTGATTGCGTGTCCAGCCTACCGTGTGTGCTTTACATCGCAATGCTGGCTGTGCTCTGCGAGATAAAGGTTGTAAGGAATACCATTGCACATTCTGATCGCCTACATGTCTGTCATGCATCCACTGCTGACAAAGAAAAGCATTACAGCGTAAGCCTATTTCTTGAAAATTGACCAGAGCACAAGCTGCAAAATCTAATCAAGCCTAGCTACTGGGAAGGAGGCTATAACAAGCACGAGATACAGGTGTGTCCAGCAGGCATGCAAGGACATACATGTAACCACCAGGTGGCGAAGACAATGCTATTGTACAGACATGCAGACAAATGTCTGTTCCTCTGATTCACAGCATGTGAACAATGCTTGACACCTGCCAGTACCCTGCTAAGAAGTGCTTCCAACAGCTGGACTACTGCCTAGGGCGGCTGTCAGTGCACTGGGGTTGGAGTGCAAGCCCTCCTTCTCAAGATAGCTCTCTTTGATTGGGTCCATTACTTCTGCATGCAATAACATCTTTGAGCATCTGTGTTTACACGACAGGGCAAAGCAAGAACGCAAGCCCTGCATGACTCCAGGCAGGTTGAGGCAACTATGAGCACACCCAGGTGAAAAAGCAGGACCGAAAAACAAAAGGCATTACCTCCAACACCCCTCAGACATGCTGGCCCTTCAATAAAGCCTGTGCGCCGCAATATGGCGTTGCGTTGCTGCAGCTTCTCTCTCTTGACAGAAGCTCCGGGTGATACACCAGTCATAATTGAGAAGTGTTGCTGCAGAGATTCGTTGTTTCTCTGCAAAGCACACATGCAGGTCAACTGCGGCAGCACACATGTCAGCCAGGACATATGCAGCAGAGGCAATCAAGTGCTCTAACATTGCAGCAGCAGCAAGCTGACTGAGAAAAGACTGTGCCCATCGAAATACATTACATTTGTGGCAATCAGTATTGCGAGCAATAAAGATCAGCATGACACATCCTAAAGCTACACTGTGACACAGTGTCTCAGCACAGCCAAACTAAAAAGAGAAAAAGAAGCCTGTAATCACATGCAAGTTGCAGCGTGAAGCAAGGCCTGTAAGTATCTAAAGCTACACAGCATACAGTGGGTGTGACAATGCAGCAATAGCAGGGATTGCAAACAGCGTAACTTACAGTCTCAACCACAAGGTGGGGCGGCACGAAAGGCTTCTTGGCGTCTTCAGCTTCATCATCCCTGAGCGAAGGCAACCGGGACATGATGGGTATGTTGATTGGTGCAGATGAACCCTGCATGCAGTCACATAGTCACAGCAAGTGACACGAGCAGCATAAAATGTTCACGCCTTGAACATGCACCCGCTGTGAGATTCTGGCTGTGTGTCCCTGTGAGAAATTGCTGCCAGTGTGCAGACACTTATGATGTTACGACAGTGGTGCTCTTCACAGACAGTGTTGACAGATGTTGCTGGGTCTCTCTGTGCTGTCAGCAGGGAGTACATGCAAGCAGACAGGCTTCAGCAAGACACATCATGTATGCTACCACTGTTGCTATGGGAATGGGCTCTGACTAAGCAGCATCACGGTAACAGCTGAAGATCATCGACCATGCATACGGTCACAGCAGGCCAAGACATGATGGTGGTCTGGACAGAGATTCAGAGCCAAAGTGTGCAGCCTACATGCTGTTTCAGCCCTCACCAATGCCAGCAGATGGACAGAGCAGCAATTTGAAGGCTTGGGGAGAGTCACAAGCTGGAGACATAGCATGTTGGGTTGACAGGTAAGCATAGACAGACTGTGCAAGCATACCATCTTGACGGAAGCTCGCCGCTGCATGCCAGTCCTGCTTGCAAATGTGCTGTTGGCTCTGAGCGGCGGTCTCCTACTCCTGTGGCGAGCCACAGATCCCACAATGGGCATTGCACTTGCACTGTCTGTGCTGAGCCGCGCTGACTCTGTGCTTCTTCTTGCTGAGGCAGATGCCGCGTAATCATCTTCAAGAGTGGCGTCATCATCTGCTGATGGGGAACCTGGCTTGGGATCCTGGTGGGGTTGAGATTCCCCATGAAAGGCTTTGATGTCTGGAGAAGGGGGTTCTGGGTCTTGTTCAGATTCACTGCTGGTGTCTAGCCCTAGGGCTGGGGCTGAAGTGGATGCTAGTACTGCATCTGGCTCTGCAATGATCCAGGCCTCAGAACATCAGGAGAGTTATAGATACTTGCAAGTGATGTGGCGCATATGGCAGACAAATGCAGCAACTGCATAGGGGCGGTTTGTTTCATCACATAGGATGGCTGAAGGGCAACCGTGGCCTGTGCAAACAAGGTCAGAAAATGAAGAGGCTTCATTTTTTCGAACTGAATCACAGGATGTGGACAGCAGATGACGCTTGCTTTTGCAGATGTGATACAAGCTCATGCATTTGGTGACAACAGCACACAATATTGTGGCCAAAGCGCACTGTTATGGGCAAGGAAAGGTCACCGGCGTCGTCCTCCCACAAGTCGCGCTCAGAAAGCTCCAGCTCATCTTCTGCTAGTGTGGCCAGCTTCCTAGATGGGCCAGTTGGTGCGCTGGCACTGGCCAAGGTAAAATAAGCAGCAGCAACAGTGCCCCCTGGCACCTGCATCGCTGCTGTCAAAGCTGTCTTGTCTGGTCCTGAAGTCTTGCGTGGCAGGAGCTAATCAGGGGTATATCTTCAATTTATGAATGACAAAGCACATCAGGGAGGAGCCCTGCAGTCAAGGAGACCACATCATGGTGTGGGGAAGGGTGAGTTGGAGCTTACTATGGTGACTGTGACAGGCGAGAGGGAGGGTCAGAGACAGATGAAGTTTACAGCGGCAGATCCATCCCAATAGGTGTTACGGAACTTGTGCCTGACTGAACACGGTAGCATACACAGCCAAAAAAGCGCGAGTGCAGCGCGCGAGTGCAGGCGGATTTTCCCACACGTCATCCCGTTAAAGACCTGACTGATGAAGCGCAAGACGAGTGTAGGGCATCACATGAATATGGGATCTACCGTCAGGGATCTACGATCTTGTGAATTAGACAGTCGGAAACGTCTTGTTTAGCGCATCACCTTTGTTGTCGATAACCAAGCCAAAGCACGCGGGTGAAACTGATAGTCTGTGTGAGTCACCAGTCTTTGTCTCGGTCAACCGCGATCTACACAGATCTTGGATCGGAAAACACAGTTGCTGTACTGGGCATCCAGCGAAACGCGCAACCGAGCTGATGATCAGCAATATCACAACTGCCTTTGCCGTAGTTACGGGGTCAACCTGGAATTAGTAATCAGTTTTGCAACAGTCCCAAAATCTGGCTCTGAGTTTGATTCAGCTCTTACGGTAGAGCAGCTCTAATGGTAGGGCAGTAGTGGTCTTGGCCCTATAAGCCCTATGCAAAAGATGGCTTTCATCCGGGCTACCAACAAGGGGAGAACCGGATGTAGGCATTGCGCAACAAGGATCCGGGACCTCACATGCAGCAGGAAAGGAATTTCTGGTCCTTGCTGCAACAAATCT
>JAABUH010004643.1_pt1 | contig 11031 bp, 9 predicted proteins | sample 5559121 | NCBI WGS metagenome assembly JAABUH01 (sample SAMN10711871, study PRJNA513364) | rock metagenome | isolation source: Antarctica rocks | place: Antarctica: Victoria Land, Battleship Promontory nord | collected 2015-12-28 | reverse complement strand
CAACCCTGGTACCGGAGACCGGGGTGGCCGCTGCGCAGCATATATATAGTTTCCAGGCAAAGCCTGTACCTACTTGACCCGCCGTCAGCTCATATACCAATACTCATATTCCGAAAAACCGGGAATTGAACTGCCGACCGACTGCTTGAGAGGCAGTCGTTTAAACCACAGGCTAGGTGGTCCTGTGGGGGGGTATGCATGGGTTACAGTATGGCCTGCCAAGGCAAGGGAACTTGAGGAGACATTCAGCAGCAGCTTGATTGTTGCATGACACAGTAATATATCATGATCATGTATGTCCAGAATGCCGTCACAGATATGCTACATCACAAATGTGATGCGTTGATCACTTTGCTTGGCATGTTCCGCAAACCGTGAACCTGTTCTTGCGCAATTGCGCTTAGTCAAGGCAGAGTTGCCATTCTTAGCATTGAATGAGCATGACAGCTAGTTATCAGCTCTGCTGTCTGAGAACAACAGCTACACGTGTTTTTTTTCGTGGTGAGCTTACACGTGTGTTCATTTGTTTCATCAATCAATGTGACGAAGATAAATCCTTAGATCCTTCGATTACAATTGGTCCTACATAATAAAGCAACCTTGTGTTCAGTCCAGCCCTTGAGAGCTTGCTTGAAGCTTGTATCTCGGCGCATCAGCAGAAGCTGATGCACAGAGCCACAAGCTTCAAGTCAGCTCCATCTTTTCAGCTGGATGTAACAAAATTGCGTTTCTTCACCTGTTTGGCAGATGGAGATGTATAAACCAGAGGCTTCATGGGCGAGTCCTTGTGCGCCTGTTTCTCAATCAGTCCCCTCTGCCGGTAGTCAAGATAAGGCTGTCACTGCTTCTGCTGTGTGCCTGCCTGCTTTGTTTGCCTGTCAGCATGGTGTACTCTGCTGTCAAGAAGCACATTCACACTAGACGTTCGCTGCATTCACGTGAGAAGGTTGGTCAGTTGTCGCACATCAACTGTGCTTGCAACAATACATATGATTTCATATGTATTGTTGCAAACACAGCTGATGTGCGACCACATGTCTGCACACACTGATGTCAGCGCTTTTTTGCGTGTGATTGCTTGTGCAGCGATGACAATGCGCGCAGGCTGACTCCAAGCAGAAGCCCTGGCTGCAGTGGGCCTTTAGCCCAGCTGCCAATACACCTCTACAAAGCTGACTTGTGTCTCTACAGATCTGGTAATGACCCCCAGGCAGCATTCCAGCGCAACTACTTGGTTGGATCAAGGGCATAATGGCGGCAAGGTGATATGGATATGCTGCACACAGTTATCACACAGCAACTTGCATGGGTATTGCAAGGCAGTCACAAGCCATTTCGACAAGCTGCTCATCTAGATGGTCTTCATGCATCACATCACATGACCAGCTGGTAATCATATCAGCAGCACAGAGATGTCAGAGCCTGCACAATCTGTGCTGAGATCAGGCAATGTGCAAGATCACGGTCAAGTCATGTCTGCATCCTCATCGGATCAGTACGCATAGGATGACATGTCAAGACTGTTCATTGCTGTTTTGTGACTTTTGTCTGACATAATGCTCTCCTGCAGGGACACTGCTTGCTGGATCTCCATCATTGTGACTATTGGCACAAGAACAGAAGGGCTTACCTTGTTATCAATGCAAACAGCGTTGTACATGAGGACCTGCTCAGAACATCAGTGATATCACCAAGAAGCTGAAAGAGCTCTATCAAAGGTATGTGTTTGTTCTGATGACACTTGAGCTAGCAGCCTTTAGCAAAGCACATTTGGAGATATGCTTGCTGTTGCACTGCCTGAAATTACACAAAGGTATCTGTTGCATCATCAAGTGGTCATCTGGCTTGCAGTTGTCAAAGGATATCAATTACATTAGGTGGCTGCAACCCTGACACACTCCCTCCTCTTGCCAACAATGCAATCTGCCTGAGAGTATTGGCTTCTCTTGCGTTGCATGCATTCATGCATGCTTTTCAGCATTTGCCAGCATTTGCGAGCATAGACATTGCATCATGCTCCTGTTATCTCATGAGCCAGTGCGCCCACGATCAAAACCTTGCGCAAATGGTGCCATCAGTTTTTGCTGGTGCAGGGTGTGTATTGGTTGGACCAGGGAGCCAAACACCATGCAATTGTCAAGGTTACCCCAAGGGGGGTGGTGCAGGGGTACGACAGGGGTGACCCAGGGGAGCCCAATATATGGCCTGCAAGGAGGTTGGCTGGCTGACTGCTGCTTCCCCCTCTGCAGTGCAAAAGGTAAGCCAAAAATTTTCATTCTACCAAGTGCTTAATGTTTGATCAAAACCCAGCTATATTTGAAGAGTGCTTATGGTAAAGACAGCTATTGAGTACTAAAGATACTCTGCTGCCCGTCTTACGCTTAGCATCCTGCTAGCCTAGCAGGATTTTGCTGTATGTACTTGTGTCTGGTGCACCACTCCCAAACGACTTTCAAGCCACTGTGCTGCCTACAAAGCTGCAATGGCTGGGAGCTTTCTGGAGTGGCATGCCACACTGACTTTCTAGAACAAGCCGCCACATCATGGATGTGAGCACTAGGTGGCGTTTTCAGCAAGAACATGAACTACGGCTTCATGCAAAGCCTTATGTCATCATATGATAGTGTTTTCCGCCTGTTTGGACTGTGCAACGATTATGCATGAAGCCATGATGATAATCTTAAGCTGCTGGCACCGCTCCTCACGCATACAAGAGCTGCTGCTCTGGCTTCAAAGCTGCTAGCAGGTCAAGCCAGAGCAGCAGCTCTTGCATGGGAATCTGGCTGCAGCTGCCTCAGATCCTGCAAGCTGCTTTTAGGGGTGCCACCCCAAGCCAGCATCATACTGCAGCCAGCATGTGCTGCGGGCACAAGGGCTGTCTGGAAGGCTTTACTACTGACAGCTACCGGCAGGCCTGTCTTTCAGATGAGGCTGCAGCTATTCAATCAAAAAAGACCCCAGATTGGTCTACATCTGAGCGTCCTTTGTGTCTTTTCTGGTGTGCTTTCTGGGTCTGAGCTTTTGCGCCTGGCGACCAGCTTTCGAAAACTCTGCACAAGCAAGCTGATCAGAGTGGCACAAACCCACTACAAACGTAATGTCATTTTGAATGAAACACCGCCTCAGGCAACCCCTAGTGTCATGTGCAATGGAGGACTGTACGGTGTACATGTAGGGATGTGCTTTTGTCAATGCTGACCTGTGCATCATGGATGTTGACCTGAGCACCCATGCACAACACAGTCATTGGGTCAATGCAAGCTCATCATGTACATAGACCATGTGTGCTACTCCCACTTCACATTCAGCTACCAAGCCATGGTGCAGTCAGTCTCTGAATCTCACACAGTTTGCATACACGTATATAAAGTCTTGCGTGAAGAAGTCCTGTACAGCTCCAGGCCATAAGAATGAAGATGACTAGTTGCCTAGTGCAGGAACATGTTGTACATGCGTATCAGCATCAGCCACAATGTTGACTGTATGGCGTACAGCACAGATCACACATTTGCTGCACAAGCGTGACTGCAATGTGGGACACCCTGCAATAGCCATTTTCTGGCAGCTTGCAGAGACATTGACAAGCTGCCAGCAAAGGGCTGTTGCAGGGCAAGAGATGCATGGCTTGCAAGGTTGCAAGGCGGTGCAGCTTCTGCCTTCATGGGCCAATCACTGTGACTGAGCAAGGGGCATGCCAGTATGAGGGATCTGGACCCAAACCGCTCTGTGAATTTATATCAATAAATGAAACTTGTGAGACTCAGCATTGGCAGAGTACGGTCTAGAGTCTGAGGTCTCATAACTGATGTTAATGCCACCTCACAGTCTGGGTATGTCCTGCCAATTGGCACATATAAGAACCTAGAATCATGAGAGACAGTGTGCACATGTCTGCCACCCTCAAGCTGGCCATGGCCAGCACCACTTGCCACTGACATCACACTGTCTTTCCAAGCTGATACAACATACACATTGCATCATATGATGCATTAATCAGACAACACAGCGCAGCTCAACATATTGCGCCGCCTTTGCTGGACATGCATGCATGCAAAGCATGCCTGTGGCGCTGACTTGGCAGTGCCCAGCAACACCGTTGGGTCAAACATGTCTCCCAAGTGTTTGACCCAGTGGTTGTGACTGGACAGCTTTTACAGCTGCTGCAGCAGATGTGACATGCTGCTCTGAGACAGCTCGCAGCGCAGCATGTCAGTGCTGATGATGCACGATCAGCTCCTGCAGACTGACCGTGTGCATCACAAAGAGGTGCAGGGGGCCTCACATCATACATGTGATCTTGACACATGAAAGTGTGCAGAAGTTTATGATGCGTTGTCCAATGTACGAAACACTCATCATACCCATCGCAAAGTGCAAAGCAATAATCCCCCGAAATTTTAGTGTATTTCAACATATTTGGCAATATCTGATTTCTTGAGCAACTCAACACTTGAGCCAAACCTTTTGTCTGAAGAATAACTTGAAAAATCTTTAATGACAGCGTTTACAATTCTTATGTCTATTTGAGGTTGTTGCAACCTCAGCTTCCACAGCAGGTGCTGTCCTGACAGAGTGCTGACAGCGCACCTGTGCACACGTGGTGGCTCTGCTGCCCGGCAGCTGCCCAGTAATTGGCAGAGGGGCTGTTGAAGAAGCTGTCAGCATGCACACACAAGGCCTGTCATGACAAACCTAGAGTGTGGGCATGTTCGCTGCTTCTTCAACATTTGAGACCGGCTTAGCATGCGCCTCTGAGGAGCCAAACTCCACTGGCGTGAGGTTGGCAGCTAGCTATGATGATGCTGCCGCTGTTGCTGTTGTTGCTGCTGCTGCTGCTGCTTGCTCTGGTGTTGCAGGGGTAGCATCCACAACCTCTGTGTTGCCCTTACCAATGGCAGCCAAAACACTCCCAGCCCTGCTTTTTGCAGGCTTTTGCAGACTGAATGATGTCACATTCATGCCTGATGTTTAATGTCACACCACCACCTAGATGAGAAGCCATTCTGAAGTCGCTTGTCGGCTTTTGTGGTGCTTATCAAACCTGCGGCTGCTGGTCAATGACCAGCATGACATGCAAGCAGAGAAGCCTAGGCAGAAGCCTGCAGATCTGTGATCTCAACAAAGCAGACTAGTACTACGTGCAGATTTGTAGTTGAGTACTGACTGCAGCTGCATCTTAGGTTTGTTCTGCAATTGAGATGTCAGTGCTGGCATGCTGAGAGTGACAAATCAAGGCTCTCCCTGCAGCTGAGAGTACACCTTAGCTTGTCTTTCGGAGTGATAGGTTTTGTGATATTTCCTGATGTATTAGCCTTCAGCAAAAATATGTATGCCATGAGTCATGCCATGAGTCAAGCTATGAGTAATGCCAGGATTCATGCCTTGAGTCATGCCATGAAGCAGCCAGCTGGCTCTACAGCGATTTGGTTGGTGCACTGCTTGACATTGCACGCAAAACTTGTGTTGTGTGTTTACATTTTTCCGTTTTCACAGGGCACAGACTAGGGCACAGACTGATGTAAGTCAGCGCAGGGATCCTTTTTACTATTTTTTAAGGATCAAAAGCTTAGCGGTGCAGGAAAGCCATTGGCTGCAGCTTCTTGCACATTTAAAGCAGGCTGCGTAGTTGAGTGTTTCAGATGTCTTGCTCAAGACCATAGGGTCTTGCTGCATCACTGCCCAATCAATCTTGCTGTAACACCAGTATTGACTGGGAAAATTCTGGATCCGTGACTGGCTGGCCTCTGCAGCTGCTGCAGCAGTTATGACATGCTGGCTGACACTCTGTGCCAGCTGTATGCACATAATGGCATTCGTATCTGAGACTTGATGGCGCATCATCAGCTCCTACAGACTTACCAGTTATGGAAATGACAGCTTGGCTCTAGAGCTCTCTGCACAGCAGGTGTGCTGTCCCTTGAGACCAGCAAGTGTGCAGCTGCAAAGGTGAAGGCATTTCATCAACTCTGTGACACTCTTCTGCAGTTAACTTAACTTATTGCTGAAGCTAAGGCTCAGGCAAGTATGCTGGCTCTGCAGCAAAGAAGCTGCCAGCCTGAGGCTCTGATCTCATGAGTTGGTGTGCCCACATTCAAGGTCTTGCGCAAATGGTGCCATCAGTGTTTGCTACAGAGGCTGTATACTTACACGGAGTGGTTTGCTTTCCGACATCACGATATTTTGCAAGTACTATCATGTACACTCTTGCACAGGTACATCATGTAAGTTTGTGCATAAAGTGATGGCTGTCTGTGATATTCTGGAAGATGCAACAGAACAATAACGCTTGCATTGAAGTGGTGATGTCACACCCGGCTTATGTGGGACATAAGGCTTCAAGAGTATTTACAGCGGTAAACAGAATCTTTGTTTCATGCAGCAGGTGTAAGCATGCACATGCCTGGACAAGCATTGGCATATGCCTACACACCAGGACTGGGCTACGCTTGGTGTGCATCATTACCTGGCAATCCACAAGGTGAGATTGATGTTACCACCATATGTTGTGTTATCATGTTATGCTAAAATCAGTCTGAATTATTTTTGCTGAGCATGTCATGCTGTGCAGTGCTGTTGTGTTGCTATGTGGCTAACAGTTTCAGTCCATTTATTATGATACACTGTTCAAACAAGGCAGATGTGCGCAACGTCTTGAGCCTGTTTATCGCATCAAGAGAATTTTGTCTTGTGTGGACTCCTCTCAACAGCGACACAAGGGTACTGAGGTTGCCATCATGCATTGTAAGCTTTAATGCTGGAGAATACCGATGCAATTCACATATCTTCAGCTTGTCTGCAAATGTGATAGCATCTAGCATATTGTAAAGTAAAGCATGCCTATGGCTTCCTGGACTCAGATGCAGGAGATGCAGGGCTGGCAGCGAGCGGGCAGGATTTCTCAGCTAATTAGTTAAGAACCACTGGCATTCTTTACACCCATGGGTACCACTCATTCAGCAATTGGGGTCCTCACCACCTCCAATGGCCACACCAGATGACCCAGCACCAGCTCACCGGCTAGCGCCTTGCCTTGTGGTGCTGTTCAACGCCGCCTTCAGCACAAGGCAGGTGCCCCAGTCTTGGCAGACCTCCTTAGTCACTCCAGTCTTCAAGCACGGCGATGCCACGGACACAGCCATTTAGGCCAATCTCAGTAGGTGAGCCAGTCAGTAGGCTATATGCCAGCATCATGGCACAGCGCCTCGTCAAGTACACAGAGCAGCAGCTACGGTCCACCACCCAGACAGGTTATCGGCCAGAGCTTGGCACCATCCATCCTGCCTTCGCCCTTCAGCATGTCACTGACAAACACAGGCATGCTAGCCAGCCTTTGTACCTGTGTTTTGTGGACCTCAAGTCGGCCTACGACAAAGTCCAATGGCAGTTTTCTTGGAGCTTGCTGCAGCGCTTGGGGGTGCACGGCCACATGCTAGGCGCAATCCAGTCCTTGTATGATGGCTCTTTGCGGTCCATGAGGGTCAATGGACAGTGTGGCCACAGCCAGAGTCCATCCATTGGGCTGAGGCAGAGCGGCCCACTCAGTGCCACGCTGTTTTGCATTTTATTGATGGTTTACACCAGAACTACCAACCACAGCTCCCGCTGCTGGGGTGCAAGTCCGGTACCTGAAGCTCACAGGCTTTGTCTATATTGATGACATCCGCCTCTTGTCTAGCAGCCCTCAACATCTGCAGGCTCTCATTGATGCCTTGGTCACCTATTGTGCCACGTTACACATGGAGAGCAGTGTGGCAAAGACAGAAGTGATGGTGGTGTCCAAACCTTCTACCAGGTCACCTACTCCAAAAGCAGCTGTTGTCACCTGCAATGGCCTGCCGGTGGAACGTGTCAACACTTTCAAATACATGGGTCTGCACTTTCATGCATCAGGCGACGTATCCCGCCTCATCACCCCTCTGAAGGGCAAAGGCGGCAGGCTCTTGGGTTGTAGTGCAGCAAAGACATTCTCAGCTGCAGTGTGGCAACACAGCCAACCTCGAACTCTTTTTGTTGCAAAGCATCCTTGTACCGTCTCTGCATTACGGTTGTAAATTGTGGAGCATGCACAGCCCCTGGGGTGCAGCAAAAAAGACACGGACTGCTTTGCAATCCAGCTATGACATGTACCTCAGGCACATCTGTGGGGTCAAACACACTACACCTAGTGCTATGTTCCTGGAGGAGTTGGGGCTGTCAACTCTGCAAGTTTGGTGGCGGCAGACGCCTGAATGTTGCCACAACATAGCTGCTAGTCCTGTTGGGTCGCTTTTCCATACCATCTTGCTTGACAATCTTAATAATGATGCTTTTTGTGCCGGGCATGGTGCCAAGAACTGTTCTGGCTCCATAGCTACTTGCTTGCAGTCCATTGTGCAGCCCACGCCTCATGTTAGTGATGTTGTCCCTGCTATGGAGATTGCTACAACTCTGGAAGCCCTGCGTCATTATTTGGGCAGCACACGTGACTATGCCGTGCATTGTTCTAGGGCAGCCCCAACTGCTGGGGTTGTCGCTTGCACATACCATCATTGGTGTAAGCCTTTTAGCAAGCATAGGCGGTACTGTCAGCTACCTGTTTCTGGTAGGCGCATGCGACGCTTTCTGCAGTTCAGACTTGGTTCTCGTAACGGCCAATTGTATTCTGTCTCTGTAAAATTGGGTTTGTTTGTTGTTATAGAAGATGTATATTAGGTACCGCCTGAAGTACCGGAATGTCAATTTACTGAATTTCACGTGAAGTACTAGGTACTGTACACCTAGGTTCTGACTAGGTGTACAGTATGCTGTAGGTCTAGCTGATGCTCGAATTGCAACTGATCCTGTGATTCTGCAGTGCTGTATGAAGTGCAAAGCCTTATAGGTGTAGGTCCACTGACAAGCAAGGCTGGTTTCAGCTTGCCTTGCAGAGCAGCGCAGCTGCAGAATGCAGGCGCAGGGTCCTGGGCTCGAGTACTGTGCAACATTGCTGTATTACAGCAGAGATGTATGAAGTGCAACGCCTCATAGATGTAAACTCACAATACACATTGCATTGCTCACCCAATGTTTGGGGTCGTTGTATACATGAAGCCACCTATTGGCCAGGACAATGGATGCAACTAGTTTCAGAATCTCTGCCAAATCTCAAATGGGTTTAGCAAAGGAGATCAGCCTCAGTGACGTTCCCACAATAAACCTAATCGAAGCATAGCAAGTTTTTCTGCATTTACACAGATGTAAAATCACAATGATAGGCAGAACCATGGCAAATGTTGTCTGTTCCATACATCTGCCAAAGTTACTTGTTTTTGTAACACATGTCTGCAAGCGGTGTGTAAGATCAGTTATGTCTGCCGGCATACACCCGCCTGCTGCTACATCAGGTGCCAATGTGCAAATATGCTGGTCAGCAACAGACTTTTCACGTCTGTTCCTGCAGTGTTGCTTTGAGGGTGTACACAGCCATGCATAATAGGAGCCAAATTTTGTACAGCTGAGCCTGCAGCACAAGTGTGCTGAGCTACAGACGAGGGGGACAGATAACGGAAGGCAGCAAAATACAAATGAGAAGAGGACACACTGTCAAATTTACAGGTTCTTCTACACCTTTCTGTTTTTCAATAGATCTTCAAGGCGATCAAATCGCAAATTGGCTTTCGTGGCTTGCACGTCCAGATGCTCTTGAAGCACATCTATTTGCATTTTCACGCTCCAGTTGGAAGCCACAGCCGTGGATGCAACCAGGGCAACCCCAGAAGCCCAAGGCACATAGCCCCGAAGCTTGTCTGACAGCTGTTTTTTTACTTCAGCCGACATTCCCGCGAACGACGGGGTCTCCGATCCTGTGGAGTTTCCTGGGCTGCCAGACACCTTTGGACTGGCTGTTGAAAAGTTGCTGACACGCTTCGTGCCTTGGACTCTTTGAACAGCCTGAAGACGCAGAAATGTGTGGCACAGCTGCAAATACCACAAACAGCGTCTGGACAAACTGTTAAAACGTGGCAAACCTGCAAAAACTTGAGAGTTCCTCGCGTTATGCGCATCAGCTACTGCTTTGTTTCCGGAAGAGACTTGTACGGAACAGCGCTGAAGACACAGAAGCGAGCTTCATGACCAGAGATTCCCTGCAGGGCACTACGGGAAAGAAGGATGCAGAGTGCCGCGGTGCTGAAGCGGAGCGTCAATCGATTTTTATGCCAAAACCTTAGGTTTTTGGATTACGCGACACGTTTCTAGCTCCCGAGTCATTGGAGTTTGCCAACACCGACCAATACCAGCATCCAGTCGGTGTTACGCAGATTACTTACGGCAGTGCTGTGAGGCTGAAGCAGCGTTGCTGGCGTTTCACCGACAGTTACTTCAGTTTCGGCGCATCGTGTGATGCAGGCCACAAAGCAGTGTCTTCAGCATTGCGATGCACAGCTGAGAGCAACGCCTCTCTGCTCTGCAAAGGACTGTGCTGCTTCAGTTGCATTCTGCTAGGTTTGAGTCACACTACAGTTTCAGCACAGGCAGGGTGACTCAGAAAGCACAGCATGCAGAGCGCATCGTGTCGTGCAGGCACACAGGCCACAAAGAAACGTCTTCAGCATTGCAATGCACAGCTGAGAGCAATGCCTCTCTGCTCTGCAAAGGAATATGCTGCTTCAATTGCTTGCTGCAAGGATTGAGGCACATTACAGTTTCAGCACAGGCAGGGTCACTAAGAAAGCGAAGCATGCAGAGCGCATCGTGCAATTCACGCACGCATGCTGTTTTTCAGCAATGCAATGCACTGCTGAGAGCAATGCCTCTCTGCTCTGCAGAGGAATATGCTGCTGAGGTGTCGTTTCAGTGACACAAGGCTACTGCCAGCCTGTTTGGCAGAGCAGCCCTGAGCAGTGTGGAGTGCATTTTGCCAAAACCAGTGCTGCAGTGCATTGCTGGTGGATCAGTGCACACTTGTATGAACAGCAAATCTTTATAGGTGCAATCGCAGTGACACAAGGTTGCTGTGAGCCTGTTTTGAAGAGCAGCCCTGAGCAGTGTGGAATGCATTTTGCCAAAACCAGT
>JAABUH010004642.1_pt1 | contig 11033 bp, 16 predicted proteins | sample 5559121 | NCBI WGS metagenome assembly JAABUH01 (sample SAMN10711871, study PRJNA513364) | rock metagenome | isolation source: Antarctica rocks | place: Antarctica: Victoria Land, Battleship Promontory nord | collected 2015-12-28 | reverse complement strand
TCATGACACAACCCTGGCAGACGCGGCCCTCGAGCCCACATTCGTATTCATGCGCGCTCAAACCGATAAAGCCCGACTGAGCATGACTGGGTTTGGGCCATACTTCGAATACAGGGAAAAAGACGTCGGCAAAGGGTAAGTTCAGCTTACCAACCTTTCTCATAAGTACATCGACTCCGTCGGAACTGATGAAGTAATCGGCTTTAGACTCCTTTCGGCACTCATGCGCTTCTCTATGGACCTCCACCTCTCCCACGCAGAAGTCAAATCGATGGACCGCCTGGAGCGCTACTCTGCACGGCATATCTCTGCTGTAAACGATATCACGAGTTGGGAGAAAGAGGTCAGGGCGTCGCAGATGGGCCATCATGAAGGGTCAGTACTGTGCTCTGCAGTGAAGGTTGTAATGGAAGAGACCGGAGTTGGAGTTGAAGCGGCGAAGAAGATGCTTTGGCTTATGACCAGGGAGTGGGAAGAAGTCTTCAATGGCATCGTGAGGGAGAATCTGGAATCGGAATGTGGGCAAGTGGTGGAGGATTATATGCGAGGGCTCGAGTACCAGATGAGTGGCAATGAGTTGTGGAGTCTAACTACGTCGAGATATCATGACTTGGTGTAGGAGAGTGAGAGGACGGCTGATGTTAGTCCGAATATGATAGAATTCTGTGTATGCATTTCCATAGAAGTCGGCACCTTTAGGATTAATACAGTACTCTAGCCCCGAATTGAAGTGGCTTTCACTGAATGCATTCGCGATTTGACATTCTATCAATTGAGATTTGACCTATAATAACATGAGGTCATTGCCACATCTCGTCTCAGCGAGTCCATGTTCCCCTCATCTAGCATGAATACAGATCAGATGTTTATGAATATATGGTGTCTCTAAAGATCACCGCGATCCCAGGTCTTTTACGATCTGTTGGTCGATACACCGACTGAAAATCATGAATGTCTTAGGTATGTGAGGACTTATGGATTGAATTGAATTGTTTCTACGCGGGAAAGGAGAGGTATCGAGCTATGTGTGCTAATAGTAGTAGTAGTAGTAGTAGTACTCAGATAGGCGACCTGGCCCGAAGGCCATGCGCAAGAGACTCTTGCCCAGGCTTCCAGGCCTGGGCATAGGAGCTCGAGACTATGTACAATTAGTCATGACGGCGGCATTTCTCAGGCTAGTTCCGAGCCAGTCAGCCTATAGGCGGCTCCGCTGAGGCCTGCACAGTAGGCAGGCTTCAGTGGCCCCCCAACCTTGGCTTTCTTCCGCTCCCTGGCCTAAGAAATGATAGAAAAACACAAACGCTTGCTATAATACATGTGGGAGTCTTTTGCTCATGAGGGCTATCGCTTACGATATCCCTTAAGAGTGCCCTGGCCGTGGTGGCAGCCCCGGCGCTCAGAGCTTCCCTGTCGCTAAAAATTTAGGATTCTAGTCACTTTATCCCATAATGTTCTTCTAAATCAGCCGTCGTCCCAATTGTCTTCGTCCCGATGGTGTGTCAAGTGGCCATCCTGTATGGTCTGGGTGTATTCACGATGGCCCACAGTAGGGCTGGGGTATCAAGGTACAAGGGTCTTCACTCAATCGTCTTCCTAAAACTCACAGCGTGGATCAGCGATAGCGACTATATTAGGAAGGGATTAAACTGTGATAGAGGTGTCCTAGCAGAGTGGCCGTTTTGCATTTAGCCACCTAGCTAATAATAGGGTGTAATTATGGGTGGGTTGCTTATTCCTTCGTAACGAAAAGTTTCGACTTTTCGCTACGCCTGGGTTGTTTACTCCACTCAAAATCCGAAGATCCGAACGCGACGTCACAAATCCTTATCCCACAGCCCAGCTGCGTGTCAAAAGATAGCGCTCGTTCCGGCCTATCCAGTGATAGGAATGAGCTTTTTATGGTATGTGTCAAGGTGGTAGGATTTCAAAAATTGGTTTGGAACGTTGGGTGTTGTTTTTGCTATGTGTGCTAAGGTGCTGATCGCAGTAGGGCAGGTCGCTGTAGAGGGTGACTATACCAAAAGTAGAATAGCTTTTCTGGTTAGCGCGCTGAGTTTTTCGGGAGAACTATCGCGGGAAATTGGATTGGATCCTTCCATCATGGATTGTACACAGCTTACAAAGAGATAGAATTGACCAATTGTTCAACTGTATGCAGTTGCGCGAACGTCTCATATCATGAACTTAGCCCTCTCAAATTTCTGTCGTTAATCAATGAACGTCGGCTGGTGCAGGGCTCAATTCCAATGAGTAGGTCTACCCCGACTAATGATTTGCACCAGATACCCAACTACCGATATTGAAGTCGATACGTGATCGACATGAAGCAGCTGGAACGACAGACCTCAGTCGTTGACCGAATGACCAGAGAGCGCGATATATCTGTCTTTATAGCTTGAAGGCTCCAGAGGCTAAATTCTGGAAAATGTCATCTGGATCGTACTTTTGTGCGATGGCCTTCATTTTCGGCAAACTTTGGCCCTCCCCATACAGCGAAAGTGGCAACTGCCCGCTGCCAGCATCATTGAGAAAGATGTATGGATAATACAGACCCACAGCTTTCGACGCACTGTCTATACTCTGAACTAGAGAGGTAAGGAAGTCGAGTAGATAGGTATCATCAGATGCTGACGACCAGGCGGCAGCCAGCAGGATCGCTACACGGTGTATTAGAGATTGTGGTAGACAGGCTTATGAGGACCTGAGAGAAGGGAGAAATACCGATGAGCGGTCCGTCTGCAGGTTTCAAGTCAATGGAATTACCGTTGGCGTATGCTGCATCGACAAAAGCTTGAGATAGATACTGGTATGTTATTGTGACCGAGCCATTGGTAACTTCCGAGAGTTTTGCAGACTCTCTATCGAAGACGTCTTGCGCAAGTTCAACGGCTTGTGAACTCAATTTTACGGAGGTAGCGCGAAACAGACGTCTGTTATCAATCACGCACACCAGCGTCAAAAGATGATCTAAACATTCTTGTGGGCCTGAACGAAACAATGCTTACCTCATGTCGTTCGGAAATGCAGCTGTCTCGTTCAAAACCCCCACAAAGGATCGTGGTCCAGTCACTGTAGAGGTCGCGCTGGTTGGAATGCTTGTGAGATTTTCAAAAGCCGCAGGCGTCGAGCTTAGGCTCGCGTTGTAAAAGACATTGGTAAAACTGGACCGTTGGCGAGTGTCCAACGCCAGTTGTACGGTCGGGTTGAGAGCCGACAGTGGGTCGGCCACGCCACCATGTGTCGGATCCGCGTAGGATGCGCTGGCCTTCACAAGTGCATCTGTCCCAGAAGCGTCTGTGAGAAAGTTGCCGCCATAAACCTCAATGAGTGGGTAGAAAGCAAGGTCGAAACTTGTAACGAAGCCAAAATTTCCTGAACCGCCTTTGAGCGCCCAGAAGAGGTCGGAATTCGAGTCTTTGTTGACTTGCAAGATATCACCATGGGCGGTCACCAATTCATAATTAATGACATGATCGGCTGCCCAGCCAGATACTGAGCGATAATAGCTCATACCGCCACCCAGTGAGAAGCCACCAATTCCAACGGTCCTGACGCAGAAATTTTCAATAGTCTGAAAAGCTGACAGGAAGAGTCTAGATGGGCACATACGCATACCGCCCTCCAATCACAGTCAGACCCTGGTTTGCCATCCAGTCATATACTTCGATCCATCGGAGGCCTGGTCCAACTTTCACAGCTCGCTGTCCTGCGGAGACACTGAGCTCCATGTTCCGCAGCTTATCGGATGCGATAAGAACACCGTCGCTAGTTCCTGATGCTCCAGGAATAGGCGTGTGACCACCGCTGCGGACAGCAAAAAGGGTTTTGGTCTGGCTCAAGATGTTGAGGCCGCCAGCAACGTGTTGAGAATTCTCGGGTGTGAAGATGCAGAAGGGAGATAAAACCGCCGCCATATCCCAGTATTCTGAACAGAGTGAGTAAAACACATACCATGAGCCTAGTCTCTGCTTCGTTTGATCGCAGCCAGTGCTAATTCGACTTACCGATGCTTTCTTCGTTGTAAGTGGTGCTGTTTGGCAAAGCGGTTAAATCGGGATATTTGTTCAATAGCTGCTGACATGCCGTTAGAGCACGAGGCTCTGAGATTCTACTGGAGCTAGCGTATGGCACCCCTGTTGCCATAAGCGGCAAGAGCGACAACGTGCTCTGGATTGATTTCATCTCTCTGGTAATCATCTGGGAAAATATCCTGAAAGGAGTCCTAGAGATGATTTTGTCTAGAGAAGTCACGACAACCAACAAAAAGGATCAGATTATAAAAGCTCATCATCCTCTATGTTGACGATTTACGCCGCCGATCTCTAAATCGATGGTGTAAGAACGCTGATCTGACTAGTTTTCGTGCCACTCATGATGACGTACCGAGCTAAGGCAGTATGACTACCGACATTTGCTAAGAGGAAGACTTTCAGTGAGTATGTACCCATGTAGCCTTTCATGTCTGTGTGAGTGGTGTGTGCGTATGAAGGTTGTACCGAACTGGCTTTGTGACTATTTGGAAAAGCCGACTTGAGAATGCCGGAATGCCGACAGCACGCGGAGAAAGGGCACAGTAAGAAAAGCATAAATGAATGTTGAAAGCCAATCGGGATTTTGAAGGCCGGAAAATAAATCTCTCCGGAAATATTGAAACCGCGCAGATCGGCGTCCCTCGCATTCTAGATCTCATCGTTCACGCCACATGCTCAGATTCAGTATCAATAGATCTACGCAAGTCATGCATTAGCTTCCTTTTTTGCGGCCCTTTGCTTGATCGAGGAGACTCCGAAATCCACCTACCATTTTTCTTCGAGAGACAATGTCAGAAACTTACCCCTGTTCGACGCACTCCAGCCTAGTCATGAAAGATGAATCCCGCAGTGAAGGATTCTCATTTCGTGTTTGTGCAAGACTTTGCCATTCGATCTACAGCTACAAAGCCCTAAATCTTACATCCTCAGCCGTCCTCCATCCATCATATCTTTGGACAATCCTTCCGCGAATCACGCACTATGGCTACTCCCCTCCCCGATGCTACGGGCTGGCAGATCACACCCACTCTCCACAAAACTGTCAATGACACAACCAATCCCTTGAAGATAACTCTTCCCCCTTTGTTCACCGTCTGCATAATTGGTGCAAGCCGAGGAATCGGAGCTCACATTGCTTACGCATACGCAATGGCAGGTGCCAGCGCACTCATACTCGCAGGTCGAGACAAGACCTCTTTAGAAGCGGTAGCCAATGAGACACGCCAGGCTGCTCGCAATCTAGATCTGCGGGTGATTGTTGCTATTTGCGACATCGCCTCCGATGAGAGTGTTTCCCAATTAGCTGAAAAGGTCAGAGATGAGATTGGACGGCTGGATGTGCTCATCATCAATGCGGGCCTGTGGGGGAAAACGGCTATCAGGGTGACGGAGGGGAGTACAAAACAATTTCAAGATATCATTAATACTGATCTAGTGGGCGCATACCTGGCCGCACACTATTTAATTCCCATCCTGTTGAGTAGCAGAGATGGAGCAAAGGCGCTAATTGCGATTTCTGGGACGGGGGCGTGGGTTACAGATGGGCCTGTCGCTCATGCCGCGCACTGTGTCAGCAAGCTGGCCCAAGTGAGGTTGGTGGAGCACATGGCCGCCGATTTCAAGGAGGAAGGCCTGCTAGTTGTTGCCGTCCATCCTGGGTGCGTATGGACGGACACATCAAAAATGGCGCCTGAGATGTTCTATCAGTGTAAGTTTCACCCAATGTCTTCAAGCATTGATTGGCAAACATTTTTTTCGCTCATGTTGACTTTCTGCCTGTTTCACAGACTTGACTGACGATGCCGGGCTTTGTGGGGGCTTTCTTGTATGGCTCACCAAAACAAGGGAGGATAGATTATGGCTGAGCGGACGCTTCCTCTCTGCTACGTGGGATGTAGATGAACTGCTGGGAATGCAGATTGCCATTGTAAAGTCGGATATGCTGAAAGCTCGTATGATTGTGACGTGAAGTTCAAGAGCGGCTGAGTGGGATATTCGTAGTTTCGATCATATATTATCGCGGTTGTCTACTTGTCTTAGCAGTTATACACAAATCCATGGGTCTCGGACCCTATACTAAATGATAGATCTCTCCCGTACCTTCAGATCTCTTCGAGGCCATTCCTCTAGTATGATGCCTTTATTATTCACCTTTTCTTAAGCAGAATTTCATGCTTCATGTTTGGGAGTACGTGAACATCCATGACAAAATTCGACGGTCGCTCAGAATGGCTCTTCGCGAATTCAAAATCATACTCGAGGACAAGAGTAGCGAGCAGCAACTTCATCATCATGCTAGCATACCATCTTCCTGGGCATGAGAACCTTCCCTGACCCCAAGATAGATTACCTGGCTCAATTCCAGTATATCCGTTCTCTGACTTCTGGGCTTCGTCGTTCGTCCCAGTCGTCTTACGATAAAAGCGATAGCCATCAAAATTAAGCGGGTCATCGTAATAGGATTCGTCTTGTGCAATGGGTCCTGACGGCATTGCAATTGTATCGCCAGGGAGTATGACTGTTCCGTCGGAGAGCTTAATAGTGGACATTACCTTACGGTCGAACCCAACTAAAAGCATATCAGTCCCAAATCTGCAACGATTTTGAAAAGCAACAGATATATGAACATACGAAAGCTTGAAGCGTTCACACGTTGCGATTCCTTTAGGAAGCTGTCTAAACGATAGAGTCGACTCAAACTTTCGATATTCCAGACCCCTCCTCCACTTTTTAGAACAGTCTGCGCCTCCAACCGCAGAGCTGGAATGTAGTCTGGCATATCACAGAGACTGTACACTACTTGTACCGTAGCCATGGAGGAGTTGTGGAACTTGGCAAGCATCAGCTGGCGCACGTACTTTCGATGTGTGAAACCACGACTCTACTTACAGCAGCGGCCGTCAACAGTATCATTCTAGACGTCAGAGTCTCTGGATTCGTGTCCTTGGATGTCTGAAGAAGGAAATTGAGGACTGTGAAGTCTTCCTGCGACTTTGCCAGCTTTGAAGCTGGGAAAAGGAGGTTCCGTACGTTCTTGTGGTTCCGAGTCAAGCGCCATCTTTGCGGGAGAAAACCCACAATCCAAGATCTCATGAAAGCTGGGAAGAGAAGTAGGGTAAATTTGACCTTTTCAACGTCCATGGGAAATGCGTTCACGGCTTCAATCCAGGCTTCGTTATAGCAGGTTGGCCCACCAACGAACGCCCGCGATGAGATCCGACTGACTAAGGAGTAGATGAGATCATATGCAACAAATGACGATGAATCTATCATTGCAACTCAATTATAGCCCTAGGGAGTTGAAAGGTGGAAAGTTGAGCTGCCTACCTCCCATTTCATGCCCTTCAATAAGACTCGACTTCGCGAGGTTCAACTCATCTATCATTTGAGGAAGAATATTTGCTAGATGTTCTGGTTAGCTTGTAGTACTCCGTGTAATAAACTTGAGATTCTACCTACGCATGTTCCTCACCAATGGTCCCCGGCAGACATCAGAGCTCAAATGCCCATTCAAGAGGATGTCGACACCACTGTAAGAACCCAAAACACTATCGACAAGTGCAGCTGTGGCATTCAAGCTGCTTTCAGGAAGCACGCGAAGCTCGGACAGAAATTTAGGTCCCAATACGACCAGGTCTCCCAGCAAAGTTTGGATGACATAGTTTGCATCCTTGTCCTGAATATCATGTAAGTGGCAATCTGAGATTACGAGGCCATAAACGGACTTTCCGATAGCTTTGATCTATACGCCTTCTGCCATTCCATAAGAAATCGATTCTAGCCAGCCAAGTCCGTAACTTGAACAGACCAGGATCTCTACCGAGCCTCTGAGGCCTAGACTTTTGCTTGACGCTTGGAGCACAGCAAAATGACACGAATAAGACAGCGACAGCGAGCCAGTACGAAGGGTAAAGCATGGCGAGAATGTGTATCTCTCACAAAATGTTGTAGTAGGTAATCTTGAGTGACAACAAAGGAAGGCCTGCCGCCTGCCGCACCTGGTCCACGTGGCCGGAGTCAGCCTCACGTGACCCTGGCCTTGCGGAGAGGACAATGCTCCAAAGTCTCCTATTTCCCGAACCCTCTATGAATAGCACTAAAAGATGCACGTCTTACTTTCAGCTGCGTTTTTACCCACACTCAACGTTAGGATGACGGCTGAAACACGGACGGAGCCCGCAGCAGCGTTGAGATCATCTGGATCGAACCAATCCGAGGAGCTTCCTACCACCTTTTCCATTTTAGTCAGTTTGCCTGCGTCGGACGATTACTGCTTCCGGACACCCGCAGCGGAACAAAACTGTTCTTGTACAAAACATATGCCGGCATTTTGCTTGACTTGAGCGTCAGAGGGTTTTCATGCACATGCACCTATATGCAGTGACTGCGCCTGAGATGGTCTCGAGGTCTGAACATAGGATTGCTGTGCCGTACAATGAACCTCAAAGCCATCTTCCACCACACATCACCCGAAGCTGACGACATCCTGATCGCCCCTGCGCATGTCTTTCTTTAATTCTCCAGGTGCTCGCGATTTGCGCGCAAAATTCTGAGGCTGTTCCCTCCCATCTCTGCATAAGAGCCGCTCGAATTATTTTTCATCTCTCCATTGCTGACAGGATGGTGGAAATCAAAGGTGATCAACGACCAACCATACTCGCTCTCAGTATTGTTTTTCCCATACTTTCAATTCTCTCTGTGATATTTCGTTTCGAGGCCCGCAGAGTCAAGCGCGTCTACCTTGGAGCAGACGATTGGACTATCCTAGGGGCTCTCGTAAGTTCTTCGATACCTTCTCGAGGTAAACTTATCGACAGTACTGAATGACTCAGCTCCTTACTCTTGGGGTCACATATGATGTCCTTCTTGGTAAAACCCCAATTCTCCAGACAAGGGAAGGACTTTCTGACATACTCATCTGATCAGATTCGAAATTGGGTCGCCTTGGGTGGCACACCACTTTCACTTCCGAAGGTGTACCTCTGTACAACAACGCCTTTGAGGCGTTCGGAAAGGCATGAGTTCCGCTGAAAGATCAGGCTACGAGTGATCTCTAATAATTTGCCCCAGACAACATTTGCACTCGAATTACTGATATGGCCTTGCCTCGGCATGAACAAAATCAGCGTCCTTCTGTTTTACAAAAGGAAATTCGTTGATCGTCCTTTCCAAATCCTTGTCTGGTGCTTCATCGGCCTTTGTATCGCCTGGACAATTGCCTTCGAGTTTGCGCTGATGTGTGAGTGTTTCTCTTCGTGGAAAAAGGACGTGAAGCCCTGACCAGCCTAGTTTCATGTTGGCCGATTGCTTTTGAGTGGAACCCCACCTTAGACGGCACTTGTGTCGAGCAAATATCACTCTTCACAGCCGCGCTAGCCACCGATGTAATCACTGATGGTGAGTCTGTCCTTCCAAACGCAAGTTGAGGCAATGTTTGGATGACACCGTCAATGTAGGTCTGATCTTGCTGCTTCCGGTATACAACGTTTGGAAGCTACAAATGGCCACTCACCACAAGATTGCTGTGATTGGGATTTTCTGCTTGGGCGGTTTCACGACGATCACTGGGATCATGCGCCTTCATTTCCTCACATATGCCTTCTCGTCCCTAAGGGACCCTCTCTTTAGCGACGTGACTTGCAAGTTACCATACTTCGTATCTGAGAGCCGCCGCTGACATTACGCGTAGACCACTACGCCCCCGCATTCTATTGGTCGATCATTGAAGCAAATACTGGCATCCTTAGCGCCTGTCTGCCAACATTCCGTCCGCTATTTGAAGCTTATCCGCTATCATCGCTGATGTCACGATTCCCCCGGTCTTTGAGTAGTGGCTTCCGACATAGAATGCATTCATCGACTGACATACGCCTCAACTCGGTGGAGGTTGGCTTGAATGAAGTCCAAAACAAAGCGCTGGGAGCCCCTCAGAATAAGGCCTATGCCATATATGATGATTTTCATACTGCTCCGGAGATGCCAAATAGCATACTCTATCAGCAGAAATATGCTGTCAGTCGTTACACTGATGAGAGTTAGATTTACCACAACACGCACCTTTGCGTTAATGGATATCTTTGGGAAAGCCGGTTATTTGACGCATGCAAGCCTTACCGTCAGGATTCGTATCGTTCTGTAGCATGCTTATGCAACCTGCGGTTTGTAGGAATGATCTAGTTATTTAGTCAACGAGGAACTTTGAGGAACAAACTTTTAGGCGTTCTGCAGCAAATGCCGATGCTCCATATCAGTTACAATATTATCCAAATAGTCACAAAGCTTGGCTTGATCGGAGCCTACGTTAACATGAGGCAGAGTGACATGATATCGATCCAAACAGGTCGTAATTAAAAGTACTTAGATTTGGTTGCTAGTCACAAAGTTGTGCATTAAGGGTTGTTGCGCTCCTCGAACCGCACACGGAGCTCTGGCTTCCACCATTGCACGTGCATGTGACTTTCACCTTCCCAATCCAACTTGCTGTTGTGGAGCTCCATATCGTATGTGAAAAGGAGCTTGGTGAGAATGAGTGACATCTCCACGTAGGCAAAGCTACTCATCCAAGAAAAGGAACAGTCAGCAACATCATGTGAAACGCACTGAAGCTGCAATGCATTCGAGATATTGAACAGGATACATACTTGCGCCCTATACATCCCCTCGGGCCTACCGAAAAAGGTTGACTTGCCTCCTTGACATCATGGCTCGTTGGATCAAGCCACCTCTGTGGAAGAAAGTCGTAAGGCCGATCGAAATACCTTGCATCGTGATGCACGGTGCACACACTCGTATAGATCTCAGTCTTATCTCCAAACTCCATCAGTTTTGACCTTCCGCAAAGTAGAGAATGTAAAAGGTAAGGACCTACTCACCCCCTTCGGAATCCAAATCCCGTCAACAATAGCCCCAGGAGAAACTCTTGGCAAACCCTGCGGCGAAGGAGGATAAATCCTTAGCCCTTCACTAATTACGGCCTGCAGATATGGCAGCTGCAAAGCCTTT
>JAABUH010004641.1_pt1 | contig 11036 bp, 11 predicted proteins | sample 5559121 | NCBI WGS metagenome assembly JAABUH01 (sample SAMN10711871, study PRJNA513364) | rock metagenome | isolation source: Antarctica rocks | place: Antarctica: Victoria Land, Battleship Promontory nord | collected 2015-12-28 | reverse complement strand
AGCGCCTCGGTGGCCATGCCCTGTGGGGGGGCGCGCGCGGGACTGGGAGTGCGCGGACTCACACTGCTGCACGTCCTGCTTGTAAGCATGGCTTTCTGCCAGGTCATGCATGTGCATCCATTTACCGCCCTAATTACCGCTTGTGCAGCAAAAGCTGGCCAAGCCTGGCGCTCGCACACATGCAGACTCTGTGCGGTCGCGTCCACTGTGAAAAGACAGCAAGAGAGGTCTGACCAACATGCCATGCACGCCAAGCACAAAGTGTCTCCTGCAGATATGAATCAATCGCGTCCACAGGCGGCATGCAGAGGTCCCAGCTGGGGGGACAGAGGCCTGCTGTGACCATGCATGTGCAAACCAGCACATGCACATGAGCATCAAGCATAAAAACACTACTAACAGCTCAGGCTCATGGGACCTCGCATGCATCAACACGGCTGTGCACCGCAGCCGCCGCCCGTCCCGGCATGCCTGACTATGCGCCTTGAGCGCGCGCGGCCCCAGGCGCGCGCGCCCGCCCACGGGCGCCTGCACCCCGGCGGTGTAGCGGCATTCGCGGCGCGCAGGGGCGCGCCTCCAGGCGGTGCAGGCTGTCATCCAGCGCGCGGCTGAAGTCAGACATCAGGCCGGCGCCTGGGGCGCCGCGCTGCACAGCGGCCTCCACGCGCGCCATCTTGGCCGGGCGGCCGCCCTGCGCAGCTCCATCCGGCGCGGCGCGGCCTTGCGGCGCGTCCCTGCGGACGCCCGGCGGCCGGGTCCACCGCGCACTGGCCGGGCTGCCAGCCGGCTCGCCGGGCCGTGGCCGCGGCGCGTCCGGCGGCGCGCCGCGCTCGCGGGGCGGCAGCCGCGCGCTGGCGGCACGGCGCTGGGGCGCCTGCATGCCCGGCCGCCTGGGGCTGGAGGCTTGGGGCGTCCCAGAAGCCAAGTGCGGCGGTTGCCGGCCTGCGGGCCGGGCTGCGGGCTGTCCCTGCGGCGCGGCCGCCTCGAAGAGCGTGCACACCCGCGCCCGGGAGGGCCAGGGAGCCGGCGCAGCCTTGCCCGCAAGATGGCTCACAACGGCGGCTGGCACGGCGGCGGGCAGCTAAGCCCTGCAGAGCGGCTGCCGCGCTCCTGTGCACCCCTGGCTGGCAAAAAGCGGGCGCCTTTCACTGCGAGCTGCAGCCCTGCCAGCTGTTCTTGGAGGGGCAGACACAGGCTCCTGCCGGCTCAGCGGTGTGCACAGGGCTGGCTGGTCTGCGTACTACAGCTGCTTAGGCACGCTTTCACTGGCACAGTGTGCGCGCCAGAATGAATCCCAGATTGCGGCTGGCTGCTGGCTGGCGAGGCTGTGCAAGGTAGGTTTTAGGTTTGCATTGCATGCTTCTCAGAGCTGCACTTGCTTTATTACATGGGCATGCCCGCAAGGTGGTTGTGACCGCCGTGCTGAAACATGACTGTGCTGAAGTGTGCATGGCCGCGCTTGCTGCAGTCGCATGTGTGCTCATGATGCACAGCGTAATATAGCGTGCGCGGTGGGTCCACTTCTACAGGCACATGTGGTGCCTGCATGCATCCTCTGCCAGCCCCTTAGGAGTTGTTGCATGCGCCCTGCAAGCACTTGCACAGTGCACATCTTGCATGCCGAACGGCTCTACCAGGTAGCTTTGCATATAGCGCAGGCAAAGCGCTTTATACAGGACTTGAAGAAAGCGCGTTATTTATATTTAATTAAAATTAAGCGCACGCCTCTGAGGACCCACTGAACGAGTACAGTGATACGGAGCGCACAAACCGCATTGTACACACTCTGCCCGGTATGCTGCATGGTGCAGCTCCTGCCAGCGCGAACCACATGCGCAGCGCCACCGCACACGTGCAGTCACGCGTCGCACGCCGCTAGCTAAATGAGCTACGCTAACTAACCTCGTGCATGCGTGAGTATGGCTTGGGGCGGGAGCAGACCGCGCTTGGCGCTAGCACAAGCCCGCCGCAGCCTAACTTGACAGAGGGACACCCTGCTTGCTAACTGAATGTCGTTCACGACCCCGTAGCCACCATGGTTTCGCATGCATGCATGGCGGGCCTCCAGCGGCGTAGCAGCCCGCCCCGGCAGGCAGCCAGCGACCTCTCGCCAGCTGCCTGGCGGGCCCTGCGCCGGCCCGCGCCCGCGCGCGGCCTACCCGGACAGGCCATATACCCTGCACATACCCTACACCTAAGTCCGCGCACGCGCGGCCTACCCGGACAGCAGCACGTCCTGGTACGCGACCAGGAACTCGCCGATGATGGCGCGGTCGGGCGAGACGTCGGCCATGCCGTACACGGGCGCCATGCTGCCCGCGTCGCCGGCGCCGCCCTTGGCCACCTCGGCCACGCACGCGCGCAGGTCCTGCCGCCGGCCCGTAAAACCTTAACGCGGTCGCGCAAACCCTCATGCTGTGAAGATGGCCTGCCCACCGCGCCGGCGCAGGCCGTGGCCACCTCGGCCACGCTCGCGCGCAGGCCCTAGAGAACGGCGCCGGGCGCGCCGGCAGGTATTAGATCGGAGCCCTGTGCACAGCTCCCTTCCCAGCACGGGGCAGGCAACACTTGAGCAAGCGCTCTTGCATTAGGCAACGCCTGGTCGAGCGCTCGTGCGGCGGGCGCGCGCCCGCAGCAGCGGCTGCGCGCTGGTGTGCGCGGCCGTGAAGCACATGTGCAGCGCGGGCGGGCGCTGCAGCGCGTTGAGGTGCCAGCCGGCCGCGCCGAGCGCGTCGTTCAGCCGGTACACGTCCAGCCGCGCCGCGCCGGGCGCCGGCGGCGCCGCCGCGAAGGCCACGACTGCCATCGCCGGCTCGCCCGCAAGCTGCAGCTCCGGGATCTCGCGCACGCCGGCCGCGAACTCGGCCGCGGTCTGCGCGCCGGCGCCCGCGGCCGCTCACGCCCCGGCAGCGCGGCGCCCTGCTACGGCTACTTGGCATTCCATAAGTCACAGCCGCGGCATACCAGCACAGCGTCAAGACCTCTCTCTTACGCTCTGCAGGCTCCTGCTGAGGCCCTGCGCTATGTATGCCGCGCTGAATGCTTACCGCCAAGGCGCTGACGCGCAGCGGCGCGCCGCGCAGCGTGCGCCGGCAGCGCGTCAGCCGCGAGCGCCCCCCGGCTCGCCGGTGCTGCAGCCTTACTCGCGCACGCTGGTCGGCCCCAGTTCACACGCAGCGCGCGGCCCCAGGCTGGGCGGCGCGTGCGTACCCGCATGATCTGGTCAGTGACGCGCAGGAAGCCGTCGTTGCCCAGGTGCACCATGCTGGCCCACGCGGTCGCGATGAGCGCGCCCGACCGGCTGCCGGCGAAACCTGGGACAGGGTTTGCCGGGGTCAGCTCTCCCAGCATCAGGTGTCGCCGTGCATTTGGACAAGTGCACTAAAGAAGCAAGCCTCGTCCGCGACCCCGGTCTGCCCAGGCCAGCCAGTGCGGGGGCGTGCCAGCGCTGCCGGTGCGGGCTCGGCAGGCCTGCAGGGCGCGGCGCGCATGCACAGCTTGCGCACAGGGGCCCGGCGGGCGGCGGGGGCATCAGCGAGGCGCGGCGCACCCGGCGATATGTAGAGGCCGCCGCTCCACTCCGTCACGCGCGTGTACTGGTGCCGGCGCAGGGCCGCGCTGCGGTACAGCACCACGCTCGTTCCCTACAGGTTTCCGGAAGACCCTGTAGGGTTCCAGACGGCGCGCATGACTGCACTCGTCCCTTTATGCCTATGGCAAAACACGCCCGGCCGTCCCTCCCTTACAGGGTCACACGGGAGGCGCCCGCAGTGCGGTGTTGGGAGCTCCGCGACAGCACGCGTGCAGGCCGGGGCGCGCGCCTTGTGCGCCATGCCGAACTTGTGCGTGTCGACGCTCATGCTGCTCACGCCCGGCACCGCAAAGTCGAACGGCGGCACCGGCCAGCCCAGCTGCCGTGCAAAGGGCAGAACAAAGCCTCCGAGGCATGCGTCTACGTGACACCAGACGCCCGCGCGGCGCGCCACCTGCGGCGCGGCGCCGCCTCACGCCGCGCCGCTGCAGCGGCGGCGAGGGTCTTTGGCAACACTGGCAGGCGGCGCGCGGCCGCCTCACGCCGCGCGGCTGTTGCGGCGATGAGGGTCTTGTAAGGGTCTTGGGAGAACGCCCCGGCGCACCCACCGCCTGCTCTTCTGCCCAGCCGCCACAGGCGCTCCCGCGCCACAGGCCAAGGGTTAGGGCCCTGAGCCAGGCCCTGCAGCCATCTTGAAGTCCTGCGTTCAGCCCTCGCATGGCACCCGCCGCATCTCTGGCGCCGCTCGCACGCGCCATGCACCCACTGGCACGGCCAGGCGGCAACGCGCTTCGCCGCTGCTCCCTCAAGGCCGGGGCCTGCAGCCGCGCCTCGGCGATGCCGGCCACGTCGTCCATGACGCCGTGCGGGAAGCAGGGCGCGCTCGCGACGACCAGCGCCGTGTTGCGCGTCAGCGCGCGCCGCACCGCCGCCGCCGACACGCGGAAGTCGCGGCCCACCGGCACCTGCAGGCTCGAGCACGCCCTGTTACACTAACGTCACTTGGCTCCATCGCGTCGACCTTGGAGCATCAGGTGCGGGCCCCTGGACGCGGTGGCGGGCGCGAAGCACGCCCGCGGCAGAAAGTGTTGGAGCGCTGCACATGCTGTCAAAACATGTCGCCGTGCAGCTGCCGGGGTCCTGCAGCTTGAAGGCCGCAGCATGCGGGCATGGCATGGCCGAAACCCGGCACCAGCGACTGGCGCTGGCCTGCAGGCTGACATTCCGCCTGCCACCAACCTGGACGCGCCCGCACCCAGTCGAGAGCAAAGCAGGGCGCGCGCTAACCCTAACCCTGTACGCACCCGGACCAGCTACAGGCCAAAGTACTCGGCCGCCTTGACGAACGCCGCGTGCGCGGAGACGCCGACGAGCAGCTCCGGGCGCCGCACGCCGCGCGCGGCGCGCGCCCAGTCGCGCGCGGCCTTGACCGCGGTCAGGATGGACTCGCTGCCGCCGCTGGTCATCGCGCCGCACACGCCCGCGTCGCCCGCGGCGCCGCCTGCGGCGCGCGGGTCGGCCCGGTGTGCGCGCGCCGACGGCATCTGTGACGACGCCGCCTGGTACGCGGCGGCTGCCGGCGCCGCGCTGCAAACGCCTGGCCCGTCCCGCACGGCTCGGGGCATGCAGCATCACGATTCAATGAGGCGGGCTGGACCGCCGCGGGCGCCCCCGTCGCAGGCACTAGCCCAGCGGGCATATTATTAGGGCGTGCCGTCCAAAGGGGAGCCGCGGCCGTGGGGGAAAGGATGCGCGCACCGCCCAGCAGCGCGGCGGTCATGGCCACCACCTCGCGCTCCATGCGGCGCACGGACGGGAAGACCGACGTGTGCATCGGGTTGGTGTGCGCAAACGCGGCGTACGCCTCGCTGAGCAAGCCGCAGTGGTCGGCGCCGGCCAGGTACAGCGCGCCCGACAGCCGGCTGTCGCCCTCCGCGATGCGCACGTCGCAGCGCTCCTGCGCGCGCAGCGCGGGCGGGCTCGCGCGGGTGCCGCGTCACTCTGAAAGGACGCGCTGCAGCCCGGCTAGGAGGCCACGGCAGAGCATGCACGCTAGCTGCCTCCAAGATAGGGCATGCCAACCCTGGTGCCTGCCGGGCACCCTGTCCGACCTGCGCGCTGCAGCGCCTCGCCACGCACTTCACAGTCTTGCAGGAAAAGCCAGCTCCTCGACTCAGGCAGGGTTCGCGACCCCGTGCGCAGCACTCGCGCACGGACTGCGTGCGGGCGGGCGGCGCCGCCGCACCCGGCCCCGCATGCGCTCCATGACCTGGGCCGCGGGCGTGCCCGTGGCCGGCATGGCAGCCAGCACGGGCTCGTCCCCCTCGCCCGCCTTGCCCTCCATGGACGCGCGGATCTTCACCTGGCGCCGCCCCCCCAAGGGCTCAGGCTGCGCGGGTGGCTGCGCGCCCACGCAGCACTGCACGGCGGCGGGGCCGTCGCAGCGGCCGCGCTGGCCACTGACAGCTGGGAGCCCCGCGCAACTTGCGCCCGCAACTGGCTCAGCACACAGCCCCCGTCTGATATGGAAACCGCGTGGCTGCTCCAGACTGTGTGCTTGTTGCACATGGGCGGCGGTGCATAAACATCCCAGCGGCGGCAGCGGCGCCAGGCGGCACCGTCATCTTGGCGTGCTCGCGCGCGACGATGCCCCGGATACCAGGGAGCGCCTTGAGGGCGTCAATGACGCTCTGGAGCAGCCCTGCGCCAGCGTAAAGCCGCCGCGTCGCCCGCGCTTGCTGCAGGGACGGCACAGGCATGCGGCGCCATGCAACACAGATGGCAGCGCAGAAAGGAAGAGAACGCAAGAGCCTCCGGCCAGGTCACGCCTCACCCAGAAGGCAGCCTCTGCGACAGAGCCGCGAGCGACGTTGCGCACCTGTGGCCTTGACGTCCTCCACGGCGGCCGCCAGCGCCGCCCACACGCGCGCGGCAACCAGCGTAAGCAGGAGCGTCGCCAGTGCCACCTGCGCAGCGCGCGGGCGCAGCAAGGGTCTGATGTAGGGTACGGGCATCAAGGTACGAGGGTGCGAACGGGGCGTGAGCAGGAGCCTCGCCAGCACACCACCTGCGCAGCGCGCGCGGGCGCAGCCGAGGACTGAGCACACATGAGCAGGCCCGGGGAGGGTGGCACACAGCAGCCGCTGTGCAGGGCGTCAGCAGCGCCACCTAACCAGCACGCAGGCGCAGCCACGGACCTGGATCAGGGCATGGGCCTCCCATGCAAATGGGGCGTGAGCAGGCCCGGGGAGTATGGGACGCTACGGCCGGGGAGGGAAGCTGGCCGGCCTGCCAGGGGCGTCAGGAGCGCCTGTCGGCAGCGAGCCGGGCGCAGGCGTGGGCGCGCAGCAGACAGGCGCGAGCCGGTGCGAGCAGCGGGCGGCGGGCAGCGGGCGGGGCAGGCAGCGCGGCGCCGGGGGTGACCTGCCAGGGCGCCAGGGGCGCGAGGCGGGCGTCGAGCCAGCCGGCGGCACGCGCCAGGCGCGGCGCCGCGCTGGCGTGCAGCGGCGCGGCAAGGCGGCCGCACTCGCGCCAGGCGGCCTCCGCCCAGGGCTGCAGGTTGACCGCCACGGGGTGCAGGGGCGCCAGCACTGCACCGCCACGCACAGACAGCGGTCTGACTGTGTTACCGCCACGACACAGTCCGAATACTTTGGAGCGCTCACTATAACCAGTTTATCCTCCCGCCTTGGGCCGAGTACAACGGAGACTTGTGCGCTCGTGATACAGCGTGCGTGCGCACTTTGCCGCTGCAGCTCGTACAGCCCTGTGCTAACGCCGCCTGTCATGGCGCTGGGAGGAGTGCTGGCCAGCGCCCGCTGCCAGTGCACAGGGACTTGCGGCCGAACAGTGCAAGATGCAGGAACCGCCTAGCTAGCAAGCCTTCACACCACTGCACAGGCCTGTGGTCTGCTGAGTCAACAATTTTCAAGCATATAATCAGTGCTCCCTGCAGTGGCCAGGCCTGAGTTCAGTGTGTGCTCGCAGGTGGGGGTCGGTTTTGTGCTCGCCGGTGGGGCTTTGAGCTCAAAGCCAATTTTGGAGAGTGTACCACTCTTTCTGGACGCTCTTGGACGCAAATTTTGAATAGTATCTGCCGCCAACCTCGCCCAGCCTCTGTTGCAAGCAGCCCGCTGCCGCCATGGGCAAGTCTGCGATCAAGCCCTTCAACGCGCAGGTCATCTACGATGGTGCGCGCCGCAGCCTTGGGTTTGCGCACTGCGTACACGGACGGTGCGCGCAACTGTTTTCCGTCTGGCCTGCTGGCTGCTGACATCGCGGCGGGGCGCAGCCGCGAAGCCTTACATCCAGCAGGCGGAGCCGTACGTCCGGCAGCTGTGGACGCACCTAGAGCCGCACCACAGGTGCTACACCGGCCACGTCAACACGTTCCTGCACGGCTATGAGCCCTGGCAGATTCTGGCCATCGCGTCTGTGGCGACGATGGTTTTGACCAAGGTGGTGTCCAGGCTCTTTTCGTGAGCCTGGGTGGCCTCGTGCGTGCACCCGTGCCCCAATTGGGTTTGGCGCTGCTGGGACCCAGGGGTGTGGGTGAGCAATACGTTGATGCCCCGCAAAGACTTTGTGCAGTGCAGACCGTTCCGGGCGTGGGGTGGGGTGCGCTGCACTGGCAGGCGGCACGCTGCAGGGCCGCCGGTTGCGGCTCGAAGGAGCGGCGGACACCTGTAACAATATCGCACTGATAGGCTGCCGCTGTGCTGCGCGGGCAGGTCACGAGCTCCTTGGTGCGTTGGGCAGTTGCGGTGCTCATGGGCCTGCTAGCGGTGTCGCTCCTGCCTGTCGCTGCCAAGCTGGCGAGCCACTAGGCGGGGGCCTCTCCTCACCTGTTGACAGGATATGGGGCCGTGTGGCATGCACGTGGGGGTTTGTCATGCACTAAAGAGGCATGCTTTGTGTTGCACTGAAGCGCCCATGTTGTGCATTGCTGTTGTCTTTGCATATGTCTCGTGCATGTGCTGGGTTCCTGAGCTAGGTGGAGTTTCTGCTGTAATAGGAGCGTTCGGCCCTGCTGCAAGCCCGCCACTGACCATCCAAAAGTGTGCACAGTTTGATCGAGCCTCGCGCCCCGCTCGCGCAGCAGACGATGTTGGCGTCGTGCGCCGCGCAGGCGCGAGTCATTGACTGCTAGCCCCTTATTACAAAGCGGCTCTGCCTCACACGCAAGCCTGCCACTGCCACACTGCACAGAGCGCCAGGTATCAAGTATGGGCAAGGCCTCATGCATGTAGGTGGCAGGACATGCCCCCTCACAACGCCTGGGAAGGCTGCGCCCTGCTCCCTCTGCGCTCCTGTGCAATGCCCAGAAAGGCGGCCGCCCCAAACCGCAGCAAGCAGCACGACAGCCGAGCCGGAGCCTGCTCAGGTTTCGATGCGTTCCAGCTCTGTCAAGCGCTCCAGGATGACCTGGGCGCGCACGCCCCGCACGCTCAGGGTCGCCCAGGGAGCAGCTCGCGAGAGGCAGCGCCGGGCGTGGCTGCAAGGCGCGCGCGCACCTTTTTGCTCGTCTCCTGGATCTCGCCGCCCATGATGAATTCGTCCAGGATCAGGTACACCTGCCGGCCCCGCGTCCGCGCTCAGGCTCGCACCATCCCGCAGAGGCGCCAATCAGCACCCTCTGCTCCAAGTGCGCATGTGAACAGCGCCCCGTCTAAACAGCGCAGCCGGCCCGCGGCCGCAGCTGGGCAGGCAGCGCGCCTTGTGGAAGTTGAACACCAGGTCCAGCTCGCACACGTTGCTGAAGTAGTGATCCAGGATCTCCACAAACAGGTGGATGCTCTCCAGGTAGGCCAGCTCGTTGTCGGTCACGTCCACGCAGAGGCTAAAGTACAGCCCCGCATAGCGGCGGTAGATCACCTTGTTGGTCTTGAACTGCGCACAGCGCGGCTTCGTTCATGACACAGCAGCAGCACCTCTATGTGTCCTTTTGCGCAGCCCAGAGGGCGGCTGCAGCGTTCGGCTGCGCGCCTCAACAAAGTTGGTGAACTTGGGGTCGCGCGTGGAGATGAGGCGGTGCACATCATACTCCAGGCCGTGCTTCTCGTTGTCCTCCAGGGGCATATAGTACTTGGCCAGCCGCGTCTTGCCCGCGCGGTTCTGCAGCAGGATGAAGCGGATCATGGCCGCCCGCGGCGCCCCGGGCTACGCCATCGCGCCCTGGGCCAGCGCCGCGCCCTGCCCTGAGCCTTGCGTAGCTGACTCACAGGCTCAGCTGGTCTGCAGGGAGCGTGCAGGCTGCTTTACGCGCGCCGTAGACACAAGACCTCCTCTAGCCAGAAAGGCTGAGACGCCAGCAGCTCTTGTGACTGGTCTGGGTGCGTTGCGGTTGCCTCTTTTGCGGCTCCCATCCGCAACTCTCTCGAACCGAGGACCAGACACCCTTGCCCTGACCCTGAGCTCACAGGGACCCGGAGGCGGCCATCCTGTGCAGCTCGAGAGCTGAGCTTGTCAGACCTTTGCAGCCTCGCCTGGGATCCGCCTAGAGGCTCCAGGCGCCATGGTTAAGTTCACGATTGAGGAGATTCGGGGTCTCATGGACTACAAGCACAACATCCGGAATATGTCTGGTGCGCGCACGGCCCGCGCGTCCCTCGTTTCGCGTGTTCTGCGCTGCCTGCTTGGTGCAGGCGCCGCCAGGCTTGTCCCGGCACTGACTCGTGTCATGTGCGGGGCGCTGCGATATCTAGTTATTGCGCACGTCGATCACGGTGAGCGCCCGCGCCTTCTGCGCTCGCTGTTCACGACGTCTGTGCGGGGTTGCCGCTGAGCCGCTCTGTATGTCTGGCGTATTACTGCATGTCTTTGTCTGGAGGCGCGAGGCAGACACGTGGGCCCGCCAGCGGCGCTGTGCTCAGCCGGCAGCCTTTGCTCGCAGGCAAGTCGACGCTGACAGACTCGCTGGTGGCCGCGGCGGGGATTATCGCCATGGACACGGTGCGCGCGCCCTTTGCGCGCGCAGTGCTGCAGGCGCCTGAGCACTGGAAAGTGCTTGGTCCCAACACGCAACGTGCTGCTGGTCATCAACTGCCAGCGGCAGCGCTTGGCTGCTATGCGGCGGACGCCTGATGTCCCGGGGCGGCGCATTCGCAGGCCGGCGACCAGCGGCTCACAGACACGCGCGCCGACGAGCAGGAGCGGTGCATCACCATCAAGTCCACGGGTGCGGCGCCCGGTGCTCGTAGCCCGGAGTGCGGCGGGGCGCGCGCCACTCGCCTGCTGGCGCCTGCGGCTCTGCCATGTGCCTGGCCGAAGACCGCGCCTGACGCGGGCGTGCGCTCTCGCAGGCATCTCCCTGTACTACCAGATGGGTGAGGACGCCCTGAAGACGTTCACCGGAGAGCGCCAGGGGTCGGACTTCCTTGTGAACCTGATCGACTCGCCCGGGCACGTCGACTTCTCCAGCGAGGTCACGGCGGCGCTGCGCATCACCGACGGAGCCCTGGTGGTGGTCGACTGCGTGGAGGGCGTCTGCGTGCAGACGGAGACT
>JAABUH010004638.1_pt1 | contig 11048 bp, 19 predicted proteins | sample 5559121 | NCBI WGS metagenome assembly JAABUH01 (sample SAMN10711871, study PRJNA513364) | rock metagenome | isolation source: Antarctica rocks | place: Antarctica: Victoria Land, Battleship Promontory nord | collected 2015-12-28 | reverse complement strand
CGGGGGGGGTGGTAGTGGAGGAGGCGGGGAACCTGGTCATGGCGGAGAGTCGGGTAGAGGTGGATCCAGTGGGGATCAAAGTCTTGATGGGAAGGATGATGGTGGAGGGGAAGATGGGGGGGGCGGCGGAGATGGGGGGGCGGGGGGCCACGACGGCGAGGGAGGGGATTCGGTTCCGACCGATGGGGAAGAGCGGTTCGACCTCGACGGGAATCAAAGTCATTCGGACAAAGACGCAGACCAAGTCCAAGAACGAGGTGACGGGCTCGGGCTCAAGTATCCTCCTATCCGCAGTACGACTCCTATCCGTAGTACGAGTACGTTGTCTTTTGGCTTTTCTCCGCTAAGTCGTGGCTGCTCATGCTCATCACGATACCTATCCTCAACCAGATCCAGCTTCCTCCACGTCTCCTTCCTTTTCGTCTTCCTCCGATTCGGATCTCGATTCCCATCCCGATGCCCCTCCCGACGGGTGCCAACAGTCCGCGTCGGTTTCTGTGGCTAAGGATGTCGACGACGACAAGGGTGAGGACGAGGACGCAGACTCAGGCTCAGACTCGGACTCGGAATCAGACCCCGAATGGAAACACGTAAACGAAGCTCTAGCCCGTCTGATCAATGAAGGCGTCAAAGTGGTCTGGGTCGGGCCGGAGAGGATGGCGAGATTGATCGAGGGGGGTGTTGAGGCGGTTCGGGAGGAAGGGGGAAAGGGTGTTGGGAGCTGGAGGAGCGGAGGGCGTTTCGTTTGAGGAAGTGAGGGAAGTCTTTTAGCTACTTTCCTTGTCTGTGTGTATGTATATCCCATTCACACTTTGTTCAACCTCCGTTGGCAAATGAAGGTGTACCGTCCACAAGAGATAGAGTGCCTCATAGCTTCTGCTATCCGTGGTTGGGTGATGACACCAACTACAAGGGCCTCAGGTTGATTATGCCAGGGAAGTGTTTGGCAGATGAAGGCGTAGCGTCCACCGAAGATAGAGTGCCTCATAGCTTCCCGGTATCTGTAGTTGGGTAATGCGTAGCCTCTGCTTTCCGCAATGAGGTGATTTGGAGATTCCGCTGCTTGGTTTGTGGAATCCGTCGCATCTCATTGACGTTGGTTGGAAATGTCACAAAGTTAAATCGATTCAAGACTAGCATTGCCAAACATCGCCAAACAAAACTTCAACAAATCCTGCAAACCGTCATTGATGCCCACCTACCACCAGCGATACCCACTTGTCGCTAGCGATGCCCACAGACCGCTAACAATACCATCGAACCTCTTGATATTGGTTATCGCCGGACCATGCTCCTTATTTGCCTAAAGACCTTCGTTCCTCGACCTATTGGACCCATGCAGTTCTGAGACCACCCTTGCGACCATTGATCAGACCAAGGAACCAAAGATGGATAAGACCTAGCTATTCGAGATTGACGTCTTCCTGAAGTTAGGTTCTATTACCAACCCAAGGGTTGAGTAGCCCCATGACAGCAAGACTTGAATCAGTTCAAACTCCATGGCGAACATCTCTTAGTGGGTATCTGCCCAAGCCTTGTTGCCCGTCATATCTATTGATCCATGGGATATAAAGACTACCCCGAACGGTTCATGTCTTCCTCACTACCCTGACAACTGCCTCCTGGACTGATTGCATTGATTGAATCATCCAAACCCTTGTGAGACGCCGCTCAACCCGTCCCTTCACTTTCTCCTTTCCCATATCTTTACCCTCAAGTACCCGCTCTCACCGCCTTCAGTAAGCTGCTTCAGTCATCCCCCAAATTCCGGCAGTACAAGCTTTCCCCCCAAATACCGTTCCTTCGTTCCTTTCCTTCACTGTCCATCCCTCGGAATCCGGCAATTCCCATCTTTCCCCCGATTGGGGATGGATTGAATAGACTGGGCATGTCAAAGTGCTGACTCCGCCCCCCGATGGTGTTTATCGGAGATGTGGAATGGTGTGGGGAGGATATAGCGTTCACAAGTTCACAAAGGCCACAATGGACGCCCTCATCATCACAGCATAGTCCCCGACATCCACTCCGGCCAAAACTCGACATCCCTACAAGCCCTCGCCTCTGTCCGCGGCACGCACGAGTTGGTATCTGTCCTCCTAACTCCTCCCTGACCGAGCGACATCCGGAAACCTCGACCGATTCGGGTACTTAAGCGGTATGACGCTCGTGTACAGCGGCTGTCTGAAACCAGGCTTGCCGCACTCCCACTCAGCTAATAGATCCCTTGGTAGACTCTCTTCTCTTAGGGAAAGGTTGAGGAAACGGATTTGATCAAGCAAATGATCAAATCCTTAGATCAAACCCTTGACCAACAGCAACAACGCTGGTTTCGATCGTGTCTGTGACGGCATGGCGCGTTTGTAGGATGTAGCTAGAGTGTGCGACATTTAATCTGTCAAAGCTGAGCTTCGTAATAGTTGGAGTTCAGGCACTTTGTGTAAAGGTTGTGAATGCATAGAGTGGAGTGAGCTGCGCAGCGCAATAGGACGTGTCGGGCTAGGCACGCCACAAGGCGTGGAAGTTGAACAATGCGCCTAGCCTTTCACAACCGAGCGCAACGGATGAGTGAGAGTGAGCCATCAATCTACTCTCTCCGTCCTTCATCACCCTTGTCAAGCATCAAGCAAGCTCAAATTTGAATCATCAGCCCAAGCGTCCAGAACCAACCAAAGCACCTCTTCCGCCAAGCAAAACTCTATGCATAGCTGATCATCCCTTGAGGTCACAAGCAAATTTACAGGCTATTGGTCACTAAGTAAAGACAGACCAGCATAATCTGACTTCATTCAGTGGGGCGGTTTGAAGCAAGTGAGGTGACAAGTCCATATCTCTCGTATGATGAGCTTGTGTCTGATCCTTTTAAGGCTCCCAAGCTCCGATCACAGGATGTATGGGAGGCTATGATTTGATGACTTACGGAAACCTTGCGCCACTTTATCAAATGAATCTGCCGGTGCGCGCCGTGTGCATGATCAGACACCTCGCAAATGGTCATATTTGTCTTGGCCGAGACGGCAAGATGGAGAACACTGACTTTGCAGAAACTCACTTAATACAGACAGTTGTTTCGAAAGGGAGCACGTTGCCCGCTCACCCAGCTGTGCCCTCAAAGCTATAAAGGTATAGTTTCTCCCCTCTCAGTCATCCGGGACTTTCTTTCAAGCTTTACGCTCTCATGCGGGTTCGCACTTAACCAGCAAGAGCAGCAGCAGGTACGGCTTACGAGTCGTCAGAAGTATCTAACGACAAGGTAAAGGAATAGGGTACGAGGCCTATACATCAACGTCAATTCCCCATCTTTCACCTCAATACGCTTTGCACCAAATCGCCTTGAAGGAGACCATTTTGGGCCGGCCAATGGAATGATGAAGGCCACATAGGCAAGAGGGGCCCGCTTCAGCACCGCAATCTGGCACCAAGTGTATTTACTGCTTATTAGAATGCCCAAAGGCCCCTGGAACATTAGCGCCCAATGTTGCAACAGCGCACCGCAGCAGCATGTTAGATGCAATGTGAAACATTGTCAGATGTTATTGCCAAGACAATTCTATCGGCCTGCGAGCTATGAATGGAGGTCGGTATGACGCCTTTGACCAGGCCACTCGTTGCCAAGGTGTCACAACCACCTTACCTAGTAAACATGGAGTGCGGGACATATGGCCAGCTTGGGACAAGTATCTCAACATCGCATTTGTCTCTGGATACAAGCAAGGCAAGCAGCTCATGCTATTGCAGCTAACAGATACGAGTACAAAGGCCTCTCACAATAGGCTGGACTCGGTGGCAAAGCAAGCCATAGACAACCGCCCGCTATGTACCTTCGCCTTCAAGCCTCTCGTCTTTTCGTCAGGAGGTCTGTTGTCACGGGAGACAGCGGATAAGGTCCAATCCTGGCAGAAGCTCCTGGGAGACACAGTGTATGGCCGCCTCGGCACGGATGTCAGTCTGCAGCTGGTGCGCGCGAGATCCAGACTGACCGCTGATGCGGTAAGCCCTGGAACCTTCCGGAACACGATAGAGGGGACCAGCAGCATCATGCCTTGATGGAAGGATGTGAAGGAACAGGGTGGAACATGAAGGAAGGAGACGGGACATATTGGGAAGCGCCGGAAAGCAAAGACGAGGGGCAACGGGGCTTTGAGGGACAGGAAGGAACGAGTCGGAAAAGGCATATAAGGTCGCTACAATTGCAATGCAGCAGCCTGACCCCTAAGCACATCACCTCGGCACGATTCATACAGAGATGTACTGAGGCGCTCATCCGCCAATGCTTGGGCAAGGGAAACGCCATGCGCCAAGTCAGCTACTTTTTCTCCTCCAGCACAGCCTTGACGTCGTCCTTGAACCCTTCCTCCATGGTGGTGTTAATGACGAGGTCCGCCTGCGCGGCGGAGGCGGTGATGGCCTTGAGGTCGTCGAGATCCCTGTATACGACCGGATGCACACGATCACCGTAGGCCGCAAGGAGTGTGGCGACGCGGTCGGAACCGCGGACGAGGCAGATAACGGTGGCGCTGCGAAGGGCCGGGGAGGGCGAGGCGACGAGGTGGGCGAGAACGGTTCCGCCGATGAAGCCGGTCGCACCGGCGAGCAGGATCTGCGGCTTGATGCTCGAGGTCATGGTGGTCCTTGCTACGGCATTCCTGTGGTATGCTTTTCTCGAGAGTGGTGCAACGAGATCAAGCAGAAGATGAGCAGGCGGCTGTACGACGTCAGTACATGCATTGTGTCCCTCGAGACCACTTCCACCTCCACCTCGCACCATGTGTCACCTCCACCTCCACCTCCACGTAACGTTCTGCGACCCATAAATGGTGGAGGTTGCCCCTTGATGACGCCCTGCAGCTTTGTCATGAGTGGAGGGAATTTTTCTTAACATGATCCGGCGCCTTTCTCTTGCTCTCTTGAGGGCTAGGGTCAGGAATCTCGAGTCATAGAGGCTCTTGCGCAGCCTAGAGACTTGTAGCTAGATCCGAAGCGAGATGTAAACCCCCTAACCCATTGAAGTTAGCACCCTAATATGCACGGACTTCACCCATTAAAGCGAGTGGAAGAAGGTCACTCGAAGCAACATCCGGGGATATGTAGGGACTCTGTCAGAAAAAGCTTTTACAACATGCTAAGATACTTAGTCTCGATTCGCACTCATCATTCCAAAATTACCTCGACAACCCGTAGCGTTGGCCGATCCTTGGGCCAGATGAAAAGCTTCAGCTAAAATACCAAGGGAAGTTCAGTACCTACTCTGGGCATATCAGGCCATGGGCGTCATCAAAACTGTTTCCGCCAAGATATCCAATTCTGGAAAGGTCGCAGCAAATTTACGCCCGGTGGGAACGTGATCCGATCGAAAGATGAAGGAAGACTCCCTTCTCTCCGAAGAGCCGGAAGGTACTTGATTATCCGTTTGCTCGAATGCTGGTTGCAAAGAAATGATCTGTGAGTGAGATACCATCGATCGTGATGCTTCATCGGATGGTTCGTTCAAGATTGAAGCCTCCCGTCTTTGCATGAGTTTATTATATGCCGCTGTTCCTGTTCATCTACTCTAAGAGACGATGAAGGGAAGGGGAGAGCGCGAGAAACATCGCCACGAACCGGTGCGTATCTCCAGTTCATTGAGCTTCGCTCGCGTTGACTCTATCCCTTCATTACTATTGCCGTCTTTCCACAGGCGACTCGCAGCTGTCCTTCGCCGTATAGTCCTCGTACTCGGTCCAAGTGCTCTGTCCCGACGTACACTCTTTATCGCGCGAGCTCGATTGAACGGTCGTGTCGGTAACCCGCGTTCTGGAGCAGTTCTTGTAGCGGGGTGGAGTGTGACTCAGAAGGGTGACCCGCACGTAGTTGTCAAGATCAGATGAAGACCCTCAATGATAGCCTCAACGAAGTAGGCTGAATGATAGCACGAGCTTCCTCAGGAAAAGGAAGGACTGTGAAGATCATCAGTCAGCCTGTCGTCGTCCTTGTTCCAACCACTCGGGACCTTTTTCTTTGTCCTTTGCTCGGGCCCAAAACACCCGATCACTGCCCGGGATTTCGGGTTCATTTCAGTCGATACATATAGGGTGATCGCGGCCTATATATCTCGAGACGATGGAGTCTTCCTTTCGGAGTCTGACTTGACCTCTATTCTCTCAGCATGTCGAAAGGGGCTGCAACTGCAGAGGCGCCATGGGTTCGCGATGGGGGAAACGCTTTCAAGAGGAAGATGTATGGAGGCGAAGTGGCTTTTGGCGTCTTCCAAACGTAAGCCCTTCCGTTTCATCCTTCCTCACACTGATATGGGGAAGTTGACGTTGATGTAGGCATGAGAATTGCCTTCGGAGCGGTTCACTCCTTATGCAGATAACATTTACATCCACCCCGCGGATGTCCACCCAAGAGTTCCAATCTCGACTCCGAGCTGCTTGGTTGGCCATTCGATTCCAAACCCATCCCCTCGTCGCCTGCACAGCTACCTCGCCCTCGAACAAGCTCGATACGACAGGATATTGGTTACACTATCCGCTTGTCGATGGGATCACAGCTACGGTATGGGCGAATGAGACAGTCATCTGCCACGATCATACGACCGGGTCGGGGTTGGCTGCAAGCCTGAAAGACGCTGCTAAAACCGCCGACGGGAGTGACAACAACAGTCGAGCTGTACTGCATTTCGCTCCGGATCCTGTTGTCGAAGGGTGTTTCCACCTCCTCTTCAGTTCCGGGCATTGGATCACCGATGGTCGAGGGGTTTTCAAGATGTTCGATCAGATGCTCGCGATACTGAACGAGGAGCAGAGCGACTTTGATTCTGGAGCCAAGAAGTACGCTTGGGGTGAAGAGGTGAAACGATTGAGTGTACCGCTCTCGGTTGCAATGGGGCAGCGTCAGGCTCGGGATGGGGATCTTTTGCCGGAGAGTGACGAAGAGTTGGGAGCTTTCGTCAAGGTTCTCATGGAGAAAGAGGCTGAGGCTGATGTCAGTCATTAATTCTCTGCCATCTTATTGGGACCCTTGCCTGACAGTGACGACATGCTCGTAGCCCGTATTCTCAGGCCCGGTATCGAATATCAAGCCCGTCACTCTCCCCGTCGCAATGCCAGACGTCACGTCCTCCCTGAATCTCTCTACTGCCGATACCTCAGCCCTCCTGGCTTCGTGTCGCGCTCATGGGGTGACGATGACCACTCTCTTCTTCGTCCTCATCGCGATCGGCTTCGTTGATAGATCGCCGACGGGCCGTGCGGATCTCGCAAGGGCAAAGACGTTCCAGTACCCCTTCTTCTCGGTCTTTCGCGGCGATGATCTGATCGACCGATGGAAGGACAGCCTCGGTTTAGGGATCGTCTTGGCACCTGTCACTATCGATGCGCATTTGATCGAGACGTGTCTAAGTGGTCCACAAGACCAGGAAGAATCAATTTGGCAAGCGGCGAGGAGTGCGATGGAGCAGGTCGTCGCCGGAAAGGTACGTCTTGCAGTTCCTGTGAAACCAGACCTTGACGCCTGAATCTGCATACTTTTAGAAAGTCAACCAAGTCGTAAAGTACGATCACGAGGTGGTCGACGCCATGTTACCTAAGCTCTTGGGACCTGACGGTTCGAACTACCTACTATCCGGTCTGCCATTTATGACCTCGATCGGGCGGATCACCCCGTTGATATCTTCCTCACCGCCTGACGCTCGATGGAAGGCGTCCGAACCGATGAATGGGTGGAATGTACGTTGGTCTAGATTGACTCTGCACCTGTGGGAGTGGGAGGGACGGTCGACGTTACTTGTGGTGGGGAGTTCGCAGTATCAACGGCAGGAAGAGCTAGATCGGTTTGTGGAGGTGGTCAGGAAGGCGATGGACAGGGTGTTAAGCGGGAAAGAGGGTGATAGCTGTGAGACTTGATGAGCGATTACGATTAGTCAAGACTGAGACAGCGGGCAGTTTGTGGAGAAGGAGAAAGTCGGGCTTGGAATTGCAGCGGGTCCAGGTAGGGGTTTTGGGGTTCCAGTTGGAGGAGGGGTAGGTGTGGGAGGCAGGGTCGAGGCCTTAGTCGGCATATGAATTACTATGCATGACGAAATCATCGCCATTTCAGACTATCAAGCTCCCGTCATCTGCGACGTCCGTGCCCATTGATGACGCATCCGCCGAGATTCCCTGTGAGGACGGGACCAACGTTGGCCCGCACTCGAAACCCCCACTCCTATCTGTCCCTTTCTTGTCGAGATACGGGGACAACAAATACTCCTCGATGGAAGCGGGACCAAGCGAGTATCGGTGTACACACCCAGATTGTGGGAAGACGTTCACGAGGAAGGTGTGTTCAATCCCCTCAACCCTTACATCTAGAATAAACAATTGAGATTGATATAGGACCATCTCGTTCGACATTCCGCGAACCGTCCGTCCCCTCTATCTATCCATCTTTCACTCTGACATCCCGCAAACTAGACTTCACACCCAGCTTGAACTGCCCGACATGCAATCGCCCGTTCAAGCGTCTCGACCTGCTCCAGCGACACGAGAAACGCGGGATCTGCGGCGACGACAACTACCACAAGCACCGTCGAGCCTCCGAATCCGACGACATCCCCCAACCATCCCATCACCACTCCTCCACAATCAAATTCGAAGGCCCGCCCATCCTCCCACCATCAGACTTGAACCCGGATTGGGAATCGGTCTCTGGCCCTCGGATCCGTGAGAGGCGCTGTTGCATGATACGCTTGCTCCCCCTTATCATGAGCCGCCGATGGCTTGAAATGGCGGGGGGAACGCTTTGCCGCCGAGGATCTTGGAGAGCGTGGAGAGAGGTGGGGAGGGGGGGTCGGTCAGGGGTTGGTCAGTCGGTTGCAGTTGGCTTTTCCGGTAAGTCGGCGACCAAAGGGAGCTCGAGAGGCTGTGAGACATACCCGAATTGCTGATGCTCGCTTGTCCGTTCAGGATCTCGAGATTACCCTTCCCCACCTTACTGACGCGCTCGATCACTACTGGACCGAAATTTCTCCCACCTTCCATTCATCCACCGCGGCACCTTCGACTTGCTCACCTCCCCGCCCGAGCTGGTGGCAATGAAGTACATCGACGGCTCGACCCACTTCTCTTCCCGACCCATCCTCTCCCATCGAAAGATCGTCCAGCGTATCCGAGGAATCCTCGTCCAAGATTCCGGCCTCGACATGCCCATCACCATCCTCTAGGCCTTCTGCCTCTGCCACGTCTACGATACCTGGTACTCCCCCACCGAGAGCCCGTTCATCGCGCAATGTATGTGGCCCGTCATGGTCGCACATTCGCGGAAGAAGGGTATCGATGTCATCGGTCGGCCGGAGAATGAGGCGCAAGAGGAAGAGGCGTGGTGAGCTTGGGCGAATGACGAAGAGAGGCGACGGGCGGGTTTTTGCGTCTTGCTCATCGATACACAGCTATCCGCGTTCTGGAACCAATATCCCAGTCGACAGCTCAGCATATTCGCACATAATATCAACCTCCATGTCCGCTGAACCAGTGGGAAGCGACAACAGCGTCCGACTGGTTCAGAGTTCGCAAACTTCCAAGTCCAGGGACTCCAGGGACGAGTGTCACCAAGAAACCGCGCTCAGGCTACCTCCCCGGCCTCCATTCCGAGTTCCAGGCTAACGTCGTCAGAGAGGGGTCCTCTGCGTCGATCCTCTCGGCCCTGGCGGCGGGACAGAAGATGCCGTTCCGGGTGGGTATGGAAAACGCGATGAGTGTGGAGATGATCCGTGTTGGTTTGAAGGCGATTTCGTGGGACTGTCGGAGGAGGGGAGGGATGGGGATTAGGATTAGGGAGGGGACGAAGCGTTGGCGGTCGATTGTTCTGAATAGTGAGTCGGTGGGTGCGAAGGTGTTTGATGGGATTTGGGTAGGGGTTGACGGGAGAAGCGGTGATCAACCTTTGAGCGGCGTGGAGATGGGCACGAGCCATATCCAGCCGTGTATCGATACGAGGGATATGAGGGATACGTGCGCGAACTCCATCCTCTCGGTGTTATCGGACATGTGAGCGAAGTCTCCCTAGTCCCGTACTTTCCCAAACCCGTACCTGGACTACCCCTTTCCAGACGAAAATCTGGACTCCCGCCTTCTAATGTCTGGACTTGCTGACCCCTCTCAGTCCGATGCTTCAGGTCTCAGCCGATGCCACCTCCATATGCGGCGCCGCCCTTGGTCCCCGCCAGTACGCCGACGCGAGACGCCGGCTGCGACTGTTGTCCAAGACTGAAGACGCTTGGACGTGTCTCTGCCAGTCAGCACCGTACCTCCGCCAGAGCCTGTTTGTGGATTGGGGAGTGTACTCGCCATGGGCGGTTTTCCTCACCACAGTGAGTCGAGCGCTACACCTAGTCTCGTTCGGATCAATCGATTATGCTGAGGCGCGGCTCAGCTCGTATGCTGGGCTTACGCCTGGTGCGCCTCGAATCACTCGACATGGGGGTGAGCGATGCGAGTACTACGGACCGACTGAGCGGGGGCGAGGAGATCGAGATGGAACACGCGGAGTTGATGTGGAGGTTGATCGGCGCTGGTTTCGTGGGAGCTGATGGGGTAGGGGTAGGGATAGGTGGAGGTCAGGCAGGGCAGAGGAGGAATAGTGAGGTCGTGCCGAGGATGACGATAACGGGTTCACTTAGGTTCAGCATTTCGTAATTCTAATCTGAGAGACCTTTGGGTCTCGGTGCAAGCCACCAAGCCTTTTGCGGACTGCACTACTCGAGTACTGGAGATAATAATCCATGCGGGAAAAGGGGCCAGCTAATACAAGTACCTGAACGTGGGATCCTTCGGACCCTTACTCAACAGCTCGGTCGGGACGTCCACACTCCCGTACTTCCTAGGCAGGCCTTGCTCTTTGTTCCGCCGGCGATTGTCATAACGCATAAACATTCCGAAACTTAGTGCGCCAACGGCGGTGGCTCCGCCGAAAGCGGCGGATGCAGCGAGCGCGGGGATGTATTTCGGTTCATCTTTAGCCTAAACATTCTTCAGCCCCTCTTCTTTTCCGGTCGTTCAAGGGAGAAGGAGCAGATGGGAAACGGACCTGGA
>JAABUH010004635.1_pt1 | contig 11053 bp, 8 predicted proteins | sample 5559121 | NCBI WGS metagenome assembly JAABUH01 (sample SAMN10711871, study PRJNA513364) | rock metagenome | isolation source: Antarctica rocks | place: Antarctica: Victoria Land, Battleship Promontory nord | collected 2015-12-28 | reverse complement strand
TGGACAGGAGGACGACTGAGGGGAAGATGAAAGCCCTTGTCGCGAGCCGCGCATCTGGATCCAGCCATCCGTTACGCACAACGCCTCGCAGGGCGGTTGCGGGACGGGAATTTGTGTTCCACAGGATCAAGCGGCCGGCCATTTTCACGTAGAGTACGCCAAGGGTCCAGTCCTGGATGAAGTAGATGATGTGGCGGTCGGAAGCGTTGCCGAAGTAGGTGTGCAGGGGGATGGTGAAGTAGAATTCTATCAGAAGACTGGAGAGGGAAGGGAGGAGGAAGGCAAAGAAGAAGTACGTGTATATGAGGCGGAAAAGGCGGACAGTATGCGTGACGGCCTTTTTGAAGAGAGTGACCATGGTGGGGTTCTGGTGGGTGGAGACGGTAGAGCGTAGGAAAGAGAGGATGTGGTAGTAATGGAGAAGGATGTAGGCTAGACCGCCGAGGAAGTAGATGCCGATGCTGAAGGCGTAAATGTCGTTCATACGGATGTGATTAGGGATCATGTAGGCGAAAATAAGGCGACCGAAGACGAGAGGAAGGATGGTGATGCAGATGCCTGTTGTAGCGGCAAAGAGCCAGATGAGGAAAATGAAGGTTCCGACGCGGAGGCGGAATAATGGGGGGATGTAGACTTTAGAGAACATATCGCTCTTTTGGCCGTGAAGGCCCTGTTCTGAGTCAGGCTGGCCGTCAATTCTTTGGTTCGATTCGTCCACTTCAAGGAATGTGGGAGCGCCTTTTGGGATGCGCACTTGGTCCGAGGCAGGGGCGCGGACATAACAACCGTCGCGGAGGAACATGGCATCGCGGTCGCAGTCTTCGGCAAGGAAGAGGGAGTCGCTTCCTGTCACGGCGTTGTATATGCCTCCATGTTTCCTGTAAAGTAGCCCGCTCCATGTACGGCGAACATGATGACCTTCCTCGTCCTCTCTCCTTTCACCGAAAAGGAAATGGGATAGCCGTAGTGCTCGAGCACATCTGCGGAACCACCAACTGTACATCTTGTTTAATCCTTGTGAAGGTCTAAAAAACCTTACGGCTACGGGCATCAAGAAGTTGTAGAAAAGAAGGTCGACTGGGAATTCTAGGACTGGTTCGTTTGATGACCAATAGATCGGAAAGACATTATCGAATGCGAAGTAAATCCCCCAGACTACCCCGCCCAAGCAGAGTATTACCAACGCGCCGTAGACCAATGCACTGAAAGCTATCTTTCGAAGCTGAGTGGAAACACTGCGCTCGAGAACGTCACGGACAGGGTGGAAAGTAGGATCGTCGGGGTCGCGAACAAAGTCTGCACGAAACGTTAGCATGGGAGAAGAGGAAGGTTGCAGGTAACCTACACAAAACGCCGCTGCGCATGATCTTGCGGCACATGGAAACGAAAAGCGCAAAATGAAACATGTAGCACGTTCCAATAAACCAATGAACGAAGATAGAAGTATATGGAGAGTTCAAGGTGAAGCCGAGTCTTGACATGACTGTAACATTGCCAAAAAGCGGTAATAGAGCCAAGTCAAGCAGCAAGCCGCAATACAAAGGGAAGGCGATCATCTCAATACTGATAATAAGTATGACTTTCAAGACTCCACCGGCTTGATACAGCACATCAGCAAGGGCTCCTTGGACCTTACCATCCGCCTTTGTACCTCGAACAATGGCGCTGATCCTGAGATACAAAAGCCCAATGAGCGAAAAAAATAGGTATCCGAAGAGGATTGCGAGGACTCGGTCCTTCGAGTCCCAATACGCCAGACTGAGATCAAGCGGTCTTGTGCGTTGGGGGATTGTCAGACTTACACGAAGAGGATTGATTTTGAGGATAGAGGGTACAAGTGCTAGGAGCTCACGACTCCAATTTATCACTAAGCTCGTGTAATTCTTGGTGTAGGCAGCTATTTCCGTGCTGAGTGGCTCATAGAACTCCGCAAAGCTGAAAGTACCGGTCGATATAGCAGCAGCACCGGCCACCGAAGCGTCACGTAGTGTTTTTATCAGATCTATGAATTGTCGTTGAATAACTCGCAATGATTCGTGAGCGAGGATAGAGAACGTAGGGATGTCGGACTCTGAGAGACTCCCTCCAGTTTCTATAAAGGTATTTGCTAGTCGTTCCAGTGCGCTCTCAGCATAGCTCTTTGCAAAGTCCGCCAAGATCTTATTTTCGTTGAGCTTGCCGAGAACAGGAACAGCCCATCCTATCGGTGCGCATAAGAACCGGACCACAGTATCGACCCAATAGTACGCCAGTCCAGCACTAAATACACACATGTCTATGATCAAGTCCGCACACGTTGAGGTCCATCGAAGTGGCAGTTTGATCAGTAGTAATACTGGGTTAGCCAGAAATACTAGGAAGATCTTGCCCGCGATATAAGGAATCCACGTTCCGAAGAATATGGTCAGAGAGACAAGTACTGCACAAAACATGCCGTTTTGTATAAGTCCAGCCAAAGGACCTTGCATACCAACGAGCTCCATAATGCCTTCAAGATCTTCACCATCTTCAACCGCTTCAGCTTGGTTCGGGTCCAGTCCAGCTTGAACAGCGGCCGCGACTACCTCAGGATCTCGACCTGGATTTGCCGCAATATTGGCATCTTCGATCACTGGCTGTCCGTGCTCGATCGGAACAAAGGGTGCTTCATCCGCAAGATCGTCTACAACGTGCTCATCGTCTCCTCTCGCTTGCTCAACCTGACCTGGGACTGGTGTGAGATCGCCCCAGAGCCAATCCATAACTTTGTCGAGAAGGCTTTGTTGTGCCAATTTGGCATCGGGAGCAGTTTCGCTATGGGCATCTTGCACTGCTAGTTCACCGCTTTCTGCTTGTACGCCTTCTCCTTGTAAGTTTTCTATTGCTCGATCTCGATCCCCAATGCTTGCAATGACTCGGTCGGTTGTACCAGATTGATCTATTGCTCCACTTGTATTCTGGGAGCCGTCTTCGACGTAATCTGGATGGAAAGGGCTGTTGTTCCTTTCCACGGTGTTTTCGTCATTCGGCAAAGTGTGGTAAAGATGTTCGCTTGGTTCCCCAGACCACTTGGAGCTTTCAGCAGCATCTGCCTCTCCAGCTAAAGGGATATTTGGCCAGCTGAAATCGGGGCGAGCACTTTGTCTTTGACTTTCTCGGTCAAGGCCTCCAGGTGTAAGGGCAAGCCCGGGTCCCGTGGTTCGACTGTCCTCAGTGTAGAATTGACTACTATCGTGTTCATTTGCTGCCTTTTCTGGGTCTGAAAGCGACTTCAAAGTCCCTACATTTGTGACGTTGACCGTCTCACTTGGCTCTGCAGTATTTTCTTTACGTAAAGTGTTGTTCTGGTGGGTGCCCTGTTGGGCGCTATGCCCCAGGTCATCTTGATTGTCGTTGAATGCTTCTGCCATAACAGAACCTGAATGATGAGTATCGTCGAAGGAAGAAGTACCTTCCAATCGCTTCATAGCTGCCACAATCCAGCTAAGTTCTTCATTGCGGCCTTCCTCTTCGATGATCTTCAGGACTTCACTTGGTTTTCTTTCCGCACGGTCCCATAATTCCATGAAAACTTTCACACCAGGCCAATTGCTGTGTCCGGATGCTTGGGATTGCTCATCAATGGTACGCCGTATTTCCGCAGCTGTGTCCAATGTATCCTTGCCTGGCATACCCGGTCTTTGCTGTGATGACGAAGATAATCCTGAGGTGCTGCCAAAACTGGCACCTTCCGTGGTTCCGCTTGATTCGGGGGTGGGACTTGTAGGCTCAGCATCGGATTCGGGTATCGTTGTGTTCGCCATGTCTTGCGGGTCTCTGTCGTTGTTACTGGGTGCTCGTATTGGTCGCCTTGGTCTTGGCCTTGCCATTACCCTAGCTCGCCTTGGTGGTTCAGGCATTTGAGCGGGTTCATTATCACCTCCTGCTGGTAACTCGCCTTGCGCGCCCCGGCGCAGCCTTTGCTCCGCATGTTGACGAGCGAGCTGTTGCAACATCGGGACATCCTCGCCTTGCCTAGCTGCTGCTGCATCGGCTTGGACGCCTGCTCCCATGTCCATGCCTGGCTGCTGCTGCACTACCCACTCACGGATTAAGAAAATGAGAATGAATGAAATGACGACCACTAGTGTAATGAGCTGTCCTTCAAGCGTATCAATAAGGATTTTGTTCAGAGTAGGCGAGCGTGTCAATGAATTAAGAAAGCTGAAATTGGAAAGCCATGATGAGCGGCTGTACTGTACTGATGTAACGCTGGAATTTACAGCTGGATTCGATGACAACGCTTCGCGTGAGCTACGGCTGATAACGCCTTGAAAGAAGCTCTTCACAAGTCTTAACATAGACGGTTCGCTAACATTCCGACTGGGAGCTAATGGTGAGAAGATATGGGGTAAAGCTTTAGCCATATGAGATACCACCGCTGAAGCTGCGGCATCTCTTGACTCGAAGAAACCCTGGGTGGCGGGTGTTGTACCTTCCTTAGCTAGTTTCTCCAAGTGTTCCTTAGTGGCCAAGGCAGACAATCTCTGAGTCTCCTGCCAGTTGATCCAGCCGCCATCACCAATCCAGAAAAGACCTCTGAACACCGTCCGCATACACCAAGGTAGCCAAGCAACCCATACGAAGATTACCAAGTGGAATCGTGACCAAGTGAGGAAAGACTTCCAGGAGTGTATTGCGGCTTGACGGAGAAAGACGGGTAGAGGAACACTATTCGGCATGTGCGGGTGATAGAGCTTCGTGAATCGGAAAGGTGTTTTGCACAGCTCGCAATGCTTCTTCTGGGAATGTGAAAGCCATTCCATCAAGCAATTCTGATGAACGAACTTGATGCTACCACTGCATTTGCATGGATAAAATAGAGGCTCCTGCTCTGAGCCCTCTCCCCTACATATCCTACAGGTATCTGGTTCATCCACGCTCTTTTGCTTGCCTTTGGAATTCGTATCGAATGCCGGATCATTCATAACGTCTGGTGCCCCTGGTTGGGTCTGTGGGGTTTCGGTACTTGCCATAGCGTTGGTAGAGTCCATGATGCAAAACAGAATCAGATCAAGTTCATCTTGACAGGAGGGTGTCGACTGTAGTGGGTGTACGAGTAGAACGAAGCGGAAAGCCGGCGGAAGGTTCTCATGTCTTCCCCCAAATGAACAGATTTCCCTGTTATCAGCCGGCAGATATATTCGTCCCTCAGTACGGAGTGTGTGGCGTATGACGGAGCCACATGTGAGGTGTTATGGACTTGGCGAACGTGTACCGCGCAAGCAGGAAGTGAAGGCCTGTGAGGATGTGTAAATTTGGCACGATTGATGCAATATTTCCGACAATTTGATCAGGATAGGACAATTGAAACCTTAAATTCACGTGTCAAACATAAAATCTTCGCGTCGCACCAATTTCAAGTATGACGCCAGAATCTCCTTGATTGTACTTTTAAATCAGGAGGAAGGATAATTTACTACTTCAAAGCTGTAACGCTTCCTCTCGAGCATCTAGACGGTATATAGCATAAAGGGAACCATCTTCGGCCCTTGGGAATTTGCTATCTTTGTGAGCACACGACAGCCGGGCTAGCTCTTGCAGCCGCGACACCTCGCTTGCTTCCAAGGAAATCTTGTTATCAGATCTACAAGCCAAGCCGTCATCTCATCAACTTTCTTCAAATCACATCCCTTTCCTCAGGATATACTAGGCGTAGCCAAGGGATTTGAGACCAACTCCATCTCTTCGCCATCCTTTGAAGCCTGGTTGCTTCTGCGAACAGCTCCATATCCTAGGCATCCAGAGGAACAAGTAAAATCCTTGTTGGATCAATCACACTACGGATATCCTGTTAGAGATTTGTTGACGAAGTGTATTTATACTCGCTACCCGTTTCCTCTAACAGTTCTGCTATGGCAGTGGAGGCGAACGGGTGGTCGAAAGAGCCGCCGAAAGCAAGTGGAACCCCGAACGGCCATTTAGTTCCACAACGAAGGTATACAGGTGGGAAAGCTACAGCAAAGCCAAGTTTTGCAAGGCGAAGCTTCAGCATAACTTCTCGGTATGGCACAGATGCCCGTGAGAACTCTTGTACTAACATCACTGCCACCAATACAGGCTACTCTTGTGGTATACCGTCATTACTGCCCTTTTCCGATGCCCTTCATCAGTTGTTGAGCTTACGGATCAGTCTCCAAGAGTGTGCAAACCTTACCTAAATACCCGATCATATGTCACCCCATATCTGCAACCGTACTACGATACTTATGCAGCCCCCTATGTCAACATAGCACGTCCATACGTCGATAAACTTGATCAACAGATCTTCACTCCCTCGGTCACATTTGGCAAGCAAAACTATGCGAGATACGGGGCTCCGCAAGTTGATAAGGCGCGCGGATATGGCCAGGATCAGTGGGTGAAGGTCATACAACCACAATTCGACGCCGCTCAAGCTCAAGCCAAGAGCCAGTATGAAACATCTTTGGCGCCTCAAGTCAGCAAAGTCTCAGCCGCAACTGCACCGTACTACACCGCCAGCAGAGAAAATTTATTAGACATTTACGATATGTACCTGCTGCCAGCCTACACTACGTCCCGTCCTTATGCTGAGAAGACATATGCTATGGGCCGCAAGGTTGCGATCGAAAACTGTCTTCCGTATGCGCAATCGGCTTGGGCTTCGACAATTGTATTTGTCGATCGAACGCTATGGCCCAAACTCAGAGTTTTGTACGGCCAAAATGTAGAGCCTCAGCTTGTCCGCATTGGCGAGAGGCTTGGCAGGTATAGGGACAGTAAGAAGCTCAAAGCCGCTGCGGAAGAAGTCGATATGTAAGTTGTGGTTCTTCTGCTCTGCACAAATCTCTAAATTTCGTACTTTGCATCCGGGTTTCTCGCTCCAAAAGAAGACTTGAGACCAAACTTTACTTGAATGTTTCAAAGATTCTCATGAAAGTTGCATGAAAGGAATATTATCTGTCTAAACTCCTAGATGATATCAAGGACCAGGAGATGCAATTAGATCGTTGATGCGTCGATCGATCTTCGACTCGACTATTTATTGCGGATCTTGCACATTGAACATGGACTGACTGACATCCTATAGATCGTCGAAATCGTCGTCGATTTCAGCTAGTGTATCATCGGTATCATCTTCTATCGCTTCTGCACATACGAGTGACACGAGTGACTCCAGCTCTGTAACAGAAGCAGCAGCGCCTAGTGCGTCTTCTTCAGTGACGCCCGAACAAGAAGCTGAGCAGGTTCGCGAAAAGGTTACAAGCGATCTTAGGAACTGGCAAGATAAGTTTGCAAAAGCTGCTGATAAAGGGACCGAAGATTTGCAGGAGCGTGTACAAGATATTACCAGCCGCCAAATCGAGAGTCAGGTTGGTGGAGTCGGCGAAGCTCTAGTTGTCCAGCTTGAAGAGACGTCCAAGTCAGAGCTTGCAAAATTAAGGAAGTCCATCAATAAAATCGTCCAATCACTGCCCGAAGATACGACTGGGTCCGATATCAAGAAGGCAGAGGAGGAACTTTCCAGAGCGACCAGGAATGCTGGAGTAGCCGTCAAGAACAAGGCTCAAGCCTTACGGGCATGGAAGCAGAAATTTGATGAGGAAATTCAATCTTTGGTTTCTGCTGCAGCAGACTCGACGCTTGATGTGCTTGACTCTATCCGTGACCTTGGACTTCAGGAGATTGGCATGAGATGGGCATACCTTGATGGAGTGACGTACAAGGATTGGGCCAAATACCATGAAATGAAGCAGACATTTGATGAGTGGCGCGTGGAAGTCGAAGCTGTTGCAAAGGGTCATGAAGGCCTCCGGAGGTCAAAGGATAAGAGCGAAGAGCTAGAGTCTAGAGGCATGTCTATTGCGGAACAGACCGCTAAAGAGCTAGCGAGGCTAAAGGATGTCGGCAAGTGGAAGCTCCAAGCAAAAGATGATGGCGATGACTTTAGCACCAAATACATGTCCGCAGCAGTGGCAGCCGCAGCTCAGAAGGTGGTGGATAAAGCGAAACTAGCCAGTGAGCAGGTTATAGGCACATCGCAAGGCAATGCGGAATCAATCGTCTCCAAGGCCACGCAAAGAGCTGTTGAAGCCGCTTCAAGCGCCTCCTCCCAGGCGATTGGGTCTGAGCCGGGTATGGTCAAACAAGCAAGCTCCAAGATTTCACAAGCAGGCAGCAGCGCTATCGATAAAATGAGCGTAGCAGTGGCGGGGACTCCACAACCAAAAACTGAGAGTGTGGTTTCTGCAGCCAGTGAAAAGGCCAGTGAAGTGGTAAATCAGGCAAGCGAGGCAATAATCGGAACACCAGTACCGGTCCATGAGTCCATCGCCTCAGAAGCGTCCAAGAGCGTGGCATCGGGTGCTTCGGCAGTCTCTGACGCAATATCCGGATCTTCTACACCACTTACAGAGAGCGCTGCCAGTATGGCAAGTTCAGCCAGTTCTAGCGCATCGTCCGTCGCCAGCAACGCGTCAAGGAAGGTATTCAGCGGGGCAATGGCGCAAAAGGTTGGCGAACGCAAGCCGATACTCGACGATGTTATCAGCGATGACGACAACATGGCTTATTCTGAGAAGATTCAGTCTATGGTGAACCAAGCCGGTGACAAATATGCAGATGTTACCAGAGCCGTCAGTGAAGCTCTTCTCAAGGCAACAAGTACCCAAGGCACGGTAGAGAGCGTAACCTCTGTCGCAAACGAACAGTATTCAAGCGCTATTGCAGCAGCTTCCAGTGTCATTTATGGAACTCAACGAGGGACTGGAGAAAGTGTTACAAGCATGGCTTCGGAGAAATATGCGTCTGCTGTTTCCGCGTAAGCAATTCTTAATCTCAGTATAACGAAGAGTGCTAACGATACCAGTGCATCCTCGATATTGTATGGTACACCAGCGCCTCTCACTGGTTCCGCCGCCGCGGTAGCTTCATCCATTTACTCTGACGCCGCCAGTCGGGCGCAAGTACAATACTCACACGCCAAATCCATCGCTTCGCAACAGGCATCGGGATCCCCCAAACCTGTTCATGAAGAAATCTTTTCGTCTATTGACAGTGCTTATTCGGGATCACTGGCGGCGGCTAGCAAGCGTCTGCAGGCTGCATTGGGTGCTGCCTCAACCGCAGCGTACGGCACGCCACTGAGCCCCCAACAGTCCATTGTATCTGTGGCAAGCGAAAAGTACTCACAGGCCATGGCGGCTGCGTCATCTCAATATAGCTCAGCGAAGAGTGCTGTGGGTAGCAGCTCTACCACAGGCCCTGATTCTGTCTTGTCAGCGGCAGGTCAGCGGTACTCGAGCCTTGTTAGTGTTGCGAGCTCAGTCCACGCATCTGCCACAAATGCTGCCAGTAACGCCTACTATGGTCCAAGTCAGGGTGTACTGGACTCCATATCCGCCATGGCTTCTTCACGTCTTGCGGATAGTCTCAGCATCGCTTCAGCCCAATACTCTAGTGTCAAGACTGCTGTTGGGGCAACTCCAACTCCAATGCATCAACAGTACATTATGGACGGGCAACGCAGGTATTACGAAGCCATTGGTCTGGCACATGAACGGTACTCTGAATTTATAACTGCTGCTTCGAGCGCCGTATATGGCACCCCGACTCCAGTTTATCAAAGCTTATACAGCGCTGCCTCTGGTTCCGTTTACGGTACCCCTGTCCCAGCCTACCAGAGTCTGCTCAATGCGGCACAAGAGCAGTATAGCAGCGCAGTGGGCCAGGCCTCGGACAAACTTCGAGGTGTACTTGATTCTGCCAGCTCTGCTGTTGGGAAACCTAGCAGTTCTTCTGCCAAATCCATGCTGGATTCCGCCTCATCTCAGTACAGCTCTGCTCTATCCCAGGCATCAGCATCTCTATCCTCGTTATCAGCTGCCGCAAGCGCCCAAGTCTATGGCACCTCAACCGGCAAAATGGAGAGCCTTGTCTCGGGTGTATCAGAAAGGGCAAACTCCATTTCCTCAGCCGCCAGCACCGCAGTAATCGGGTCTGAAACCCCCTGGACCGAATCTGTCGCCAGCCAAGCGTCGGAAAACTGGGACTCTCTTGTGGCCAAAGCCAGCGAACAAGTCTACGGTGCCCCGACCCCATTCTCCCAATCCGTCATGTCTCAAGCAAATGACTACACTGCTCAAGCCACCGCTGCCGCAGGAGCCCAATACGAGGCTGTACAAGCTCTATTTTCAGAGCTCGTCCATGGCAAAGAACCGGATTATACTGAGAGCGTCATGAATCGTCTCAGCTCCGCTTACTACACTGGTGCCCATGCGAGCATCGCATCGTCTGCTTCTATCTACGCAACCAAGGCCGCATCTTCTGCGTCTAGCTATGCAAGCGATGTCTACGCCTCCGCCACCTCTGTCGTCTCCTCCGTCTTCACACCCCCGGCGACTCTCGAAGCTATCATCGACGCGGCCAGCGAGCGCGTAAACGCTGCTGTCGATGCGGCCAGTATACAATACTATGGTACTTCCAAGGGGACTTATGAGAAAGCCACTTCCGCGGCTGCAAGTCCTTACTCTTCCGTGCAATCAGTCGCCAGCGAAGCACTCTACGGGAGCGAACCCGGCTTCATGGAAAGCGTCCAAGGCTCTCTCAACAATGTCGCCACGGACGCTCAAAACGCAATTTCAATGGCCATCTACGGTACCCCAACCGCGACGGCCGCAACAGCCTCCATCGCCAGTGCTGCCGGAAACGCCTACGCCTCTGTCTCATCCGCTGTCAAAGACAACATATCGGCCGCCAGCTCCGTCATGGATGCCACGCAAGCCCGCATCAGCGAAGCGGTTTACGGCCCCGAGCAAAAGGCCATAGAGAGCGCATCGAGCAGACTCGCGGCTGTGGTTGAGAGTGCGAGAGTGAGGATGGCGGAGTGGGGTGGGGATGCGAAAGAGGGGGTGCAGGAGGCCATGGGGAGTGCGAGGGAAGCGGTTGGGGGTGTGACGAGTAGTGCGGAGAGTGTGGCGAAGGCTACATCCACCAAGGATGAGCTATGAAGATTGTAGAATGTGGTTGAAAGGGAAAGGGGGTGGATGTAATATGTGCTGGAGGACGACAGTAT
>JAABUH010004633.1_pt1 | contig 11058 bp, 15 predicted proteins | sample 5559121 | NCBI WGS metagenome assembly JAABUH01 (sample SAMN10711871, study PRJNA513364) | rock metagenome | isolation source: Antarctica rocks | place: Antarctica: Victoria Land, Battleship Promontory nord | collected 2015-12-28 | reverse complement strand
ACCGCTACCGGAATACACAGATCCACCACTGGGAAGGGGCGCGGCGAGTGCGATAGCAACAAGGGGAAGGATCACGAAGAGGGACTTGAACATCGTGTATATGGTGAAAAGTAGTTGTTGTAAGTGACAACAAAGGGCCGACCGCCAGGAAAGCGAAGTCAAGTGAAAGAGCGAAAGCGGACTTAGTGAGCGAATGCGAATGAGCGCAGGACCTGCTTGATTGCTCGGACGACGATCACAGCGGCGCGTACGCCCTCGGTCAGCTAGTGGGAAGAACATCTCCTGACGCATGCGGGGGAAGCGAGCTGGACTTGCGGCTGAAACACGAATCTATGGACACGCGTCGCCAATCATTTCGGAGGGAAATTCTTATCCTTCTGATCGATACCGACGATACACTCTTCTAACGGTGTGCCGCAGCTACCTTCAAGAACCTCTCGTCATCGGTGGTCATGCGGACAGCTTCGCCCTGTTCATAAAGGTCTGGTCGTCGCGTCAGTCGTAATGGACTCTCGGTTCTCGATCGGTATCGTCAACACCCTGAACCTGATCCGGCCAGAATACTAGATTGAGAGTCAATTTGGACAACAGCTTTCAGATGAGCCTTGGTTCGCGAGCATCTGTTGACCGAGATCCGTCTATAAGCCCTGCTCGGAGCTTCTAAGGGCCAACGACAAACAATCGGACCATCTTGTTGTGGAACGTCAGGACTTTCGACGCTCAGCCGTTTCGTGGTCGGATTCCGGTCCGCTTTCCTCTTGTTCGACGTCACCCTTCTAAGAGATCATGCATCGAATGACATGAGGCCGTATTGCCTCATATCCGTGGGCGATGTGTCGCACGCGGAGGGTGCTTTGAGGGGTCATGCACTGACGTCAGTGGACGGATCCATGTGACTGGCCAGTCTGAATAGGCTTACGGAGCTTCTCGTCGATGCCGTGAAGTGATGCCGTATCAGAGGGTCAAATTGCCTTATTTCTTGAATTGCGAGCAATTGTTAGGACATCTGAAGCGATACCGTCATATCACCTGGAATCTACCGTCCTCTTTCAAGCCCGTGCTCTCTCACTTCGGCTTAAACACGTGCATGGATCGTTCCGAGGAGCTGTGCGTCGAAGTACGCTGCCGTGCTGACTACAATGTAGTCAGGAAGACAAGAAGTGCGTCCGGATCATGTAAACTGCTGATCAAAATTGCCACAGTGCCACAAGCCGGAAGCAAAAGATACTCGGAGAGCAAAACGCTGTCGCGCTAACCGACAGTTTGATTTCCATTTCGGGCTACCGTTTGAACTACCAAAACCAAATTTTTCAGATGGCAGAAGACGACTTCGAGGTCGCTCAGACCTACTCTGGCCCTTCTATCTCCCTCTCTGCCGAGGCAGAAGCTCAGTATGAGCGGATCACCCGGAATTTGGCGGAGATGACGAGTGGGGAGATCATTAGGAAGGTGTTGAGTGATGGGGAGGTGCTGAGGGGTTATTTCGGTGAGCTCGGACACTTCGTACAGCTTTGCAAACAGCTGCTTCAAGCTTCTACCTACCGCTCACTGACCTGTGCATGCTGTCGCAGGGACCGCAATCACTGGCCGACGTGAGTAGATTTTTGCGCCAGAGGATCCGGAGCTGAGCATCACGGCAGCGCACATAGCCTACTGTGTACCGCTGCTCAAGATAGCAGACTTCTTGACTGCAGGCGTCAAGGTGAGTTGCGGTAGCTTGCCGGGTTCAAGCTTCAGCTTACAGTCCCAATCTGCTTGATAGGTCACGGTCCTCTTAGCTGGTGAATGACTGCATCTGCCCCAGCTGGCTTAGCTGACTTCTACTATAGATGTAAGCTGCGATTGCGTCAAGAATCAATGCTTCGTCTGACTGACCCGACGCTCAGCTCCACGGCTTTCTTGATGCCAACAAATCCACGCTGGAAACGCTGAAATGGCGGACAAAATACTACTCCTTCCTCCTCAAAGCCATTTTCATCACTCTCGGCGTTCCGATTGACAAGCTGAACTTCGTCACCGGCACTTCCTACCAGCTCACTCCAGAGTACACGCTTGACATGTACAAGTACGTCATTTTTACTATATCGCCTCAGAGCTGATCATGTCCGCCCTAGGTTCCATGCGTTGACGACCACGAAGGCTTGTGAACATGCTGGGGCGGACGTGGTCAAGCAGTCCGAGTCCCCGCTGCTATGCAATCTACTCTACCCGGGTCTACAGGCTCTGGATGAGCAGTATCTCGATGTCCATTTTCAATTCGGAGGAGTCGACCAGGTCAGCATTCTGCTACCTTGAGCGAGAAATGCTTACGAGGAAGATCAGCGCAAAATCTTCATGTACGCTGCACACTATCTTCCTCGCCTCGGATACGCCAAGCGCGCCCACCTGATGAATCCTATGGTCCCGGGTCTCTCCGGCGGCAAGATGTCATCCTCAGAACCGAAATCGAAGATCGATTTCCTGGATAAGCCTGCAGAGGTCAAGGCGAAGCTGAAGGCTGCGGTGTGTACGCCCGGGCAGGTCGAGGGTAACGGGGTCCTGGCGTTCCTCAAGTCGGTCTTGATACCGGTCCAGAGATCTTGGGACGAGCAGGCCAAGGCGCGAAAAGAGGAATCAGATCGACCAGGAGAAATGAGCTTTGTGAAGCCGGGAGCACCGGCGGGAACGGTCTTCAGTATCAGTCGATCGGAGAAGTTCGGGGGAGACATTCACTTTTCCAGCTACGAGGCGGTCGAGAAGGCGTACGCGAAGGAGGATCTGCATCCGAGTGACCTCAAGAAGGGTGTGACGGACGCCTTGAACGCGTTGCTGGCACCTATTCAGAAGATGTTCGACAAGGATCCCGAGTGGCAGGAGGCGGAGAAGTACGGATACCCTGATTCCTCAGTCAGCACAGCCGTCGCGTCGGCGAAGCAGGGCGCAGGAGTCAAGGCGGACGGCAAAGCTGTGAGTGATCTTCATCCCAAATAGCTTAGCTTCCGTTGAAGGGGCCGCGGAGAATTCAACGAAGGACGTCCGCAACAAGCCGCCAACGGAGGAGGAGCGAGCTGCTTTGCGTTCACAGAGGGAGCAAGAGAAGTTGGCAAAAGCGCAGGCGAAAAATGCGCCCGACAACCTGTCACCGGCTGAGCTACAAAAGCGAGATCAGGAGGCGGCGGCGATTGTGCCAAGCAGTAGTGGGACCAGCACTGTAGTGCGTCCCGCCTCATAATCAACACCATGGCATTTGTTGATTGTATCGATAGATAGCCCAAATTCGAATGCCCAAATTGAAGCTGCTAGCCAAGGGAAAGGTGCGGGACATCTACGCCTTGCCAGACGAGGGCGACGCCGATCAGCTACTCTTCGTCGCGACTGACCGGATAAGCGCTTTCGACGTCACCATGGATAACGTGAGGCTCCTTCATGAAGGATGGGAGGAGCTACTGACGTACAATGCAGGGCATTCCCCAGAAAGGCGTCACCCTAACTACCCTATCCCTATTCTGGTTTCACAAGCTCGCCCATGTCATTCCAAACCACGTCCTCACCCCTTCACTCGCTTCATCATCGTCTTCCTTACCCTCGTGCCTGACATCTGGCGGTATATCGTGGCAGGAATTCCCCCGTTTCCTCGGTGAATACCGAGATCAGCTGGAGGGACGGAGTATGATCGTGCGGAGATGCGACGTTGTGAAGATCGAGGCTATTGTTCGAGGTTATATCACCGGTGTGATATCTTCCAATGAGGACCTTGGCCTATCTCATGCATTTTACGCTTTGCAGGGTCAGCGTGGGCGGAGTACAAGAAAAGCCAGACGGTGCACGGGATCCAAATGCCAGCAGGACTGGTCGAGTCGCAGAAGCTGGAAAGGCCGATCTTCACGCCGTCTACAAAGGCTGAGCAGGGAGAGCACGACGAGAATATCCACCCGGACAAAGGTTAATCATCTCCAGGCTCCCCCATACTCGGTCGACACATCGGAGGAAATCGGGCTGACGGTTGTCTTCCTGCCCTTAGTGAAGGATATCTGTGGACCGGAAGTGGCAGCCGAGATTGAGCGAGTCTCGTTGCAACTATACAGTGAGTGGGCGGGCCTCTGCGACCGTAGAGTAAGAGCGATTCGCTCGGCTGAGCATTTTTTCTAGCTGAGGCAGCCGCGTACGCTCTCGATAGGGGCGTCATTTTAGCCGACACGAAGTTCGAGTTCGGTCTCCTTCCCTCTCCGAACGGCAAGAATCAACTCATCCTCATCGACGAGCTTCTCACGCCAGACTCCTCACGCTACTGGTCAGCCGCAGATTATGCTCCTGGGAGATCACAAGCTTCTTTCGACAAGCAGTACCTTCGAGACTGGTTGAACCAAGGTGGTCTGCGGAAAAAGGAGGGAGTGACGCTACCTGAGGAGGTGGTGAATCAGACGAGGAACAAGTACGAGGAGGCACGGGATCTCCTGATGGGAACGGGGAGACCGAGAACAGGGGTGCATGGGAAGAAGGGGCTGAAAGGGGGGAATGAGCTGATGTTGCAGACGGACCAAGCGGCGGACGCCATTCGGTCTGTAGCGGGTGAGGCGTCATCAACAATACACGGCAAGAAGGGATTGCTGGCGGACGAGACCGGACTCCAGACGGATCAGGTGGCAGATGCGAATGAGGACGAGGCAAGGAAAGGATCTTCAACGGTGCATGGGAAGAGGGGTCTCGTGACGGATGAGACGGGACTCCAGACGGATCAGGTGGCGGATGCGATCAAGGAGTGAGGCGAGGAAGGCGCGATTGGATTAGATGTTATATGCTTTGTCCGAGCGAGATGGCCTTGGATCCGCAAAGCGATATAGATATGCTCGCCGCGTTATAGCTGGCTTGCGAAGAAACAGGTGCCTAATGACTGGGTCAATCAATCATGCGAAAGAGAGAGCAAGCGGGAAGCAAAGGAAAGCGTGATGGGGATATATATCAGATACGATGCCACATTGAGAGGGCAGCTGGTCCTATCTATGCAATTCGACCAAACTCCCCGCGTCACAGCTTGCTCGCGAGGAACCAAGTATCCACTGATTTCGGTCAGTCTATCCTGCGTAGCATCGAGAGGGAAGAGCCTACAATCATGATGCTCATTCCCGGATGAACAGCTCATATCCACCCTTGCCACCAACTCGAACCCATTGGCCTCCATCGCGCTCAGCACCGTGCACATCAATAATCTCGAGTTGTTGATCTCGACGCCATCGGTACTCTACCAAGGTGCACCCCTCAATTTCATCTGCCAGCACACCAGACTCCTTCTCTTTCGAATCTTGGATCCCTGGAGCCCAAGTCTATCACACATCACCACCATCATCAACCTCTCCATAGAGAGAACGACTTACTCGTACGGCGGCGATGAAATCCAGTGTGACGCTCTGACTCGGCGAATCAATCAACCGGATCTTATCCCCCACATCGAACGAGATCGAAAAATAATCTCTCTGTCCCGAGGGTCCAGGGCGGAATATGAGCGTATCTTTGTCCCATGCTTTCTTGGATAACCCGGTGGAGGTATACAGGTGCCATCCAGAGGCGGAGAGGGCGTGGAGGAAGTGGACGACGAGTCGGCGGGCGGCTACCGCTTCGAATCCTTGGACCGGGCCCTATGGCTCTTAGCTTCTCCGCTCAAACCTGTACCAAGAGCGGCGTGCCTGTACCAAAAGGGTGTGAAGGAGGAGGAGGACGAGGAGGGAACATACAAGGCGGCCCGGACAACATCCACTCATACCCACCCCCCTTGTAACGTCCCCGCGCCTGCATCCCAGACGACCAGACACGAGTGATGGCGAGGTTCACCGGGTTCATCACGTCTTCGGGGAAACCGACGAGTCAGATCCGGTCAGTGCGGGAAAGGAGGAGGCAGGCGAATATTGCAGGCGTGCTCTTGGGGGGGAGGGAGCGTAGGGAGGGTTCGCCGGCGGGGGTAGGGTGGGGGTTCGAGTGGGGGTTTGGCGGAGGATCCGTCAGTGTGCAAGGATTTCATGGCGAGAACGATGGATGGGGTCAAAACTGAATGCCAAGGGAATTGTGGGGAACAGTGTCGAAGAGTATCGGGGTATCGGATTGACCTGTGGCTCACGCGAATCGCTATGGGGCCCCGATATGGTCTCGTGGAAGAGGAATATGACGCAAGCAAAGGCAGCCGCTCAATTTCGGGTCGGCATTTCTGTCGCACTTGGAACACGTCGAGAATCGAAAAATCATGTCCAACTCCAAGCCTAGTGAGTCTAAATCGGTCTCAGCTCACGATTCGAGATGACAAAAATTGCTCGCCTTGTCGATGTCGATGCACCGAGAGAGATGAAGCGATGCAGGCGAGGTGAGACGTGACAGGCTATGCTTCATGCATATATGATGTTCAACTCTGATGTACATAACGGCATAGAGAGCATATATTATTGACAGGAGACAACAGGACAATCTCACTAACTCCTTGACGGAGGCAAAATCTAAGTAGACCGCTTCGATTGTAACTCGTATCCCTCATTGTCGGTAATCCTCTCTCAAAGCGCATAACCCCGACCTGACTCCTGACTCGGTCTCCTTGGGTCTCTCGGCGGGCGGGTTGGCTCAGCAACCCGAACTCGTACTTCTCGTTTCCGACAACGGCACAAACGATGAAGGCGCGTATCCAATATCCGCATCGGGGATCGGCGGGAAAGGTGCGTGGTGCACCACTGGACGGCTGACGGCGAAAGATCCCATCGTTGGGCTTTGGATCTGCGGTCGAATGACCTGGAAGCTCCGAACAGGGCTTTGTGGTGCAGCGGCTGTGGTCACGGGCGGTGTGCTCGATGCCGGTGGCGCAAGTGGTGTTGGAATAGGAGCAGGAGATGGCTGGGCAAGCCGTTTGACCCGGAATGAGCTGGGTGAAGTACTGCCTCCTCCGTACTCCGCAATGGGAGCTGCAGTCGGCACGCTGCTCTTCCGATTCACCACAAACGCTTTCTTCGCTGGTGAAGGTGTCGGTGCTTCGACCCCTGCAAAGAGCGCTCCACTTTGAGCCGCCAATGCCGCCTTTCGCGCCTTATTCTCGTCCCTCGCTTGTTCCGCGATTGCATCCAGACTCTTCTTCCTCCCCAGTCCAATAGCCGACCTCCAGCCCTTCTTCGGCTCTTCAGGCGACATCGGGACTGGCTCGAACGGGATCGGTCCCCTTGAGGTCCTGCGACCTTTGCGCCGAGAAGGCCCAGGCTCATCGTCCGACTCCTCGCTTTCGACGAGCGCTTTTGAGAACCAGGCTGATGGTTTGCTGCTACGTTTGCCTTTCTTCGCTTTCGCCGAATGCGAGTACTTTGAGTCCGGGGAATCTGGGGATGCGCCTCGCTCATCTTTAAGCGTGTTGAGTGATCGGCGTTTGGGGATCGCAAGAGCCGGTGGACGAACTCCCTCGTTATTCAAGCGGAGGCCGGGAGCATTGACGAGCGACGTGTTGCTCGGCGAAGTGAGAGGGACACCATCGACCACCTCCACGAGAGCGGAAGACGACTGATGTCGAGCATGCTTGGGCGTGGTGGAGCGTTGACCGGCCTGTGACATCCGAGGAGAGGGTGCGGCGAGTGCTTGAGCCATATAGGCTCGATCCTTCACGGTGTACGGGTCTCGGTAATCGGCCTGACCGCCACGGACAACGGAAAAGCTGCGTTTCGGTGCATTGTCTGGCTCATTGGCTCCCGTCGGGGTAGATCCGGAAGGGACATATCCCCCAGGTGCTGCGTAGCCAGCAGCTGTCGCGGGCGGGTGCCAGGCGTCCATGATGTGTCCAGTGGACGGCTCGTCGGATCGTGATTCCCAGCTGTGACGCTCGGGAGGTGGGGGTCCAAGGGGTGGCTGGAGAACCGGGAAGTGATCTTCTTCCACGTTCTTCGGATATGTTGTAAGGAAGGGGGTCTGGCCCTCAGACATGGGCAAGCGAGCGACGCCTTGCGAGTGCCGATCAAGCATCATTTGTGTTGTCAATGACCCTGCGGCGGACACGTTCCGCTGAAGCTGTTTCGAGCCCCGCTTCCTCCTCCTTCGTGCCGCTGCCTTGCCGCCGCGTACCCCATTGAGGCAGTCTAAGTCCATTATGGCTGCAAAAAGACCTCCGTCAAGCGGATGAGTGGATTCGTCAAAGTGCACGCCGCCAACCAACCGGATGAGACCTTCGACAATCTTGGTGAACAGCATGAAGACAAAGAAGACGAAGGCGATGGCTTGGAGTAGCAGGATGGCGTAGGCGAGCCAATCTTTGGTGGAGTCGATCACGTCGAACTGATAATCAGCCAAAATCAAAGTTACGGACTCACTGCAGGGCTCAGGATCATGACCATCACCATCGACGCGACTCGAATGACTCCCAGAAGAGCGCCTGGAGCACCCATGCTGGCGCCTTCGCCCCAAGGATACCAAAGTGCGGGGACGATGAGCATCGCTAGCTCTACGACCACCAGTATAACCGCCTGAGCAATTCCACTACTCTGCCCAGCGCCAACGACTATGCCGATTATCAAGCTCGCGACGATCGGTAAGACTCGGAACATCTGCTTCCCCTCGACATACACGTTGTACATCGGGCCAAGGGAGAGCAACGTCCTCGTCGCGTCGTACAACTTGCCGCTCGGTGTACGCGAGATCTTGAACATGATGCCGGCGGGTATGAGAAGGGAGATGAAAACGAATGCCAGGGAGGCGAAGACGCGGGAAACGATACTAGCTCGAGAGCCGAGGACTAGCTGGTAAATTGAGAAGGTGGTGATGGGAAGGTGGAACATGGCGATGAGCCGGAGTAGGTTGCCGTACAGCGCTGCAGCGTGGAAGGCGCCTGCTTCGCCTTTAGGTCGGAAGCGTAGCCAAGTCCGGCGCAGTCGAGATGGCGCAGACCCTCGATGAGGTTGATTCGCCTGAGTCGGAAGGAAAGGGCCTTTGAGATCAGACCCGTAGCTAGACGGTCGTAAAGCTTCCTTTCCTCCGAGACTGCTCCTGCTTGTGCGCGGACTGCTGCCGAGACTGTTTCGCTGGGGCCCGGTCCCAGTCTTAGGACGCTCGCTCGAGCTCATTTCGACCAGTGCGTGAATGCTCCACAGTAGCAGGCTGAGGACGGTGATACCAGCGGCAATCATCAGGAAAATCGCGAGACATGTTCCGAAAAGATCTTGTTCTCGAAGTCCGAGCGCGGTGGCCCATGATTGCATCCCGTTTGATGACGATCGAAGATCCAACAGCGGATTGAATGCGGCGGAGTCGAGATAGAGCGGATACAACGGGTCGGATAACATGCCAACGAAATTCGCTGGCGGATTGTAGCCAGTCGGATAAGCGTCGATGCGGTCTGACACAGCATTCGATCCTTGAATCAATGTCACGTCTGCGATCGTCAGTGGGATTGGACCAGTAAGATAACAGTGCTCACTTCCCACAAGATCAGCCCAGGAGCCTTGAGCGAGGATTGGATCTGGAAACGCCTATCAGTGAGGCACCACATCTGCAAAGCAAGTGCTTACAAGCAAACGCGGGCCAATCGACGGCGATCATGCCAAGGATAGTGCAGAATTGGACGTGATATATGATGTCCCGGAGGCCAGGAGTTACTGCGGAAGTCGAGTCAATGAGGTATCAGACCTGGATCAGGTGACTCACCGAACCGCAACAGTCCAGCGCTGACACTGAGTCTCTCCCCGCTAAGCCCGCTGACTATCATCGTTCCCCATTTCCGCATGATCGCCTCCTTATTCCCTACTCTCTCTGTCCTTGGTCCATGACCCTCCTTCTGCCCATACTCCGCTACTCCGCTACCGATGATCCAGCCAGCCGCGAATCGAGCACCCCATGTGGTCGCCCAGAAACCGATAGCCGTTGCCGCAGGCAGCCAAAGGAATAGGCGGTAGTACCACCCTGTGTTGCGATAAGGGGTGAAGTCGATATTCACGCAAGCGATGGTATTGGTGGCAAGAGCGGTATCAACGATGCGGACTTGAGTGCGGAGGGTGGTGAGAGCGTAAGAGCGGTAGAGGGGAATGGAGAGATTTAGGGCGAAATCTCCTGCCGGAAGGGGACAGTAAGTGGTATTGTCGGGATGGTAAGGTTCAGGTAATGTCGATGGGAACAGGGAGTTGCAAAGCCATGAAATTGATGAGAAGATATTGAAGCTGGCAGTGTCGGTGGTGGTGAAGAGCGTCGCTGCGTTACATTATTCAGTCGAATCGAGTATGATTGCTCCCGCTCACCCAGCTTATTCGTGCTGTTGTCGTATCCTAGTATCTCCTCCCCTGTGATCCCTATCAAATCTACCCGCAAGACTTCATGACCACCGCCAACCAAGCCGAGCTTCGACGCTTCCGCACCGGTGACGAGGTTGGCATAGATATTTGTGACATCGAGCAAGCCTGCACCGGACGCCACAGGCGGGAATGATGAAAGGCATGACGAAAAGGTTGGTTGAAGGGGAGTCGATGTCACCTGTATGACGAGGAGGATCAGGGCGGCGGAGAAGAAAGAAAACATTCCTATAAAGCAGCGATGTAAGGTTGTCATCAGCAGAAGAATGGTGTACGTACTGTGACTAGCTCAACCTGGACTATGCGTCGCCCCTAGACAGATTATGTGAAAGCCTTCCTCCGAGACTCTTCGTTACAGTCAAAAGTCCGAACCCATGCTAGACGTTACTCTCCGCTCAATACGATCAACCAATGAGAGTGAGCTGTTGATGATGGGATGACGGTATCATAACCGCGGAAGACAGGGAATCTTACAGATTTTGAGCGGCCCTATGCCACGCGATGAGGGGTTCACCTCGACTTCAGACAGCTTTCACCACGTCAGCTCCATCTTCGACAGCTTCAATCTCGACAGCTTTGACCTCGCGAGCTTTTAGCCTCGCGAGCTCCCACCTCCATCCTCGTCACCTCCTATCCTCGTCACTTCCATCCTCGTCACCTCCATCCGCGTCACTTCCATCCTCGTCACCTCCATCCGCGTCACTCGCATCATGTCCTCCCGCAATCTCCCCATGCATCTCGACCCGGAGGAAGGCTTGCAAGCCTGGAGGACGACTTTGGACCCCTTCGCGGC
>JAABUH010004632.1_pt1 | contig 11060 bp, 10 predicted proteins | sample 5559121 | NCBI WGS metagenome assembly JAABUH01 (sample SAMN10711871, study PRJNA513364) | rock metagenome | isolation source: Antarctica rocks | place: Antarctica: Victoria Land, Battleship Promontory nord | collected 2015-12-28 | reverse complement strand
CGTGCGCCACCAGGGCCACGACGTGCCCGACCAGGTAGAAGGGCGCCCAGAGGATCGCGGTGCCGATCGGCCCGAAGTTCGGGCGGAGGCCGGTCGGGGTGCTCGTGTCGATGAACGTCTCTTTGAACTTCTTACAGGCGGGCGGCCCCTGTCCGGGCGGGCAGGCATACTTGTCCGGGAAGCGATCGAGGAAATAGGTGTACTCATCGAGGAAGTCGAGATCGCGGTCGAAGACGAGCGAGTGGAGGTAGGCGAAGTACTCGATCTCGTCCGCCACGCGGATGTCGTGCGTCATCAGCGGCAGCGTCAGCAGATAGAGGCCGAGCAGCACGAGCACCGCGCGCTCGCGCAGGAACGCGCGCGCGCCGCCGATCGCGCCCGGTCGCGCCACCGCGTCCGCAGCCGCGCCAGGAGCGGGCGTCGCCTTCGTGCTCGTTCCTACCATGTTGTGCTCCCACGCGCTCATCATACGGCCAGCAGCATCGCGACGACTTTTCGGCAAGCATCAGTGTGCACGCACGACGCCCTGGAACGGGCCACCGTCGCCTTACAAGGTGGCGGCAACCGGTTCTGTCACTGCGGCTACCCGCCCGCAGGGCAACGACAATGGCGTACCACTCCAGCCTCGGCGTCGGTGGAACGTGGCCACAGAGGCGCAGGTGGAGACACGGCAAGCGTCCGTGATAGCCGCTCGACGCGCGCTGGACGCGCCCACGCATGGCGACGCGAGCATGGCCGACATCGGGAGCACATCCTGGCTGGCATCCGGTGCAGTATCCCGCTCCTCAGTGGTGGCCGGGGTCGGCGAGGAGACCACGCACGTACTCGTGGATGGCGCCGTAGTCGCCCTGGCCCGCCGCCGGCAGGAGGATGTCCTGCCCGTCCGCCGAGGTGTCGCCGACGAGCAGGACCGTCGTGTCCAGCGCCCCCCCGACGACGCGCGGCGTGCGGCCCCGCCCGGCCTGCTCCTGCGCCCAGCCCGCCAGGTCGCGCACCTCGGCGAGCGAGAAGCTGGTGTAGAAGTGCCCGTGGAGCGCGTCGAGCAGCGCGAAGGCCCGCGGGATACCCGCCACCGAGAAGAGCTGCCGGAGGGTCGCGCGGAGCACCTGTTGCTGGCGGCGGCTGCGCCCGAAGTCGCTCCCGTCCTGCGGGGAGTAGCGCGAGCGGGCGAATTCCAGCGCGGTCTCGCCGTCCAGGTGCTGCACGCCCGCGTCGAAATGGATCGTCTTGTACGAGGGGTCGATGTTCGCGTCGTCGTTGTTGGGGTAGTGGTCGTCGGTGAACGCCTGGGCGACCTCCACATCGACCCCGCCCAAGGTGTCGATGCACTGCCGGAAGCCGACGAAGTCGAGGCCGAGCCAGGCGTCGATCGGGATGCCGAGCACCTGCGCCACCGCCTTGCTCGCGAGCGCCCCGCCGGTCGCGTAGTCGCCACCGTCGCCCACGCCGACCGCATAGGCCTGGTTGATCTTGCCCCAGTAGCCGCCCCGGCCGTCCCCGGTGGCGGGGATCCGCACCCAGAGGTCGCGCGGCACGCTGATGAACGCGATCGTCCCGGTCACCGGATCCAGGCTGGCGACCGCCATCGAGTCGGTGAGGTAGGCCCCGTCGTGCCCCGGACCGCCGTAGCCCAGTAGCAGGATGGTGAGCGGCTGCCCCGCGCGCAGCCGGGCGATCGGCGGCGAGGCCCCGTAGCCGAGCGTCACCGGCGTGGCCTCGGCGTGTTGATCTGTGGGTATGCTCGCGGGATCGGGGGGCTGGACGACAGGGGGCGCGTCGTCCGGGCGGAAGGCACCCTGGGCGAAAGTGTCGACGCGGTATGCCGCGTACCCGCCCGCCATGAGGCCGATGACGAGCAGCACCGCGCAGCAGGCCGCCACCCGCGCCCCCCGGCGGAGCCACACGCGCGGGCGCGGTGCCGAGCCGAGTTCCGGACTATCCCATCGGCGGTCGCGCATGCGCACCATGCCTCCGTCGCCGTTCGCCGCGCTCGCGGTGGCGTGTCAACTCGTCAAGAGGAGCCGCTGCTCACATGCCATGCTATCACGCGTGGGCAGCGCAGGACCGGCGCGCTGGCGACACGCTTGCCATCCTCGCAGGGTACGAAACGGCCTGTTCTTCCTGCCCTGTCGCCGACCCTGGGGTAGTATAGGCGGCGCGTGCTCAACAAGGTGTCAACACGTGGCGGGCTTGGGTATGACGCCGGTGCCCGTGGCGACCCCGGTCAGGGGCGTGGCGGGCGGACCAGCCCGAACACCAGCCCGACCAGGGCGAGGTCGCTGAGCGCGAGGGCCGGGCCGGAGCGACCGCGCAGGAGGAGCACGCCGATCGCGACGTAGGTCGCCCCGGTGGCGAGGGCCGGCAGACGCAGGCGCGCCCGTGGACCGCGCCCCCCGCCCGCGTACCTACCAGCGTCGTGCCAAACCACGGCGCTCCCCCTGCGGACGGAGGCATGGTTCAGGCGCTGCCGATGAGGACGCCCGCCGCGAAGACGAGGCCGCCGCCGACGATCACCTGGAGCGCGGAGAGCCAGAAGTTCATCTTGAAGAAGTGGTAGCGGATGTAGGAGATCGCCACCAGCTCGCACCCGACGACGATGTAGGCGAGATAGAGGGCCACCTGGAGGTTCGACACCAGGAAGGGGAGGGTGTGCAGCAACCCGCCGAGGGCCGTCATCAGCCCGGTGATGCCCCCCCGGATGGCGGGATGGCCCCGGCCCGTCAGCACGCCGTCGTCCGACAGCCCTTCGGCGAAGGCCATGCTGATCCCCGCGCCGATCGCCTGTCGTCTCGGATGCGTGCTGGGTCGAAACGAGGACGGTCGTCACAGCCGCCGGTCGACCGGCAACATAGCGGACCGAAACCTGCGTCTTGGCGTCGGGACGCAACCAGGGGTGCCGACCGTGCTTGCGGTCCGCGGCGAGCCCGGCCGAGAGGCGGTGGGCGAGGAGGATCGGCAGGGGCATCAGTTCGGGCGTCTCGTCGGTGGCGTAACCGAACATCATCCCCTGATCGCCCGCCCCCTGCTCGGCCCGATCGACGCCGCGCGCGATCTCGGGCGCCTGACGAGTGAGGAGTTGCTGCACGAAGGCGGTGTCGGCGGCGAAGGGGGTGCCGGGATCGGTGTAGCCGATCCCGCGGACGGCCTCGCGCGCGACGGCGGCGAGATCGACCGTGGCGCGCGAGGTGATCTCGCCGGCGAGGACGATCAGGTTCTGCTTGCAGAGGACCTCGCAGGCGACGCGGCTGGTCGGATCTTGCGCCAGGTGTGCATCGAGGATCGCGTCGGCGATCGTGTCGCAGACCTTGTCGGGATGACCCTCGGAGACCGATTCCGAGGTGAAGATGAACGCATCCGGCATTGCTGTATCGGACGTGGTCATGCTGGACCCTCCCATGGTGGGGCGCGGGGGAGGGACCGGTGATATCACCGGCTGTTGGCAACCCCTCGCGCCAGAGGGGCTCCCGTCGGCCTTCGCCCGGCGGGAGCCGTATCGTTCCCCGACGCGGCGTCGGGGCCGGCCGTAGCACCTTGGTGACGACACCAGGTTGCCGGGTGGTCATCGGGCCGGAACCCTCGCACCGCTCTCGATAGTCCGTCGCCGGGCTTACTTGGTAGGGTAGGAGTTCGCTAGTCGACGTACTGCACCATTCGCCGCGCTGGCAGCGGGGCCGATCCCCGGTCTGACGTAGGAAACCGCCGCGTCACCCGTTTCGAACTCCCCGTTGCTTCATTCCCAAGTATCGCACCTCGACGGGCACCCATCGGTTCCCATAGACGCGTGCATTACCGTGTGGGCAGGGCGTGTACCTCGACGCGACGGTGTCGGATCGCCGAGCGTCACATGATGCCGTGACCGAGCAGCGTACCTAAGATACGCGCGAGCGCTCCGTCGCCGGTCTCGTCGGGCGCGAGTGGGAGCGCCCCGACCCCGCTCAGTGGGCGTGCGACTTGCTCACCCCCGGTCGCGAGTTGCTCGTCGGGAAAGTAGTGCGATTCCGTGCCGGGATAGAGGATCCAGACCGAGCGGGTGTCGTGGATCGCATCGCGGTACGTGTGCATCTTGTAGAGGTCGGCGCGCTTGAAGGTGCCGCGCCGCTCCTCCATACGCGTCGTCTCGTCGTCGTCATCTTGCTCCGCGTCGGTGAAGGTCGCGGCGAGGCGGTCGAGGCGGAACTTGGCGTCGAAGAGGTGCAAGCCCGCGTTCGGGCCGCTCGTCACCACGAGCGCGATGTCCGGGCGCAGTGGCACCGAGTAGGAGCGGCGCTCGGCGGGGCGCGAGCGCGAGAAGCGCGGGTTGTAGAGGAGCCGCGCCCCGCCCGCCCAGGTGACCGCGAGATCCCAGGCGACGCCGACCTGGAAGTCGTCGGCGCGCGGGCGCTCCGCCGCGACTGGCGCGCCGAGGATGCTCGTGATCGTCGCGACGAGGGTGTAGAAGCACCACAGCTCGTAGAGGTGGGCGATGTCCTTCGCGGCGAGGAGGTCGCGCAGGGCGGCGTCGGTGAGCGGCAGGCGCGTCGCCAGGCGCAGCCGCCCGAAGTGGCCGTAGACCGCGCGGTAACCGCGCCGCCGCTGGAGGACCGGCGAGCCTGCCGGAAGATGCACCATGCGCCCGACCTCATCCCAGAGCGGGTGCTCGGCGACGGGGCGCAAGGCGGCCTCCAGGCGGTCGCAGTCGTGCAGCAGGCCGTCCCGGAAAGGGGAGGGTCGTTCTGCAGATACTGTCCGGCGCATCCGGGCGACGATGCCGGTCGCCTGGTCGAGGAACGCCTTGATGAAACGATTCTCCGGCGTGTCGCGCGTGATCGCCGCGTGCGGCTCGTCCACGCGCGCGGGCAGATGGCCGCGCAGCATCCGGGCGAGCGGCAGATGTGCCGCCGCGCCCGAACCGGCGCGGACGAAGCCGCCCGCCCCGGACGCGAGGGCGACGAAACCCGCCGGATCGAGGCCACGCGCCAGCTCGGCGGGGACGACGCGGCGCGTCTGCGCGAAGCGCTGGTGCGGCTCGCGCAGAATCAGGCGCAGCGCGGGGAGCAGGCGACCATCGGGGGGCGGGGCGTCGGACAGGACATGCCGCACGTAGACGAACAGATGGTAGAGGACGTCGGGCTGGTCGGCGACGCTGCGGTCGTAGGGCAGCCCGGCGGTCTCGCGCGCGGCGAACGGCAGCCCCGCGGCGATCGCGGTGAGCTCGTCGAGCATCTGAGCGAAGTGGCGCTCGTCCCACTTGCCGGAGACGACCTCCAGCGGCGGCAGCCCCGGCAGTCGGAAGTGCCCGACCGCGTTCCCGAAGTCGAGGAGGAGCAACTCGGGCGCCAGACGCTCCGCGAGTCGACCGAGCGCCGCCGCGATCGGGTCGAGCGCCGTCGCCGGGCCGCGCAGCAGCCATTCCCACTCGCCGCGCAGGATGAGCCGCCCGCCGCGCGCCTCGGGCGGCTGGCCATCGCGTCGTGCGCCGAGGCTGAGCGCGGGAGCGAGTGGATCGACTGTCATGATCCCCATCCTCACTCGATGAACGAGGCGAAGCCCTGCTGCCGCAGCCGCCGCAGCATCCCCCAGAGCTTCGCGGCCGTACGCGGATAGGCGGGCAGGGCGGCGGAATCCGCGCTCGCGCCGACGGCGACGAGCTTCCCATCGCGCCCCATGACCCAGGCCCCGAGCAGCGCTTCCGGCATGCTGGCCTCGCTGCGGACCTCGCCGTGGACGGCGAGGTCGGCCAGCGCGGTCAGGAGCGGCTCCAACTCCTGCTGCGTGCCGTGGAATTTGGGGAGCACCTTCTGGAGGAGCGCCAGGTCGAGCGCGGCGTCGAGGGTCGCGGGGGCGTCGCCAGCCTGCTCGGCGGCGAGGACGACGAAGCGCGCGATCTCGTTGGCGACGCGGTAGCCGAAGTGCCGATTCTCGGGCATTAGGAGGTCGTGGACCGCGAGGACCGGCGCGCGCCAACGCCCGTCGCCGAGCGCCCCCAGGCTGTCCCAGTCGCCCGTGTCGGGGTTGCCCCGGTAGGTGAGCGCGCCGGGGAAGCCGTCGAGTGCCAGCGCCGCCCCGCCGTCATCGACGGGTGCGCCGAGGCCGCGCAGATCGACGTGGTTGAACTCGAGGGTGAAGGCGCGGTCGAGGACCTTGGGGCTGAACATGTAGGTCGTCTCGTCCACGTTGACGGTGCCGGTGATGAAGAGGTTGGCCGGGATGGCGAGGTGCTGCGGGACCGCGCCCTCCTCCCCGTCCTCGTCCGCCTCGAGGCTGGCGTCGCCGTGCAACTGGAGGGGCTGCCCCGACTCGAGCGCGGAGAGGAAATCGGCGAAGTAGTGCTCGACGCGGGCGAGGTTCATCTCGTCGAGGATCGCGAAGAAGGGCTTTGGCGGGCGGTTCTCCCGCGTTGCCGCCGCCGCCTCCGCGCGCGCACGCAAGAGGAGGTCGAGGAAGGGCGTGCGCGCGTATTGGCCGGTGAGCGGGTTGTGGTAGCCGAGCAGGCCGCGATTGTCGGTCCAGTCCGGGCGCACGGCGGTGACCAGGAGATTGTCGAGCAGTGCTGCGGTGATCTCGATTTGCGGCACGATAAAGCGCAAAGCGTGCGGGAGATCGTCGCCTTGCTCCACCGGCTCGAGCAAGAAGTGATCGCCGGGTCGGAGTTGCGCGGTGAACCAGGCCCGGAATTCCCCCCTGAAGAACAGGTCGGTGACGTTGCGGGTAGGATCCTTCCGCACGGAGAGCGTGGTCGTTCAGTGCGGGTAGTGAACGGTGATCTGTCCGCTCCCGGTCTTGGTATCGAGCGCGGGCAGGAGCAGATTCGCGGCGAATTGGACCGGGAGGACCATCAGTTTGTGATTCACCATGTACGGCTTCACTTCGATGTCCAGCACCCCTTCCGGCACTCGCGCCGCCCTCGTCACGCGCACGCGCGAGCGGAACGCCTCCGCCACGGCGAGGGCGAGTTGCGTCTTGCCGGTCCCAGAGATGCCGGTGAGGATGACGAAGCGCTTCGCCTGGAGGGCCAGGAGGTAGTTGGCGACGAGTTCGGGCGAGAAGGACAGCCCGCGCTCGCGCAGCGCGGCCAGCAGCTCAGGGAAGGTGACGAGCTGGGGCGGCGCGGGCGGCTCCGGCGGCCTAGTTGGCCGTGGTGGCTCGCCCGCGCCGAGCTGCGCCCGGAGCTGCTCCCACACTTCGGGCGACACCGGCATGATGGTCTTGATCCAGCTCGCCTGCCGCGCGATCGGTCCGGCGACGCCCGGCTGCCAGCGCACCCGGACGCTATGCTGCGCCCAGGCATGGTCCGGTGCCCACTCGTACCCCGGCGCGACAACCTCGCCGACCCCGACCACTTCCGATTGTCCCTTGTTGGCGATGATCAGATCGCCGGGTTAGAGGTCGAGCAAGCCCCAGAGCGCATAGGCGGTCGAGACGGCGCTGGTGGGATAGTGGATGCGGAAGGCGGTGATGAAGTCGTCTTGCGAGTGGTACTTGCGGATGTCGCCGATCTCCTCCCACCCGATCCTGATCCGCCCTTCCGCCTGGCACACCGCCCAGAGTTCCGCGCGCTCGCCGGGGGCGATCTTCAGGATACGCGGCGGATCGGTCGGCGCGATGAGGGCACGGAGCACCTCGGCCTGTGCCTCGTTCATGGCGAAGTTCGTCCCCTGTGCGTTGAGGAGGATCGGCAAATCTTTCAAGATGGGGTGTTCCCGCAGCGTCGAGCGCGGGATCCGCTCGGGCAAGACTCGTATGATGCGGAGGCGCACACCCCACTCGACCGCGCCCACCTCGGCGTACCCCCGGTTGAAGCGCACCTCATCCGGCGCATCGGCGCGTTCCGCCGGATCGGTCAGGACCGTCGCGATCGCCACGATTCCCGCGCTCGGCCCGGCCTCCCAGAGATAGACGGTGTCCCCGGCACGGATCTCCCGCCGATGCTGCTTCGTGCGCCAGGTGAGTTCGGTGAGCGCGGCCAGCGCTCCCGCTAGGTCGAAGCGCTCCGGCACCGCCTGGAAGATCCAGGAACGCGGCGCACGATGTTGCTGTGCGTCGCTTTCGATGTTGCCCGGTTGATCGCTGGTGATACGCTGGGCCAACGTATCCAGCGCGGACTCGGCCCACTCCGGCCACGGCTCGTCCGATGCTTCGCGCAGCACGCGCAGCCCCGCGGCGCTGAAACGCCAGAGGTAGCCTTGCTTCACGCCATCGACGCGGTTGAGCGGGCCGTCGCTGATGGCTAACGCTTGCAACTTGCCGCTCACCTTATCTAAGGGAATCGCCCGCGTGAGCTCGTGATAGGACACATCGAGCCGTTGCCCGCGCTCGTTCCAGGCCGCCGGGCGATCTTCAGCGAAGTTGACCGGCTGCGGCGCGGCATAGACCGAGCCGGTCGCCAGCCCCAGGGCGCGCACCGAACCGCTGCTGTAATGGACGATGATATCGCCCTCACGGACATCGGCCATCCGCGTCCAGTGGCTCAGCGTCGCGCCGCGCGGATCGACCAGGGGGGACCAGAGGAAGCCGCCCTCCCGCCCGGTGCGGTATGTGCCACCCTGATTGACCCACCAAATGTTCCGCGTGGACTGGCCCGGCTCGGTGTCCGACCCTTCTTGCATCGTCATCGCAACTTTCCCCCGAGTAGGCATACGAATATGCTTCGCCGCTGCGCGCGAGAGGGCTGCGTGCGACACGGCTCGCACCCACTCGCGCCGAGCATAACGCGCTTCTGGGAATGCAGCGATTCCCCTCGTGCGTTCCGCACGGCGGGGCGAGGCAGATCCCTACGGTCCCTACCTGTGTGGTTCGACTGACGCGTCCATCCCACCCTCTCGGTGGCGTCGAGCATGGTAGCTCTCCTGCTATTGCGGTCTCACCGCTCAGAAGCGCGCGAGGTTGCGCGCCCTGGCGAAGCCCTCGATGAACCCTACCGCCGCGCGGGCAACCCCGTGCGGGAAAGCGCTGGCGTCGTCGGGAAGCCGGGAGAAGCGGAGCGCGGCATCCTCGCGGAGCGCCCGTCCCAGTGTCGGCGAGCGCGCATATGTCAGATAGGTCCCGGTGAGATGGGGCAGCGCGGCGGCCAGGCGTGTGGTCGAAGGGAGGCGGTCGCGCTTCTCGACGGTGTTGAAGCGCGGGTCGGCCGGGGCGAGATTCCAGAGCTCGTTGATCGGGAGTACGGCGACCGGCAGCAGGTGGTCGAGGGCATAGGGGGTCTCGCCCGCGAGGGACCGACCGGTCCAGGGGCAGGTGAACGTCGCCCCCTCCAGGAGGAGCACGCGGATCTGGTTGCGCTCCCAGGTGAGCGGGCGGCGCGCGGCCGGCTCGGCGGTGAGCAGCCGGTAGGCCATCCCGCGGTCGACGGGCCGGTCGTCCCGCATGGTGACACGCTCTGTGAAGAGCGCCCACTCGTGGATGCAGAGCGCGTCGACCCAGAGCGCCATCGCCCGGAACGTCCGCCACAGGGGTGCGTCGACGACGAGGCAGGTGTCGGTCGGCGACGCACCCGGGATTGGGATGACGGCCGTCCTGTGATCGTGCAAGGGCCCCGGGCGGGCGAAGATGCCCCACTCGCCCTGCCCGGCGTAGCGAATCGGCATCCGCAGCGCCGTCGCGATCGCCGCGACCGCCGCCTCGTGGGCCGCGCGCACTGCGGTCGGGAGCGTCGCCGCGCGGCGTGGCACCCGTAGCTCGGCGACCGCCGCGAAGCCGTCGGCGGGGTCGCCCGGGCCACCGGCTGCCCCCTCCCAGGCGACCCGGAGGGCGGTCAGGGCGGGACGGAAGCGCATGTCCTGCCGCGTCGCGCCGTCCCGAGTCGCGCGCTGCCCTTGGGCGATCGGCGCGTCGGGGGCGGCGAAAGGCCAGAAGTAGGCGATCCACTGGTCGGCGAGGAGGCGGAGCGGCACCGCGACAGGTCGGTCATCCACGCCGACATCCGGGAAGGCGACCGCGAGGTCGGTCAGCGCGCGCACCAGCGCGAGTTTGTAGCTGGTCGCCTTGGTGTCGTGGCGCAGGATCGTGGCGATGGTGTCGCCCGCCGGGTTCGTGTTCACGGTGCCACCCGTCCCGGTGAGGCGGGGCAAGGGCGGCCCCGGTATCGGCGTGTCCCCTGGTGCCCGACCAGGATCGTCGGGGGCCGCATCGCGGCCACGTCGCGCGCGTTCGGCGCCTGGGCTGTCGGCGGTATGCCGGTGGGGGCCCCTATCGACGGCACCACGCTGGTGCGATTGTTTGGCACCAGCATAGGCCCTGCTGGCGGCGCGGTTGTAATTACGCCTATGGCGGTATGGTCATTGCTCGAGACCGGGCGACGTCGGCCCATGATGGTCCCCCGATGATGCGGCGCCGATAATCGTGGTGCGGTCCTCACCGCGCCGATCCGCCCGGGCACTGTGCGCCGACCGTGTATGGCTCCGACGTGTGTGTGGCCGACGTATGGTAGCAGCGATGCTACCGGTTCGGCAACATACGTCCAGCGCTTCGCGCGGTCGCGTCGGCTGATGCGCGGCACCGGGGTGCGGTAACGCCCTGGACCTGGCGAGCCCGATACGTGGGTCGAGGGTCGTGGTTCGTGTGACGCCAGCCGCCGTCAGCGCCCGGCTGGTGCTACCATGCGGGCGGTCGCTGCGACCGCCCGAAACTTCCTGCGGTTGGCCGCGCGCGGTATGCTGCCGCGCGAGACGCAGGAGCGCCGATGAACGCCGTCACCCTTCGCCGCCAGCCCGAGGAGCCGCCGCGCAAGGAGCTGCGCGGGGTGGTCGAGCGGCTGACGTACCAGAACCCCGAGAACGGCTACACCGTGGCCCGGCTCGCGCCCGAGCGCCCGCGAGACGAGGCGCGCGCCGCCCAGGCCGACGACCGCCTCGTGACCATCGTCGGCACCCTCGCCGACCTCACCCCGGGCGCGGCGATCGTCGCGCAGGGCTGGTGGAAGAACGACGCCAAGCACGGCTGGCAGTTCCAGGTCCTCGACTACCGCACCAGCCTCCCCGCGACCACCCAGGGGATGCGCCGCTACCTGGGGAGTGGGCTGGTCAAGGGCGTCGGCCCGGTGATGGCCGGGCGGATCGGCGACGCGTTCGGGGAGGGCACGTTCG